>SL_3KL_010_SEDDRAFT_10004528_pt1 | contig 12548 bp, 10 predicted proteins | sample SodLakKL_010_SED_2_FD_10381 | JGI IMG/M metagenome (IMG submission 10381)
TCTTCTGACTCACCCTATTTCCCTCTCTAAAAAAATAGAGAGGGATTAGAGGACTAAATTATTTAAGCTGGTTCATAAATTGATTTACTTTTGGGACGGCCTCATTTTGTCGGCAGCAAATAATGACTTGCGCAAGCACAGCCTGCGTCCCGGCAGGGACGCTTTGTGAACTGGCAACAAATCACCAGTGACGACAATCAGGCCTGAAATTGATAAAAACAATTCAAATCGCCATCAGAAACTGCGGCAAAATATTCATACATTTCACCTGCGAAATCAATCAAACCGATTCAGATGAAGTTTATGATCCCCAGAATATTATTCATCACAATTTTCTCCGCTTTTCTTATCGCTGGCTGTGCCGACCGCAACGAAACCGAAACCGAACTCCCCGGCCTGCAGCAGCATATTGAATGGCTTGCCGATGATCAAAGAGAAGGCCGTCTTGCCGGAACGAGCAGTGAAGCTGAATCCGCCAATTACATTGCTGATTATTTTCTGAGAGTGGGAGCATCACCGGCCGGTGATGACGGTACATATTTCCAACAGTTTACCCTCGAAGGCCCAATGCCACAGGCGATGAACGTGGAGAACCACATTTCGAGGAATGTGGTGGCATTTATTGAGGGAGAAGAGCATCCCGGCAGGTATATTATTCTGGGTGCCCATTACGACGGGCAGGGCTCCGGCGGTATTATTTCGATGGATCACGGCGGTGAGCCTTCCATCCACAACAGCGCGGATGATAACTCTTCGGGAACGGCTGCTCTGTTGGAACTTGCACGGCATTATGCAGAGAATCGTCCGTCTGTATCGGTAGTGTTTGCCGCATTCTCAGGTGAAGAACTGGGGCTGATCGGCTCGAGCCATTTTGTGGATACGATGGAGATAGATGTAGAGGATATTCTTGCAATGATCAACATGGATATGATTGGCCGTATGGAAGAAGATAAGCTCACCATTTTCGGCACCGGTAGTGCCGATATTTGGGATTCGCTACTTGATGATATATCCGATGATTCGCTTGATATCACCCGCACACCATCCGGCAGTGGTGCCAGTGATCATGCTTCTTTTTATCGGACAGGCATTCCGGTGCTGCATTATTTTACCGGGACTCATGATGATTACCACCGTCCGACCGATACCGCAGATAAAATCAATTACACCGGTATCGAAAAAGTGATGAGCCATGTAATAGAAACTGTAGAAGAACTATCCCGTTACAGCCCCGATGAGATTGAATTTCGTGAATCAACCGACCCTCGACAAACCGGTGTGATGATGGATGGTCCTTCGCTCGGAGTTACACCCGATTACAATTGGGGAGGTGAAGGGTTCCGGATTTCAAGTGTTCGTGAAGGTATGCCTGCAAAAGAAGCAGGGCTCGAAGCCGGGGATCTGATTATCCAAATAGGAGATAAAAAAATTGCTGATATTTATGAGTACATGGAAACTCTGAGCGATTATGATGTAGGTGATACGATGGAGGTCACAGTTCTCAGGGAAGACGAGACGTTAACATTTACTATTCAATTTTGAGCTATGAAAACCAATTTATTTGCGATAATTATTCTCTTTGCCGGCCTGCAGATCGCCTGTTCCGATCAGTATCGTCAGCATCAGCTGCCTGATCTGCCCTCAGGTGTACAGGCTATTTCGCTTTTGGGCGATACGCTGTATACACCTGAAATTGCTCCTGAAGTTGAAGAAGAATTTCGTGCAAATCTTGAGAAAGCGATTCAGAATTACCGGATTGATCCCGAGGATGCAAAGAATTTAATCTGGCTTGGCAGACGCACTGCGTATCTCGGAGAGTACCGCGATGCTGTACGTGTTTTTACTGAGGGCGTGTTCAAGCATTCGGAAGATCCGAGAATGTATCGTCACCGGGGCCACCGTTATATTACACTCAGGCTTTTCGATTATGCCATCTCCGACTTTGAAAAGGCGGAAGTACTCATGCGCCGAATGGATGATATTGTTGAACCGGACGGGCTGCCGAACGAACTTGGAATCCCCACCAGCACTCTGAAGTCGAATGTATGGTATCATCTTGGCCTGGCGCATTATGTAAAAGGTGAATTCGATAAAGCGATTCGCGCTTATGAAAATGCATTAAATCTGGACCTGACAGATGATATGGAGATAGCTACGCTTTACTGGTACTACATGGCACTGAAACGAAGCGGACAGGATGAAAAAGCCGGAGAAGTGATTGCCCACGTAACACCCGATATAGAAATCATAGAAAATGACGCTTACCTGGAACTGCTGCTCGTATTCAAAGGTATTTTTGATGCAGACCGGCTGACCGGTGCCGGGGATGATGCACTCCAAAATGCAACCATCGGCTACGGTTTAGGAAACTGGCACTACATTAACGGAAGGGAAGAGCGCGCTTTCGAAATTTGGCAAGAGATCTACGATGCCGGAAACTGGCCTGCGTTTGGGTTTATTGCGGCGGAAGGGGAGTTGAGTAGGGAGTATTGAGTATCAAGTATCAGGTATTGAGAATTGGGCAAAATCAAAACTTCCCCTCTCGAGAGGGGATTGAGGGGTGTGTAGAGAATTTAATTTGAACGTAAATTGATTCTTTGTGCAACAGCCATTACCGGGAACACACCCCTGAGTTTCAAAGCAACGCTTTGCGTTCTTTTCCAACTCTTTCCCCTCTTAAGAGGGGATTACTCATACCCTTCTGATTACTCAATACTTGATACTCAATTCTTTAAACCTCAGCCACTTCATCAAGCTTAACACCCACAAGACGGCTTACGCCGGTTTCCGGCATGGTTACTCCGTACATCATCTCTGCTTTTGACATCGTTTTCTTATTGTGAGTAATGATAATAAACTGAGTTTCATCCGCAAACTGACGAATCATGGAGGCAAACCGTTCAATATTCGCATCATCAAGCGGAGCATCAACCTCATCAAGCACACAGAAAGGGGAGGGCTTTACAAGGTAGATCGCAAACAGCAATGCAATGGCGGTGAGTGTTTTTTCGCCACCTGAAAGCTGGTTGATACTGGATGGCCGCTTACCACGCGGGTTAGCCACAATTTCAATTTTTGCTTCCAGCGGATCTTCAACATTTTCTTCGAGCAGAAGGTCACAATTGTCATCCTCTTTAAACAGGGTATGAAAAACAGATTTAAAATTTTCCCGTATTTCTTTGAAGGTCTCATTAAACCGCTCAGTTGCAGTTTGATTGATCTCGTCAATAGTTTGCCGTAATTCTTGCTCGGCTTTTTGGAGATCCTGAATCTGCTCTTCGTAAAAATCGAGCCGCTCTTTTTCTTCTTCAAACTCTTCGATGGCAAGCGGGTTTACTTCTCCGATTCTGTTTAGCTTTTGCTTCAGTTCAGCTATTCGCTTTTTAGCCTCTTCCGGAGTGGTGTCTTCTGGAAGTTCTTCCTCAAGCTGATTCATCAGAATGCCATAGGTCTCCCACACATACTCAGAAAGTGATTCGGCTTGCATCTCAAACTTTTCACGCGCCATCGTAAGGTGGTGAACAAGCTCCATGTTTACTTCTTTGTTACGTCTGAGCTCTTTCAGTTCCTTATCAATCTCATTAATCACACCGCGCTGCCTGCTGCTTGCCTCTTCGGCTTCACTAAGCTTATTGTCTGCAGTAACTTTCTGCTCTTTTGCTTTGGCAAGTTTGTTCTTCGTTTCTACAATAGTGTCTTTGTATGAAGTAATTTTCTCATCGCTTTGCTTCATCAATTCCTTTCGAGATTCAAGCCGGCTATTCAGCGTATCAATCCCTTCTTCGGCGCGGCGTATTTCTTTCTCTAAATTACCCGCTTTATTCTTTACGTCCTGATGTTTCAGCTGGGCATCATTATAGCGGTTTTGTGCAATAGCACGCTCATCTTCGAGCTTTTGGAGCTCTTTTTTCTTTTCTTCCTGCTTTTTATTCAACTCCTCAATTTTATCCTGGAGTTCATTCTGTTCAGGACTCAAAGATTCAAGTTTTTCACGCGCTTCCCCTTCTGTACTCGAAATAGATTCTTTCCGAGATTTGAGCTCGCTTACATTTTTTTCATACACCTGGATGGTTGACTGTAAACGGCTTACAGACTGATCCGCATTCCGGCGGTTTTGTTGTAACTCTGAGATTTCATTTCTGATCTGTCCCGGATTTAAATCCTGGATAGTTTTCAGGATCGCTTCAAGCTCTTCTTGTTTATTTTTTTGATCATCCTGAATCTTACCGAGCTTCTTTTCGAGCTTATCAAGTTTATCTTTTAAACCGAGGCGAATTCCCGCCTTTTTATCTTTACTTCCGCTTTTCAGGATTTTATCTGAAGTGATCAGGTCTCCGCCGGAAGAAACAGCGGATGTGCCGCCTTTGGAAATAAGCTTTACAGCTTGTTCGGTTGTATCAGCAAACAGTACCGAACCCAGCAGTAATTCAGCAACAGGTTTGAATTTTTTATCAACATCAACAAACTGAAGAATTGACTCAGATTCAACTTTGTAACTGTTCTTCAGTTCTTTGAGAGGGATAAAAGTAGCGCGCCCTTTATTTTCCTGCTTCAGTAAATCTGATGCTTTAATAGCATCGTCCATTGTTTCAACAACCAGGTAATGCACGGCATCTCCCAAAGCGATTTCGAGCGGAGCTGCATGGTCTTCATCAGTCTGTAGCAGTTTTCCGACCGGAGCCAGCGTTTTAAAATCACCGGAGTGGTTTTCCGTTAGCCAGGCAACTGAAGAGGGGAGTGCGTCATTCGACTCAGCAAGACTTTGCATCAATTCCATTTCAGACCGTACCGAATCGGCTTTGCTCTGCAGCGATCGTATTTCATCACGGAACTCTTCCCGTTTTTCCGACAAACTATCGCGCTGCTCCATCACAAGCTGTAAATCATTTTCACGATTTTCGAGATCTGAAGTCAGCGATTCGAGTCTCTTTTTTTCTGATTGTAACGTTTTGTTGCTTTCGCTGATCAGCTTTTCGAGATCTTCAATTTCATTCCTGATTCTCTCTCTGTCATCTTCGCTGTTTTCCAGTTTTGATTCCAGTTTAATCCGATTTGACTGGACCGCACTCAATTTTTGGCTGATGCTGCTAACTGAAATTTCAAGTTCAAAAAGTTCGTGCCTTACTTTGGAATATTGCTGCTGAAGTTCTGTGAATCTTTCTTTTGATTCATCCAGGCTGCTTTCTGATTGCTTCAATTCATCCGAAAAACCCTCCAACTTACGCGAGCTTGCCTGTTTCAGCTTTTCTAAATCTTCGAGATCTTTCCTGCTCTGTTCAATGTCTTTTTTATGCTGCTGAATAAAACCTTCTTCATTGCTGATTTTTTCTTCCAGTATCTGAACTTGGGTTTCCATTTCCCTGATACCGCTGTGCAGCTGGCTCACATGCCTGCGGGCTTCAGCTTCAGCACGTTCTTTCTCAAGCAATTCGGTTCGTGATTTTTCCTCACGCTGTTCAAGATTCTCAAGCTTTTTTGCGATCTCTTTTTTCTCTTTTTCTGCATTATTGATCCGCTTTTTAAGGGGATCAAGCTCTTCCTCAATAGCAACATACTGATGAAGGTTGTAGGCTTTATCAAGAGTAACAAGTTCGGATTTAAAGGTTTTGGCTTTTGCAGCTTTTTCAGCCTGTTTTTCGAGGGAGCTAACTTTTTTCCGTACTTCAACCAAAATGTCTTCAAGACGTTGCAGGTCTTTCAGTGTTTCATCCAGCTTGCGAAGTGTTTGTTTTCGTTTGTCTTTGTAGCGGGTAACTCCGGCAGCTTCTTCAAACAGCCTTCTGCGATCATTATTCCGGTCATTCAGAATTTCCTCTACCATTTTCAGCTCAATCACAGAATAAGCATCCGAACTCATTCCGGTATCCATGAAAAGCTCCATGATATCCTTGAGGCGGCAGGCAGTATTATTGATCAGGTATTCACTGTCTCCCGATCTGTAAAGGCGCCGGGTGATGGTAAGTTCGCTGTATTCAACCGGCAGAATTCCCTTATCATTTACAAAAGTGAGAGAAACTTCAGCCAGCCCAAGTGCTTTCTTTTTAGCGGTACCATTAAAAATCACATTACTCATTGCACTTGACCGCAGAAGGGAAGGCCGTTGTTCACCAAGTACCCATCTCATCGCATCTACAATGTTGGACTTACCGCATCCGTTGGGCCCTACAATGGCAGTAATTCCGCTATCGAACTTTACGTGAGTTTTATGTGCAAAACTCTTAAAGCCGTGTAATTGAAGATCAGATATATACATGCATTAAATAATAACAGACAAAAGGAATAATTGGAAGAACTCAGAGAGCGCATAAAAAAAATTCCGGATCTGAAACCGGATCCGGATATCACAAAAAAGCCGGTCTGCCTTAAACAGTCATGATTTCTTTTTCTTTCACTTCAAGCATTTCATCAACTAATTTGATGAATTCATCAGTATGTTTTTGAACCATTTCTTCAGCTTCGAACCGGGAATCTTCAGGAAGCGACTCGCTTTGTACCGTGCTTTTTATTTCATCGTTAGCTTCGCGTCTTGAGTTTCTTATACTGATGCGTGCTTTTTCAGCAACTTCTTTTGCGTGTTTTACCAGTTCAGTTCTTCGCTCTTCAGATAAAATCGGCAGAGGAATTCGAATAAGATTTCCGTCATTGTTTGGATTTAATCCCAAACCTGATGACATGATCGCTTTTTCTATATCCTCAGTAACAGATTTATCGTATGGCTGTACAGTGAGCAGACGCGGCTCCGGGGCGCTTACGGTTGCAAGCTGATTCAGAGGTGTGAGAGATCCGTAGTAGTTTACTTTAATATTATCGAGTAATGCCGGGTTTGCTTTACCGGCTCGGATATGAGTAAACTCTTTTTTGCAGTATGCAGCTGCCTCTTTCATATTTTCTTTGGCAGCATCGATGGTTAACTGTAATTCTTCTGGTATCATGGTAATAGTGATTAGGTAAAATTACTTTCCGTCGAAAATAATTATATCAGAATTTTCAATAAGATTGCTGAACATTTTAAGGAGTACGAATTTAAGAAAACTACGACTCATCCCAAACAACGGTTGTGCCAACTTTTTCGTCAGAGCATACAACTTTTTTGAGATTTTGAGGCACGTTCATATTAAAAACAATGATCGGAGTTTTATTATCACGGCAGAGGGTAAATGCAGTTAAATCCATCACATCTAATCTTTTTTGGAGAACATCGTCGCCATGGATTTGATCAAATTTTTTGGCATCGGAATTCTTCTCAGGGTCTTTATCATAAATTCCATCAACACGTGTGCCTTTAAGTATAACATCACATTCAATTTCGATAGCACGTAAAGATGCGGCCGTATCGGTTGTGAAATAAGGATTGCCTGTACCGGCCCCGAAAATTACCACACGGTTTTTTTGGAGGTGACGAATGGCACGCCTTCTGATGTATGGTTCAGCAATTTCTTCCATTCGGATTGCACTCATCAGGCGTGTATGAACCCCCTTTCTTTCCAGTGCATCCTGAAGCGCCATGCTGTTAATCATTGTGGCCAGCATCCCCATGTAATCTCCCTGCACACGGTCCATGCCTTCGGTGGCACCTTTCACTCCTCTGAAAATATTACCGCCCCCGATTACGACCGATATCTGAACGCCTTCGCTGTGTACTCCTTTAATTTCTTCAGCATATTGGGTTAAAATATCACCGTCAATTCCATGTCCCTGTTCGCCCAGCAGGGCTTCACCACTTAATTTTAAAAGAATGCGTTTATATTGATTGGCCACTTTTAAGGAAGTTAATTTTTGATTAGCTAAACAAACATTGCAGTGATTGTAATAAAAAAACAGTAGATAAAAAAAAGGCTACCAAAATGGCAGCCTTTAAAAATAATCAATTATGATTCGCCAAGCTGAAGCCTGTGAAACGACTTCACTAACGGAGCGTCGTTTTGTTTCAGGTACTCTTTAACAGATACCCCGTTATCTTTAACGAACTTCTGCTCCAGCAACACCCGCTCCTCGTAGAATCTTCGCAGCTTACCCTGGGCGGCTTTTTCTGCGATCTCAGACGGCTTGCCTTCGTTGATCAGCTGCTCTTTAGCAATCTCGAGCTCTTTATCAATAACTGAAGAATCAACACCTTCGCGTGTTACTGCAATTGGATTCATAGCAGCAATCTGCATTGCTATATCTTTGCCGATTTTTTCAGAATCCACATCACCTTCAAATTCAACAAGTACACCAAGCTGGTTGCCGGGGTGGATATAATCAACAAGTGCACCGTCAGATTTTACAAATACAACTCTGCTGATTTCGATTTTTTCACCGATCTTTCCAACCATACCTTCAAGATGCTTCTCAATGGTAAGGTCACCCACAGTTTGCTGCATCAGCTCTGCGACAGATCCGGTTTCATTTTCGAACGCTGCATTTAAAAATGATTCTGCCTGATTTTGGAAATCTTCGTTTCGGGCCACGAAATCGGTTTCGCAGTTAATTTCCAAAACAACGCCCTTGTTCTTGTCATCGCTCAGTTTAGAAAGAATCAGTCCCTGATTCGCCTCTCTGTCGGCGCGTTTTTCAGAAACTTTTTGACCTTTTTTACGAAGAATTTCAACGGCTTTTTCCATATCGCCATTGGCTTCGGCAAGGGCTTTTTTGCAGTCCATCATACCTGCGCCTGTTTTGTCGCGCAGTTCTTTAACATCTTTTGCACTAATACTCATGGGTTCTGTAATTAGTCAATTAATCTTTTTCGTTTGTTTCTTTAGATCCTTCTTCTTCAGCCGGCTCAGTGTCTGACTCTTCTGATTTGGCATCTTCTTTTTTGTCATCAGATTTTGCCTTGGCATCTGCTTTAGACTCTTTTGAATCCTCAGAATCATCTTTTTTGCGCCGTCGTTTTCGCCGCTTACGAACAGGTTTTCCAGCCTTTTCATCATCATCCTGCGCTTCCAAATCATCTTCCGGAGCTTTAACTCTCGCTTCTTCAGAAGCAGCTTCCATCAGCTCTTCTTCTTTCATCGCTTCGCGCTCAGCGTTTCCTTCAATAATAGCATCTGCAATCAGACCTGTAACCAGCTTAATGGTTCGGGCTGAGTCATCGTTTGCCGGTACGATGTAATCCGGAATGTCAGGGTCACTGTTCGTATCGATCATTGCCACAATCGGGATGTTCAGTTTAACCGCTTCGTTTATGGCGATCTCTTCTTTGATGGTATCAACCACAAAAATAGCTCCGGGAAGCCGGGTCATGTTGGCAATTCCGCCAAGAGTTTGCTCAAGCTTTTCCTGCTCACGATCCAGCATCAAACCTTCTTTTTTCGTGAGTTCATCGTAGGTACCGTCATTTCGCATCTGCTCAATCTCTTCCATTCGTGAAATACTTTTACGAACAGTGCTGAAATTGGTAAGCATACCGCCAAGCCACCGGTGAGTTACAAATGGCATGCCCGAACGGATTGCCTCTGTCTTTATAATATCCTGTGCTTGTTTTTTGGTACCGACAAAAAGAATGGTTTTTCCTGCTCTTGCCAGTTTTGTAACCTCATCAAGTGCTTCCTGTAAATAGTTTTGAGACTTTTTGAGGTCGATGATATGAATCCCGTTTCTTTGCATAAAGATGAATTCTTTCATCTTGGGATTCCAACGGCGGGTAAGGTGGCCAAAATGCGCACCTGATTTTAGTAGTTCTTCTACTGTTGCTGCTTTAGGCATAAATAATATGTGATTTTGAGTTAGTCCTCTACAAAGGTCATCCCCAATGCGCTAATCACGCCATGGCGTGACACTCGGCGAAGGGTCGCTCTGTATGTGTATTTTTTCAGTGTGCAGGGTTCAGGCAGCAAGGTACAGGATAACCTGCACCCTGATCCATGTGCCTTGTACCTTGATTATCGTTTACTAAACTGGAACTTCTTACGTGCTTTAGGCTGTCCGTATTTTTTACGCTCAACCATTCTGTCATCACGTGTAAGTAATCCATTTTCTTTCAGAACACCATGTACATCCTCATTGAGGTCATCAAGTGCTCTTGCCAGTGCGAGTGAGATTGCTCCGGCCTGACCGGTTACACCGCCGCCCCGTACTGTAACTTTAATATCGTACTTACCATCCATCTCGGTTACGGTAAGCGGGAGTTTTGCAATATTCATTCGAGCCTGAGTGCTCAGGTAATCTTCAAACGGTTTGCCATTTACAATAAACTCGCCTTTGCCCGGCTTGATGTAAAGTCGTGCGGTGGATGTTTTTCTTCTTCCTATATAATTTGCTTTCGCCATAGCTGGTTATTTAAATATCAATTTTCTCTGGTTGCTGTGCGGTAAGTGTATGAACCGGCCCTGCGAATACTCTCAGATTTTTCTGGAGTTTACGTCCGAGTTTATTTTTCGGAAGCATTCCTTTTACGGCCATGGTTACAAGAGAGGTTGGATCTTTTGCCAGCATTTCTTCTGCTGAAGTAAACTTCTCACTTCCGATATACCCGGTGTGACGGAAATACATTTTGTTGGTCATTTTACTGCCGCTCAATGCTACTTTTTCAGCATTGATTACCACAACATTGTCGCCCACATCAATATGAGGGGTGAATTCCGGTTTGTTTTTACCTCTTAAAATCGTTGCTATTTTACTGCTAAGCCTGCCAAGCGGCTGATCTTCCGCATCAATAAGTACCCACTTTTTCTTAACTTCGCCGGTGGCGGCTGAATATGTTTTGTTACTAATCGTGTTCACGAGATTCTCTGGTTTTTTGCAAAATTGATAAGTCGATAAAAATAAGGGTTAAAATTTATGATTGCAATACCAAATCGATATAAACTTTTCATCGAAAACAAGATTTTACTGTTTGCATCAGCTTCTGATTATTTATACCGAAGCCGCGATTTTGCCGTTAGCACAAGGGATGACTAAATTACTGAACACTTTTTTATATCTGACGAAGTTTGCAGAAGCAAATGGCAAATATGAGCTACCAAATTATTAATCTCATGGATATGAAACGATTAGCAACAATTCTGACAGTTACACTCTTATTCTTTTCATGCGGAACAGATTCAACAAGTGATATTTCATTTGGTCCGGGCGGACAGCAAGCTATAATTCCATCAGGTTTACTGGAGGCAACAGTGGATACTGAAGTATGGCCCGGTGAGATAACCTCAGTCGAATTTTCAGCCGATGGTGCAAGAGAGATTGTTACAGTAAGTGCAAGCCGATCCGACGTAGAGAGTATCGGAGGTGATGATGAGGAAGTGATGGTTATTCGAATTTTCTCTGAAGAAGGTTCGCTGTTAATGGAAGGTGATTATTCCGGAGAAAATATTGAGATTACGCTCGATGAGGCAGATGCTAATTTGCCTGACGAGCGCTGGAAATCAAGCAGCGGTACTGTTCAAATTGTGGAACTCTCGGAGTTTAACTTGCAGGTCAGGTTTAATGCAGCAATGAGGCTCAAAAAAGATCTGGATCAGGGAATTACCGACGGAGATCTTATTTTTATAGAAGACGGTCGATTTAATCAGTCACTGCGCGACACTGAAAGCCCGCCAGAAGAGAGAGTAACGTTAGGCTCTGATTGATAACGTTATCTGCTTGTGCTGTACATTTGACGCAAATCCAAATCTGTTTTATGATTCTGTTCCCGCTCATCCTTGGGAATAAGGAAAGATATTTCCTCAAAAAAATCTTATCTTACAATGCTATTGATAAAACTAAAATTTTCAATTCTGAAATTGTAACTGAGGTATATGTATGGCAAAAAATGACCCGCTTCTGAACACAAAAAAATCACTCAAGGGAGTAGCCCGTGATATTCAATATTATGATCTGAATAAACTTGAAGAACTTGGATTCGGAAATGTATCGAAACTGCCGTTTACAATTAAAGTATTGCTCGAAGCTGTTTTGCGAGAATATGACGGATATGTGGTAACCGAAGATGACGTAAAATTACTGGCTTCTTACAATGCCAAAAACCCCACCGGAGAAATTCCATTTAAACCTTCCAGGGTAGTGCTCCAGGATTTTACCGGTGTACCGGCTGTAGTTGATCTCGCCGCACTTCGTTCTGCCATGGAACGAATGGGCGGTAACCCCGACGCGATCAATCCGCAGGTACCTGTTGATCTTGTAATCGACCACTCCGTACAGGTGGATATGTTTGGCCAGGAATACGCCTTTATGTTTAATGTGGAGCGCGAGATGGAGCGCAACCGCGAGCGTTATGAATTTTTGAAGTGGGGCAAAGAGGCTTTCGATAATTTCCGTGTGGTACCTCCGGGACGCGGAATTGTTCACCAGGTGAACCTGGAATACCTGGCCAAGGGTGTTTTTACACGGAAAGAGGATGACGGAACCACCGTTGCTTACCCCGATACACTTGTTGGAACTGATTCGCACACCACGATGATTAACGGACTCGGAATCCTGGGCTGGGGTGTTGGCGGAATTGAAGCGGAGGCCGCAATGCTTGGCCAGCCGATCTACATGCTGGTTCCCGAAGTTGTAGGTGTTAAACTGACCGGAAAACTGAGAGAAGGAATTACAGCAACCGACCTTACCCTTACAGTTACCGA
>SL_3KL_010_SEDDRAFT_10004529_pt1 | contig 12548 bp, 11 predicted proteins | sample SodLakKL_010_SED_2_FD_10381 | JGI IMG/M metagenome (IMG submission 10381)
GGGGCAAAAAGTTTCCTAACCCGCTGTTTTTCAGGAAAAAAATTAAGGGAAGGAACTCTTATGCTTAATAGAACTTTGTTTTTAGTGGTTTTTTTGGTTTCCATACTTATTACCTTTTTTCCACCGGGAGATTATTTTTCTTCGGCGGGTGTTTTTGCTGCCGGGGAAAACGTTCCCTGGTTTTTAAAAATGAATATGAGTTCGGTAATTGATAAAAAGGCAATAGAAGCTTTTGCAGAAAAGAACAGCTGGGAAAAAACAAGCAATCTTGCCAGGAATGAAGCAATGGCTTTCTATGGAGCCGAAAAAGAACCCTGGGAAAAAAAGATAATAGGAACCCTCTGGACTCCAACGGTTTTGTGGGTAGAATTGAGAAAAAATGCTGAACTCTCCCCGGAGGACCGGGAAAAAGCTGAAGAAGAATACAGAAACCATGAATGGATTTTTAGTTTGGGGGTTAAGCATTTTACCCTGGACCTCTATGGGGAAACAGAAAAGAAAGTTTCACCAGAAAATCTGCAATTCATTTTAATGGATCCCCACGGTAACAGCTGGGAAGCAGAAACAACTGCCCAGATTGAAGCAAGGGGGATTGAGCAGCAAACGAGTCCAGCAGGTATTATTTATTACAAAAACATTATCGACCTTTTCTTCATGCCTTCCAGTGCAGGGGCAAATAACTGGCAGGGTTTAGAAAAAATCACCCTGCAAACAATTTATAGAGATTCCAACAGGGAAGTTAAGCTGGAATGGGAACTTGCCTATAATTTTTGCATTGAAGAACAATTTGATTACCACTTTCAGAAAAAACTGGGAAACCCCAGTTTTAAAGAGGTCTTTCCCCGGGCGCTGGAGGTTTTGGATCAGAACACAAACATTTCTGACTATCTCGATTTTTCCCGCCTAAAACCCGAAAGATTCAATTTACATAAAAATTTGTTTTTAGTAGGTTCCCAGGGAGAAAAGGAAAATTTTGTAGACCTCTTTGTGGAGGTAATTGATTATTTCCCTGATGGCAATCAATTTTTTATCCAGGTTGTAAAAAACTTTACTACCTCCTGGAACCTTTTTGCAGTTTGGGATGAAGATAAAGAAAAGTTCAGGCCAATTGCAAGTGATTACGATCCTTCCGCAATACTCCCATATTACTTGACTTTTAGACCCATTGAACTGGAAAAAGATTTAAAAGGAATCGTCCTTGACACCTCTTTTCGGCACAGGATGTCCTATGTAGTTTTAATGTACGATGAAAAAGAGGGCTATAAGAAAGCATGGGATTTTGCAGGCGAGGGCTTTCTTTTTATTGATTACGACCAGGTCGGACTTGTAAAACACCACGAGTTTTCAGATTGGGATGAAAGCTTTCCCATAACTATCCGGGATTACCCTACTTCCTTTTTTGAAGAAGTCCTTAGGGTAAGAGAACATACTTACCTCTGGGATAGAGAAACTTCATCATTTTATGAGATTGAACAGCAGGAAATATTTAGCCGGGTAGCAGTAATTAATCATTTGCTCAAGGATTTAAAAGAAGGGGATATTTCCAGTGCTTTGGAGTTTATTGAGGAAGGTTATCCCCTTAATGAAAAAATTAAAGAGGGAAAAATTTGCCTGCTCGACATTTTGGACGTACACAATACTGATATCTACATTTATAAAATTGACGGGATAAAGCTAGGGGCCTGGGCTTTACCTCAGGTTGACTTATTAGAAAAAGTTGACTTAGAACCAACTGACCGGCCCCGTGTAGTTATGGCTTTGACAGAACAAAAAGGAAATGGAAAAGATATCTCTCTTTCTCCTGAGGATATTAAAAAATTAGCAGTATGGGGGTTTGCTCCTGGTAAGCCCTGGAAAGTAACAGATTTTAAAATTTTTGACCTTTAGATCTTTTCTTATTTTGCTTATCCAATCCTATGGTTATTCTTAAATACTAAGTTCATCCTAGTTATTTATTCTCCACCGAAAAAACCTTTCCAGAAAACAAAAATGCGGGAAAGCTGAAATTAATTTTTCCCCGCATTTTTTCTTTTAACTTATATTTATCGTCGTTCTGTCTATTCTCCCGGATAGTTTTTAATTAATCTCCCGGAGAAAATTTCGAACCTCTTTATTAAAAGCCTCCGGAGCTTCGAGATTACAGACATGCCCTACTCCGGGAATAACAACCATTTTTGCTCCCGGAATCTTATCCAGCATTTCCTGGCCAACTTTCAGTGGGGACCTTTTATCTTTTTCCCCGTAAAGCAATAGCACGGGAACTTTTATTGTAGGGAGAACCGGGCTCAGATCAACTCTCCCAAAAACATTGAGGACGGCCCTCATGCCAGCAGGATGAAAATCATAGAATAACCTTTTTAACTCTTTAACCACTTCTTCTGAAACATCATCAGAAAATAGGGTTGGCAGCCAGGCTTGAAAAACCTGTTCGGGAGGTAGCCAGGATTGTTCATAGGCTTTTTCCATCCTTTCTTCAACAACCTCTGGTGGCAAAGACCCGGCCCAGCCCGCATAAGCCGAAGCCAAAACAAGTGACCTTGGAATTTGGGGGAAGTAACTGTAAAAAGCAAGGGCAAGCCCGCTTCCAAAGGAAAGACCCAGAAGATGAGGTTTTTTTAGTTCTAATTTTTCGATGAAATCAGCAAGACATTTGGTGTAGTCATAAAGAGAAAAACCTTCTTCGGGGGGATCAGAAGAACCGCCGTGGCCGGGAGCATCCCAGGCTATTACATCGAAATCATCAGACAAATCCTCTATTTGTTTGTTCCACATCCTGTTATCCACAATACCCCCATGCAATAGTAACAACTCCGGCCCACTTCCTTTCCGAGCAAATGCAATTCGGAAATTCCCTATTTTCACTTCATCCCTGAAAATTTTTGCCACTTTTCTCGCCTCCTTAGCGGCAAATTTCTCAATTTACACAACTTAATCTAAAATAAAGGTAACAGAGATTTGAATCTGGGGAAGTTAGTTAAGGCCAGCCATAATTAATATTTAACCCCGGTTGAAAAATAATATCAATCCCTGCTCCAGCAAAAGTCGAAACCAAACGGAAAGGGATCAACCCTCAGAACATCCAGGTCAAAGTCCTCACTAAAGGCAATAACAAGGGTTCGATCACCTTCTACTGTCCTTATTTTTCCTTCTTCAAGGTACAAAGCGCTATCAGCAATTTTGGCAAACCCGAATTTTTGGTAAAAACCCGACAATTTCTCTTCATCACAGCAAAGAATGGCGAAATCCAATTCCTTTTGGGCCAGATCAGAGAGTACCTTCTTTATTAAAATATTGGCCAATCCTTTTCCCTGAAAATTGGGGTCGATGCAAACCCCTCCCAATAGCCAGCCCTCGAAAAATTTGTTGTTTACCACAAACCACCGTCTTTGCACTGCAGCGTGGCCCAGGAGCTGGTCCTGTGACCACAAAAGCCACCTCTCGTTTACAGGAAGAGGGGGGCCCTTTCCTCCACTGAAAGCAGCCCGGAGAAGACCCAGGATTTTTCTTTCCGGAATATTCTTATCCTGCCATAAATGCTCAATTCTTATTCCAAAAGGCATTTTCTCTAAAAATTTAAAAGATTTTTTCATCATTAAATTCCCCGTTGTTTAATATAACCAGGCGCTCCCTCTTCTTTATGGGCATCCCCATATAACTTTTGGTAAGGATAATATTCAGCATATAGTTGAATTCTACCCGCCACCTGGTCGTCGGTAATGCTGGCAATAAAAGATAGGACCATATCAATCCCTGCTGAAATTCCTGCTGCTGTCCAGATCCTACCGTCTCTAGTAAACCTCTCCTCAATTACTTCTACATCCTCAAACTCCCGCAGCCGATCCAGCGAACCCCAATGGGTAGTGGCTTTTTTCCCCGAGAGCAGCCCCGCCCGTTGTAGAAGAAAAGACCCTGTGCAAACAGATAGTATTGTTTTAGCTTTTTCATCTTTTTCTCTAATAAAACCTATAATTTGAGGATTATCAACCTCTTTCCTTGTTCCCCTCCCTCCGGGGACTAAAAGAAAATCAAGCTCTGGACATTCATCAAGGGTCACGTCCGGTAACACTTTTAATCCTTTTGAACATGTTACCGGTTCTTTGTTTTGGGCAATAATAAAACAATTATCCGGCCCCTTTTCCCGGTCACTCCAGATTCCAACCATTTCCCACGGACCCACAAAGTCAAGTTCCTCTACATCAGGAAAGATTAATATTCCAAAGTTCAAATTGATCACTCCTCGTTAACAATTTCTTAAGCAGATTAGACAAAATTTAGCTTTTCTTATTCACAGGTCTCGGGGACTTGGAATAATATATAAGGATTTTCCAGGGTCCCTTCCCCTTCAACGGCAGTTGTGTCTGGACTTATATTCAAGGCCGGAACAATTCCAATTTCATTATCAAGGGGATAATAGGTTCCAATATATCCACCATGATATGTCCTGGTACCATCTCCCACAACCAGGACAAAGGAAAAATTTGTCGGGGGATATGCGGTATTAAGCCAGTACTTGTGGTTTTTATTAGGGGAAAAGCCCTGGTCCTCAACCAGCCAGTGATATTCCCGGACCAGCCCCGGTGTTGGTTTTTTTAAAGTTTCCCAGCCCCGGTCGTGGACATAGAGCTGAAGTTCCGGGGCTCCCATTAGAAAGACCAAGTCTGTTACTTCCTTATAATAGGCATCAGCACTATTGGAAACCAGTTGGCCCCTCCGGGGAGTGTATTGATAACTTATACTACCCCCATCCCGAACCTCAATGTCCAGGTTTCCAATATAAACCCCGTGAGTATGAGGAACAATTACTTCCCTTTCTTCCAGAGTGAAGTTGGTTAAAAATCCGGGAAGGTTTTCATAACCCTGGGGATAAAAAAAGCCAATAGGATGTCCCTGGGGCGGGTTGTAGGGATAATTTACTTGTTCCTGGTCACTGTTTAACCATGCCCTGATTGTGGATTCGGGGTAATAATTGCTTCCGTGGTCCAGCCGATCCTGATTGGCCCTGCCTCCAGGAGCATTTCCCCTTGGATCAAAACCCATAAGGGCAATGATCCTCTCCGAAAAAAGCATTTTACTCCCATCCTGGTTAATATTGATTATCCGCCACAAAATTGGTTCATCACTGAACATGCCAAAAAGGACAAAATCTCCAATAGATAAATTTTCGTTATTTGTTGCCTGTGCAGGGACAATTCCTGAACATAAAAGGAAAAAAGCAATCATTATTGTTCCAACTATTTTTTTCATTATCCTATCTCCCATCCCAGAATTTTTCTTGTAATTTTTCCTGGCTTGCAAATTTTTTTGCTTAGCTCAATTCTACAACTCTTTTTAGATATTTTCCCATGTCAAATTTTCTTTGCAGTCCCATGGCATTCATGTAACGGACCTTGCCAAAAACTTCTCTTTCCGTCCAGGCCCTGTCGTGCTTACCAAAACACCAGCTTACCCCGGCAAAAGAATTGGGATCCCGGCCGTCAAGATTGTACTTGTTGTTAAGAAATAGGCACAGAGAAAAGGCTTCCTCTGGTGTTTTCGACCATTCCAGGATTTTTTTACCCCAGTACATCCGCATATAGCCGTGCATTTTCCCGCTATAAACCAGTTCTTTCTGCGCGGCATTCCAGTAATCATCATGTGTTGAAGCATCCTCTAATTCATCGGGAGAATAAAGGTATTCCCTGCTGTCTTTTTCATGGGCCTGGAGAGTATTCCAGGCCCACTGCGGCAGCATCTTCTCCAGGGGACCATTATAATAAGGATTAAAGTTGACGAAATTAAAAGCCAATTCTCTCCTGACCAGGAGTTGCTCCAGGAATGCTTCTTCCCCGGGACTCTCTCTTTCCATTACTTTTAAAGCAATATATAAAGGAGATATGTGGCCAAAATGAAGGTAGGGGCTCAGTCCCGACTGGCAATCAAAAGCGGGATCTCCCCCTTTTTCGGGGTACATATCCAGGGAATTATCCAAAAAATTTTCCAGGCATCGCAAAGCCTCTTTAGTCCCTCCCTTAATGCCTTCAATTTTTCCTGGATTTACAGAAATTTCTAACTCCCCAATAATTTTATCTCTATCCCCCAGAGGCAGGGAGGAGAAATCAAAATTGTTCAGGCTCTTTTTTTTCAGTTCATTCTCGCTAACCTCAACCAGATAGTTAGAAAGATGAGGTTTCATTTTTTTCCGAAAAGTAAAAGCTGCATACTCTTCCTTATCTGAAACTAAATCTACCGGCAAAACCGTATTGGTTTCAACTTCGAGTAAAGGACAATTAAGGGATTTAGCTACCTTTTTCCTCCAGGTCTTTTCTATGGATAAATAGCCCCGGTCGGTAATAACAAGCTGGGCTTTCTGTCCCAGTTTTTCAACACCCTTAAAAGGTTCACATTGCCAGACAACAAACTCAACTCCCCTGGTGTCCAGGTCTTTTTCCACCCGGGCCAGTCCTTCGAGGAGAAAATAATAATGCCGGGCATTGCCCTCGGGAAAATTGGGGGTCAGGCCAAAAAAGACAAAAAGGGGTAGATTTTTTTCATTGGCCTGTTCAATAGCAAATTCAAGGGCATGGTTATAATGGGTTCTCTGGGCAGCCTGCATCCAGTAAAGGACATAATCCCCATTTTGAGGGTTCTTATTATTCAACTTCTTAACCCTATCAGGAATAATTTTAACCATCTCCACATCTTTTTTTTATTCACCAAAAATCTCTCACTCTTGTTTTTAAATTCTCTTTCAACCTTTTTTTATCCTTCAGTATGGAAAAGTTTGACTTGATTACTGTAGAAGAGTAAAATAAAAACAAATGCAGGAAAGGGTGAAAACAATGGGAAAAAAAGAATCGGTCTGGGATTACCCCCGGCCTCCCCGTTTAGAAAAATTTCCCCGGGAGTTAAAGGTTGTTTTTTCCGGGATAAACATTGCCCATTCCCATAATGGTTACCGGGTGCTGGAAACAAGCCACCCACCGGTGTATTATATTCCTAAAGAGGATGTAAAAACTGAATTCCTGAAGGAAAATAACAGGACAAGTTTGTGTGAATTCAAGGGAGTTGCAACCTACTGGGATCTCATCGCAGGCGAGAAATTAGTCCCCAATGCTGCCTGGAGTTATGAAAAACCCACATCGGACTTTCTTTCCATCGCCGGTTACCTGGCCTTTTATGCAGAAAAAATGGATGCCTGTTATGTAGATGGAGAAAAGGTAACACCCCAGGAAGGCAATTTTTATGGCGGTTGGATTACCAGGAATATCAAGGGTCCCTTCAAGGGTGCTCCTGGAACAAAAAACTGGTAAATCAATTTAATAATTACCAGGAAAAAATCCCCGGTCAAAAAGACCGGGGATTTAATTTTTCAAGTTATTGCTGGTTGGGTTTTAATACTGGGCAAACCTTTTCCCTTCAGCTCTCTGGTCTATTTTTTCTACCGTTTCTCGCACAGCTTTTAAGATGTCTTCTTCATTTAGCCTGGTTAAAGTTTTTTCCTTCAGGGCAAAATCTCCATCTACGATAACATCCCGGACATGGGAAGCATCAGCACTAAAAAGCAGAGCCGCAAGTGGATTGTATACGGGCCAGGTTGAGGGAGCACCTAAATCCCAGATTACCAGGTCTGCTAAATAGCCGGGTTTGATTTGTCCGGTCTTGGCTCCAAGAGCTTTATGTCCCCGCATTAATACCCTCCAGGTTTCCTGCAGGGAAAACCGCTCAGCGCCGTACATCTGCTTGCCGATCAGGGCAAATAATCTGGCCTGCTCCAGGGGATTTAAAGTATTAGAACTTGCTGCGCCATCGGTACCAATACAGATGGGTAACCTGTCAAAGTAATCCCAGAGGTTGCCGTAACCCATTGCCAGCTTCATGTAGGTTTTGGGGCAGGCAGCAAAGTAGGCATGGTCGGGGATTAAGGATAGCTCATCCTCTTCAATCCAAAGCCCGTGGCCAATTATTATTGGATGCTTTAGCAACCCGGTCTCTTCAAGGATAACAAAGGGTGTTTTTCCATACTGCTCAATACTCTCTTTTACCTGCTCTGCTGTTTCGGAAACATGGATGTGAACTCCTACATCCAGTTCCTCTGCCCGGCGAGAAACTTTTTCCAGGACCTCGGGGGGGCAGGTATAAGGAGCGTGAGGACCCATCTGCATGGTAATCCGTCCGGATTTTTTATTCCAGCTTTTAATTAATTCTGCGGCTTCTTCAATATTTTCGTCTACCTTATCCCCGAACCCGAAAATGGTGGGAGCGATGTCGGCCCGGATGCCCCCTTCCTCTACAGCCTCGGCAATCTGCTGGGGAAAGAAGTAATGGTCGGCAAAAGCTGTTACCCCATTTTTCAGCATTTCACTAATGCCAAGAAAGGCTCCAACCTTAACGTCCTCGGGCTTCAACTTGGTTTCAAAACGCCAGATAAACTGGTTAAACCAGTCTTCAATTTTTAAATCTTCTCCCAGGCCGCGCATTAACCCCATCGGGCTGTGGCAGTGGAGATTTACCAGCCCTGGAGTTATTACGCAATTTGGCCTGTACAGGACTTCTTCATCTTTTTCCGGAACTTGGTCTCCAACTTCAACTATCTTATTCCCCGAAATTTTTACCTTTTTTCCCTTGTAAATCTCACCATCTCCGTCAACAATAAGGGCTCCTTTTATGATTAAATCTTTTTCTTTAATCGCTCCCACCTCCTTTTCTTTTTATTGTGTGGGATCGGTAACTTCAATCTCTCCAGCAGCTATTTTATCCTTAATTTCTTCAATCAGGTCAATTACTTCCTGGGGTATAATATCTTTGGTATATTCAAAATCGGTAACGCCAACTCCATCATCAGCAACACCCAGGGTCATTAAACCTGGTGTAAATCTACCTTCAATTTTTTCAGCTATGATTTCATAAACAGCTACATCAACCCGCTTGATCATGCTGGTTAAAACAGTTCCCGGAGCCAGGTGGTCCTGGTTAGAATCCACTCCGATGGCATACTTGCCCATCTCTTCAGCAGCCTCGATAACTCCCATTCCTGTTCCTCCGGCGGCGTGGAATATTATATCTGCGTTTCTTTCAAACTGGCTAATTGCAAGTTCTTTCCCTGTTCCGGGATCCAAAAAGTCCCCGGCATAATTAACCAGTAAATCTGCATCGGGATTGGCATACTGGAGTCCTTCTAAAAATCCAACCTCGAATTTTTTAATTAGGGGTATTTCCAGGCCGCCTACAAAACCAACTCTATTTGTCTCGGTCATCATTCCGGCCAGAACACCAACAAGGAAAGATCCTTCATGTTCTTTAAAAGTAATTGAAGCAACATTGGGCAGGTCAACTACTGTATCAACAATCGCAAAATGAACATCTGGGTACTCCTGGGCCACTACCTGCAGGGCATCTTCCTGGTAGAAGCCAATGGCAATAATCAGGTCATAACCTGCTTCGGCATAAGCTCTTTGATGTTCTTCAAATTCAGGAATATCCGCCGGCTCAACATAAGTTAGGTCGACATCAAAGTCTTCAAGCGCCATCTGGTATCCCCTAAAGGCAGCGTCATTAAAAGCCTCATCTCCCAACCCACCAAATGACAATACCAGGGCAATTCTGGGTTCCTCTGCTTTGGCTCCCTCCAACGAAAAAACACTTCCAATTAACAAAAAAGCCATTAAAAGAAAGATTATTTTCCCCTTCATGGCCAAACCCCCTCAAATAATTTTTTTTACATTCTTCTAAAGCGACGGTCAGAAGTTCACCTCCCTCTTCAGTTTTCATTTAACTCCTCTATTAAAAAATATTCTTTACGATAAAGCTATTCCCTTTAATTAACTTTTCCGTTAACCGGGTAAAAACTCTTTTCCCCATTTGTCTTTTGGCCCCATCTCTCCAGGAATCTAGCAGGGCCTTAAAAACCTGGTAGGGGTAAATCAGGTTTTGGATTTATCTGGTTTCTGCAATATAATCCCTTCTGCAACCATTTCACAAAAACCCTTCAAAAATAGGCCGTCCTTTTTTTCTATTTCCAGGACTCCACCTCTTGTCCTTACTTTAATGGGGAAATCTTTTTTTCCCAACCAGTTCAGGACAAAAGCCGAAGCAGTAGAACCCGTTCCGCTGGCAAGGGTTTCCTCTTCAACTCCTCGTTCATAGGTCCTGACCCGGATCTCCTCCTCTTTTTCCTCCACAAAATTTACGTTGGTTCCCTTTTCAAATTCAGGGTGAAGTCTAATCTTTTTTCCCAAATCTTTTATCTTTTCCGCATCAAGATCGAAAACATTATCCATGAATACTACCGTATGGGGGACTCCCACCCAGAGGTGATATACCTGGTATTTTTTTTCATCAAAATCCATTTCCTTCTCTTCCAACTCCCCGGCGGGGGGCATGGACATCCTGACCATTCCGGAATCTATTACTTCTGCCTGTAAAACTCCGGAATTGGTTTGTATTGAAAAAGACCTTTTATCAGAACTCTCCTTTTTCTCTTTATACCACCTGGCCAAACAGAGGATCCCGTTTCCACACATCTCCCCTTGGTTACCATCAGGGGTAAAAAACCTCATCCGGAAATCACAATCTTGATCGGCCTCAACTGCCAAAAGGCCATCCCCACCTACGGATAAACTTCTTTTACAGTATTGCCTGGCCATATTTTTGAGTTGTGGAGTACTATACTTATTTCCCATGTTATCAATAATAATAAAATCATTTCCGTTTCCTACCATCTTGGTAAATTTGACCATATAAAAACTCCATCCTCTGGTTACTTTTTTAAACCATTCATATTTACTTTTTCTATCCCGAAAATTTAACCCCTTCTTCATCAATAAATCGTTTCCAATTTATATAAAGAAGGAGGGGGTGATCATTAATCTTTGTTCCAGAACATACGGCTTGGGGGTAATTCTTTTCCAACAACCTAAGCTATTGGGCAATTTCTGATATTCTAATAATCAACTTCGAAAGAAATTGTCTCAGTCACTGTTTGGTATCTCACCGGTAAAGATCCACTAATAATAGTATATATTCTCCAGAAATATTTTGCTCCGGGGTCTAATGGTTCTTCTAAGGAGAAGGTATTACTATCAAGAGAGATATCTTCAAAAATTATAGTTTCAGTGTCAGGAGGAGTTCCTTTGTAAACATGGAGTGTTGCTCGCCGCAAACCTTTCTCTGGAAGTTCAAATTCAAATTCAGGGGTTTCAGTTTCGATTTGTTCGTCTTCAAATGGAGAAATTAATTCCGCTTTTTCCGGAATATTACTCATATATACGGGAATTTCCCTGATTATATCTTCGCTCTCTTCGATTTGGATTATCAATTTCCAGTTTCCTTCCTCAACACTATCAACATTAAAAGGGTCATTGGGGTCTGTGGAATAAATTTGTCTTCCAAAATATTCCCTCTTTACAAAAAACTCTTTTTCTCCAATAGGGGATTCTAAATAAGCTCCCTCAATTTCCTCCATAGTTAATTCTTCATTTGGAAATACATAACCCGCGATTTGGTAATTATGAAAACCTCCCGGGTAATCTAAAATTCCAAGATGGGTATGGAGTTCCACATCAAAATTATTAGAGGCCTTAAACACCTCCGAAGAAGAACCAACAACAACTGAAGAAGAATATGCATTATAGCCCTTTCTTTCAACCTGTAAGTTATAAGTCCCCTCTTTAACACCGGCAAATTGGAAAACCCCATCATCTCCTGTAGTTGTTTTTTCCTCACCCAACCAGATGATAGCATCAGAAACGGGGATCCTGTCCTGTTTATCTTTGACCGTTCCAGTAACAGCTACCTTATCATCTCTTCCACTATCACTTCCAAAATCCAGGCATCCGCTTAAAAGCAAAAAGGGGATGCAAAGCAAAAGGAAAAAGCAAAATTTTCTCTTCACAGTAATTCCTCCTGTTTTTATATTTGGGATTAATTAGCATTTTCTAAAAATTTCAGCTTTTTCCTTCCTTTTATTTGAAAATTTTGAACCAAAATTCCTGCTTAATTAACTCCTGAGGCTTCAACAATAAACCTTTCCAATTTATTCCGAAGTCCTTTAAACTGTTCCATTGATTTTAACTTAATATGACGCATTTTCTTTTCCGTGCCTTCCAGCAACCCTTCAGGATCTTCCAGATCAACTCCCTTCATAAACATTATAGAAACCCAGTTTTTGTTGGCAGCAAGAACAGCCATCCCCCAGCCGTTGTAACTATATGTCCGGGCTCCATAACCCATCTTCCCATCCTTGCAGTTAATCGAATGGACAATATCCGGAAGAAGCTCCAGGATTAACCAATGGATTTCAAGGAAAATTTCCAATAACCTGGGGTTCCTGTCTTTTAGTAAATACCCAATTTGTTTTTCTGTTGGTTTTTCAATATGGAGATGCTTATCGGATGTATTATTCTTTTCTTCATCACTTATCTGTAAAGAAAACTCCCTTCATTGCCAGGATCCAGGGGTAGCGGGAAAATTACCAGATCATCGGAAAAAGCCGATACCGAACTTTTCTGGCATAATCTTTATATCCACCCAGCTCTTCCACCAATACCCTGTCTTCTAAAACTGTTCTTAAG
>SL_3KL_010_SEDDRAFT_10004530_pt1 | contig 12548 bp, 14 predicted proteins | sample SodLakKL_010_SED_2_FD_10381 | JGI IMG/M metagenome (IMG submission 10381)
GGCTCATCGGCAGCGAGGGTAAGACCCGGGCGCTGATAGAGGACCTCACCGGCTCCTACGTGTCGATATACGGCAACACCGTCAGTCTGATCGGCGACTCCATAACCCTGCCGGTGGCCAAACACGCGGTGGAGATGCTACTGCGCGGCAGCGAACATTCCACCGTCTACCGCTACCTGGAGAAACAGCGCCCCCGCCTACGCATAGCGGAGATGGGTTTCGACATCTGAGATGGTCGCCATGTACAAATGGATCGACGATTCAGTCCGCGACATCGCGGAGAATGCCAAGGACAGGTCTCTATGCGCCCATTGCCTGGGACGCACGGTGGCGAAGGCCGGTAGCGGCATGACCAACGAGGAGCGCGGCCTGGAGATCGCGGACATGCTGGGCATCGACCTGGCATCCCCCTGCGGCCTATGCAACGATGTGTTCCGTCACGTGCCCCGTTTCGCGACCGCGGTCGCCGAAGCCATACTGACGGTGGAGAGTGACAACTTCCTCGTAGGCTGCCGTGTGGACCCCGACATCAGCGACCGTGAGAAGGCCATGTGGGAGGAGATCGGCGGAGAACTCGCCGAGCCGATCAAGTCGGAGCTGAACCGCGAGATAGGTAAGGCGGCGCTGCCGCTGATAGACCGTGCGGTGGAGTTCAAAAGCCCTCAGGTCGTGGCCGTTCTGGACACCAGGTTCGCCAGCGTGGAGCTGGATGTCGCACCGGTGTTCATCCGCGGACGCTATCTCAAACTGTCCCGGGAGATACCGCAGACCGTGTGGCCCTGTCGGGGCTGCCGTGGCAAGGGTTGCCCCCGCTGCGGTGACACGGGCAAGATGTACTCCCATTCCGTCCAGGAAGAGATAGGGGACCCTGCCCTGGATATGCTCGACGCCAAGGAGCATCTCTTCCATGGCATGGGCAGGGAGGACGTCGATGCGCTCATGCTCGGATCGGGCCGTCCTTTCATTATCGAGCTGCGGCAACCGCGTCTACGGGAGATGGACCTCGACGAGCTCGAGCGCAAGGTCAACTGCTCGGAGTTCGTCCAAGTACTGGAACTCCGTCTGGCACAACGCTCGGAGGTCAGCGCCATCAAGGACGCCACACCGAGCAAGACCTACCGTGCCACAGTCGTCACGGAAGGTAAAGTTAATAAAGAAAGAGTTAATGAGGTAGCAAAATCATTGACCAAACTCCATATCGACCAGAGAACTCCATCCCGCGTATCCCACCGCCGCGCCGACCTGGTGCGCAAGAGGGAGATCGTGTCCGTGGAAGTGGAGGAGGTCTCCGAAGAGGGTTTCACTATCCTCCTGGAGACGGAATCTGGGACCTATGTGAAGGAGTTCATCTCCGGCGATGAGGGCAGGACATTGCCCAGTTTCGCCGCCGAGTTGGGCATCCCTTGCAGGGTGGAGACATTGGACGTGGTTTCAATCAACGACCGATAATCGAGGAATTTAAATGGTTCAGGCATCCAGAGGGACTAGGAAAGGGACCCGCAGCATGATGAGGAAGAGCCCCCGCGACCGTGGGCACTCTGCTGTCACAAGGGAGTTTCAGAGCTTCGAAAAGGGCGAGAGGGTCAACATCGTAATAGACCCCAGTGTCCACAAGGGTATGCCTTTCTCCCGCTTCCAGGGACTAACCGGCGTCGTCGACTCCCGTCAGGGAGCGGCTATTGTCGTCCATGTCAAATCCGGCAACAAGATGAAGACCGTCGTGGCAAGGCCTGAACACCTTACCAAGGTCAACTGAGGTGTCATCCATGAACAAAGGCCGTTACGTCAGTCTCTCAGAGGCTAAGCAGATGCTGGACAAGGAGAGCGAGCTCCGCGAACTCACCCCCGACCAGCGGGCGGCCCAGGAGCACGCCGGTAAGGTTGCCAAGCTGTCCGAGGAAGATTCCAAGAAGGTCGTCGAGGAAGTTCTGGCCCTCGGTTTCACCAGTGATAATGTCGCTATCAAGATAGCCGACATCATGCCTAACCACCCTGAGGACATCCGCGCCATCTTCTCCAAGGAGAGGATGGTCCTCGAGAAATCACATATAGAACAGATAATTGATATAGTCGTCAAGTACCTCTAGGCGTGGTACGGGGTTGATTCTTTGGAAGATTATGCTTACATTCTTGATTATTTAGCCCAAGGTCTGCCTACCAACACCTTCAACAAGCGCGAGCCTCTGTGCTACGCCTTGGGGGAGTTGGAGTTCAAGCTGTTCGAGCTTGTACCCATAGAGAAGGCGATCATCAACATCGGTGAGCGTGTCTACATCGGTAAGGATTCCGAAACACGCGACAAGATCAGCCATGTGAAGAGGAGGGTGGGATTCAATGAGCTCACCCATGCCGCCCAGGCGGAGATGGAGTTCGTCATACTCGATATCGTGAAGGATAACGAGGAGAGGTTCATCGCCTTCTTCAACAAGGCCGAGAGCATCAGCACCAAGAAGCACATGCTCGAGGAGCTCCCCGGACTGGGCAAGAAGACGATGTGGGCAGTGGTCGAGGAGAGGAAGAAGGGAGCATTCACCAATTTTGAGGAACTCGTCAAGAGGGTGCCCTCGGTGAAACACCCCGACAAGCTCGTGGCCAAGCGCATCGAGATAGAGCTCTCCGACCCCGGCCAGAAATACCGTCTCTTCGTGGCGCGATGACCAGGGAGAGCCGACGACGGGCCGAGCCGGTTTTCAAACCCCGCAAGAGCCGGGGGCAGAACTTCCTTATCGACGGACGGGTGGCCGACCGCCAAGTGGCCTACGCCGAGATAGAGGAGGATGACGTGGTGCTCGAGGTGGGGCCCGGCTACGGAGTACTCACCGAGAGGCTCGCCGAGAAGGCATCCACGCTCAACGCCATCGAACTGGAGCCGGAACTGGCCGAACACAACCGCCAACGCTTCGCGGGACGTATGAACATCATCGAGGGCGATGCCCTGAAGATGGAGTGGCCGCGCTTCGATGTGTTCGTCAGTAACCTCCCCTACAGCATATCGACCCCCATGATATTCCGCATATTGGACCATGACTTCCGCCGTGCGGTGGTGATGGTGCAGAAGGAGTTCGCCGACCGCATGGTCGCCGAGCACGGAACCCTGGACTACTCCCGCTTGTCCGTCGGCGTTTACTACCGCTGCAACGCGGAGATCGTTGAGACCGTTCCGCCGTCGCGGTTCCGTCCCCGCCCCAAGGTGGATTCGGCCATCGTGGTCCTTACTCCGAGGCCGCCGCCATTCCCCGTCAAGGACCTCGCCCTTTTCCAAGACGTCGTGAACCGTACATTCCAACACCGACGCAAGACCATCCGCTCCGCCCTGCGGTCCCACGACCTCCTTCCGACGGATGAGGATGACGTCCCCTATCTCGATGAAAGGGTGGAAGCGCTCCGCCCCGAGGAGATAGGAGAGCTCGCCGATGCCCTTCACGATGCGTTAAAAGATTAAATGAGACCATACGCATGACCGGTTGATAACATGCAGATCGGCATCGTCGGAAAACCCAACGTCGGAAAGTCCACCTTCTTCTGCGCCGCCACCATGGCCAGCGTGGAGATGGCCAACTACCCTTTCACGACCATAGAGGCCAATAAGGGGGTCGCCTATCTGCGCGCACCCTGTCCCTGTAAGGAACTGGGTGTCGAATGCCAGCCCCGCAACTCGGCTTGTGTGGATGGTGTACGTATGATTCCAGTGGAACTGCTGGACGTCGCCGGATTGGTTCCGGATGCCTGGCAGGGCAAAGGGCTGGGCAACCAGTTCCTCGACGACCTTCGCCAGGCGGATGTCCTCATCAACCTCGTGGACGCCTCAGGCTCCACGGACATCGAGGGCAACCCCGTGGACCTCGGCAGCAACGACCCGGTGGGGGACGTGGAGTTCCTGGAGAACGAGGTGGACCGCTGGATAGCAGGTATAATCGGCAAGGGCTTCGACCGTATAGCCCGCCAAGCACATATCGAAGGGACGAAGATGGAGACGGCGCTGCATGAAAGGCTGACAGGCCTGAGGGTCAGCGAGCTCGCCATCCTGCAGGCCCTGCGGGAGGTCAAACCCCCGGCCAATCCCCAGGACTGGTCGGATGATGTGATATTGGCCATCGCCTCCTTGATCAGGAAGAAGGGTAAACCGATGATAGTGGCCATGAACAAGGCCGACATCGCGTCCGAGGACAACCTTGAACGCCTGCGGGAAGGCGGCAGGGACTGCGTGCCCACCATGGCGGAGGCGGAGCTGGCACTGCGCCGTGCCGAGAAAGCGGGGGCACTCGAATACATACCCGGTGACGATGTCTTCGCAGTCAAAGCGGGCATTAATCTCAACGAGGGGCAGAAGAAGGCATTGGACTACATAGCCCAGAACATGAAAAGGTTCGGCGGCACCGGGGTGCAGACCTGTCTGGAGAAGGCGGCCTATGGCGTGCTCGACCTGATCGTCTGCTATCCGGTGGAGGACGAGGGGAAACTCACCGACCATGACGGCCGGGTCCTTCCCGACGCCTTCCTCATGAGGAGGGGGGCCACCGCCAAGGACCTGGCGTTCAAGGTCCACACCGAGCTTGGCGAGGGCTTCATCCGCGGCATGAACGCCCGCAGCAAGCGCGTGGTGGGACACGATTACGAACTGCAGGAAGGGGACATCATCAAGATCATATCCAGGAAGTGACCGCATGAAAAGATGGGACGTGAGACTGCTCAGCGCCTCCTACAGACAGGAGGGCGAGGACATGATGCTGGAGCTGTTCGGCAAGACCCGTGAAGGTCGCTCCATCACCGTGCTTGACCGCAGCGGTTTCCGTCCCTATTTCTTCATCGTCGATGCCGGTGAGGATGTGAAACAGGGTCTGCGCAAGGACCCGGAGGTCAGGGGCGTGGAGGACATGCGCCTACTGCACAGGGGCCGGGAGCGTGATGTGACCAAGGTCACCATCCTCTACCCTTACAAAATCTCAGAGTACCGCAACAAACTCAAGGCCAGTTTCGAGATACTGGCCGCGGACATACCATTCCATCACCGCTTCATCTACGACAAGGACATCGCCTCCTGCTTACGCGTCGAGGGGGAAGAGGTCCCCGGCGACTACACCACCGAACTGGTGGTTCAGATGTCGTCGTTCGAGAACATCGAACCGTTCAACCCGCGCCTCAAAGTTTTGAGTTTTGACATCGAGAACTCCATACGGGACGACACCATCTACACCATCTGCTACGTGGTGGACAACGGTGACGGCATGGAGGAGAGACCGGCCCTGCGCGGCACCGAGAGGGAGATAATCACGGGATTCACCAAAGTCATCCAGGATGAGGACCCGGATGTCATCAGCGGTTACAACATCGACAATTACGACATACCTAAGATCATGGAGAGGGCCAAGGCCAACAAAATCGAGTCCCTGCCCTGGGGGAGGGAGGGGTCCGAGCCCCGACAGGCGGGTAAGCGGTTCTGGAAGGTCAAGGGCAGACTCATCGTCGACGCCTGGTGGGCCGCCAAACGTGAGCTGCATCCCAAGCAGGAGACCTTGAACGCGGTGTCCATGCTGGTGCTGGGGGAGCAGAAGATGGACGTCGACCCCAAGCGGATCGACGAGGAATGGAAGGAGGACCCTGACAAGGTGGTGTGCTACTGCGCCAAGGACGCCGAGCTGTCCGGAAGGATACTCAGTGCGGTGGGCTCCCTGCGCAAGGGCATGGACCTGGCGGCCGTCTCCATGCTTCCCGTGGAGGACGTGCTCTCCTCCGGCTCGTCGCAGTTGATAGATTCCATCCTCATAAGACGTGCTGACCGCGAAGGCGTGGCAGTACCGCTCACCGGCGGTTTCCAAAAGAACGATCAGATCGAGGGCGGTTACGTGCACACCATAGAGCCCGGCCTTTACCATTGGGTCTGCGTGCTGGACTTCAAATCCATGTACCCTTCCTTGATCATATCCAACAACATCTGTTTCACCACCCTCAGCCGCGACGGGGACATAATCAGTCCGAGCGGGGCGAGGTTCCTATCCCCGGAACGTCGTGAGGGCCTCCTCCCCGCCATACTGCGTGAACTAATGCAGAAGAGGGACGAGACCAAGGCTTTGGCCAAGAAGGCGTCCACAGAGGACGAGAGACGCTACTATGGAGGTCTGCAGGAGGCGGTCAAGGTGCTCATGAACTCCGTCTACGGGGTCTTCGCCTCATCGTTCTACCGCTTCACTGACAAGAGCATCGGCAGCAGCATCACCGCCTTCGCCCGTGAGACGGTCAAGAACATAATCACCGAATTGGACAAGGAGGACGTCACGGTGATCTACTCCGACACTGACTCGGTGTTCATCCAATCCCCGCACTCCGACCTCGAAGGGAGCAAGGAGTTCGGGGAGTCCGTCGCCAAACGCTACACCCGTGCCGGGGGGCAGTTGGAGTTCGAGAAGATCATGGAGCCCCTCTTCTCCCACGGCAAGAAGAAGAGGTACGTCGGCCGCGTGGTGTGGCCGGAGAGGGAGGAGATGCTGGTACGCGGTTACGAGATACGGCGCACTGACACCTTCGACCTTCTCAGTGAGCTGCTCACCGGCGTCTTCGAGAAGATACTGAACGAGGACCAGGACGGCGCCGTGGCCTTGGCCCGGAAGATGGTGCAGGAGACGTTGGAGGGCAAGGTGCCCTATCAGAAACTGGTCATATCCCGGACCTGTCAGGCCTTCCACACCTACAAGGGCCCCGACCGCATGGCCAACGTCCAGGCGGCGAGGAAGATGATCGACCTCGGTTATGAGTTCATCCCGGGAATGAAGGTCTCCTGGATCGTCACCAACGCCAACAAGGTCCCTCAAGAGGTGGAGCCGTTCATACCCGGCCGTGAGGCGGAGATAATACCCGACCTGCGCTATTACGCCGAGAGGCTCGCCCATGCCACCGCCCGTGTCACCGAGGTGTTCGGATGGAAGGAGGACGACCTCATGCTGGGAAGCCAGCAGTCCACCCTCTTCGATTCTTCCTTCGGCGGCGGTACGCAGAGGACCGCACCGGCGATGAAGGAATCCCCGAAGCCCAAGGATAAGGGTCCGTCACTGTTCGATTTCTGAGGCCGGGGGGAAACACTTATTCTCATGCACAGGGTTGTTGACCGCATGGCGGAGCGTCAAGATTGGCCTGAGGTGCCGGGCGAATACCGGACCGGCACTGAGGACTCCCCCGTTGCCATAGCGGTCATCGGGAAGGCGTCAGCGGATGTGCCTTCCGATTGCTATCGGATCATGGGCACCCTGCGTTCCGCCAATATCGGAGTGGAGAAGGTCGTCGTCAATATGCTAGCCAATCCTCGCCTCAGGTTCCTGTTGGTTTGCGGCCGGGAGGATGGGCACTACCCCGGCGATGCGTTGGTTAAGCTGGCGGAGAACGGCATTGACGACCGCAACAACATTATCGGAGCCCATGCCCAGTTCCCCTGCCTCCCGGACCTCGACAGGGATTCCGTGGAGAGGTTCCGTTCCCAGGTGGAGGTCGTCGACCTCTTGCACCCCAAGGATTCCAAAGGGGATATCGATTGGGAGGATCCGTTGTATGTCTTCGATGATGAACGGAACCGTGAGTTGGAGGCCACCGCCCGTCAATGCGCCCGGCGGGACCCCGGCCCGTATCCCGGCGGGGCTTTACATATCACGATCCCGGGGATGATGCAGGAAAGGGGCGATCTGGGGGATATGTTGAATATGGAGGTCGGCCGCATGACCGACCTGATGCTCCGTATGCCCATTGATAATCTGACGACCGACGCCCTCAACATCACCGTTTCCGAGGATTTTGCTTTGGTCATCGACCCTATCGACGGTCTGCTCCTCGAGGTTCCCACGGTCACTTTCCACAAACGTTTCAAATCATACCTGACGGGCAACGAGTGAGACCTGTGGACCGTTCGTTATGATATACGGCGTGTATCCAGTTTCCTGTGATCTTCAAGAGTGTGTCTAGAATTTTTCCGGGAAGTTGAACCTCTCCACCGCTCTAGCACCGCCGACCATACCCATTATCCACACTATCGGGTACAATAAGAACCCCGCCAAAAAGGCCATGGATGCCGCGGCTATTATGCCAGCCAACAGGAAAACCAGCCCCGTGGTCCATTCAGCCGCGTACATGTGACCCAAGCCCGGGACGAGGAAGGCCAGTACGACCGCTATGGCAGGGCTTCTCTGCGGACGGGACTGCGGAGGTGCCAGGCCTTGGGATTCAGAACCGAGCTCGGGCCTCTGATGATAACCGCATCTCGGACAGTAAGTCGCCCCGATCTTCAATGATGACCCGCAGTTCACGCAGGATGATTCCAAATCACCGTTCTTCCCCATGACGTTTGAATACGTACCGTCTTCTTATAATATTTTTTAAAGGTCACCGAACCCGACTCCTCCTCTGGAATGGTGATTGTCGGAATTTTTATGGCCTGCGCGGTCCGGAAGGCCGTGATGAAGGAGGATGTTCATCACGTGCCCCGACTTCCCGGACATATCAGACGATGGCGATATGTGATTGTCCTGTGCCATACTCTTTCATCACCTTCGCCTATCGAATTCTCTTTGTGAGTAGGGCATCCAATACCGCGTATGACCATATCGTGATGTATGATAGGAATGCCACCATCGTCATGACTGCACCGTGGCCGAAGGAAGTGTGTGATGAGGAGACGCTCAGCGCACCATAGGAGAATATCGAGAACACGAACAACAGGACGGAAAGTACGACCAGGGTCATCCCTCTCCACGACTCGCCTTTCATTATCTGGCCGATGCCAGGGACCACTGCGGAGAACAATGAGGGTATGAGCCCCCTTCTCACCCGCTCCGTCAAAGAATCCTTCGATACCGTCGGTTTGAAAGTGTCGTCCCCTCCCGGCGAAGGACCTTCCATGACCTTTGGAATGGCTCACATCGATAAAACCGCTTTCATGGCCACAATGTTTTTCGGACCGGAGAAGTTTTAAATAGTCTGCAATAATCCGTCAAAGGTAGTGACGGGACTAGTCCCGTTGGAGATGTGCCCCCTAAGGGGTGAATCCATAAACGCCGGAAACGGCAGGTGATACAAATGGCGAAGCAGTTTGATGATGATGCCGCCCCCACAGTCAAGGGGAAGAGCATGTACCAATACATGGCCGAGGCCTGGAAGAAACCAGGCGAGGGCTACATGAAAGACCTGTCCCTGCAGAGAAGGGTCAAGTGGCGCCGTGAGGAGAACTTCTCCCGCGTCGAGAGGCCCACCCGCCTGGACCGTGCCCGCAAGCTCGGATACAAGGCCAAGCAGGGATACGTCGTCGTCCGCGGTCGCGTCCGTAAGGGTTCGATGCAGAAGAGGACCATTAAAGGAGGCCGCCGTGCCAAGCGCAAGGGAATCACCAAGATCACCGGTGCCAAGAGCCTGCAGCGCATGTGTGAGGAGAGGACGCAGAAGAGATACCCCAACCTTGAGGTCCTGAACTCCTATTGGGTAGGCCAGGACGGTCACCACGAGTGGTACGAGGTCATACTTGTCGACCCCCACCACCCCGTCATAAAGGCGGACCCCAAGATCAACTGGATCGGCGAGGGTTCCCACAAGGGCCGTGTCTACCGCGGGAAGACCTCTGCTGGAAAGCGTGGTCGCGGTCTGCACAAGAAGGGCAAGGGAGCGGAGAAGGTCCGCCCCTCCATAAGCAAGAAAGGCCTCGGAAAGTAAGGCTTAGTCCTGACTGGATCAAACCATTTCCTTCAATCTTCTTTCTATTTCCTTATCGTCCATTCCTACCAAGGGCGCATACACCGGGACCTCGAAACGCATCTCCTTGAGATCATCGAAGCCCTCCATACCCAGGCCGGTGACGACTCCCAAAATGTCATCCCCGATGAAAGGCTCCCCGTCCTCCTTGATCGTCTTGAGCTCGGGATCATAGGCCTGTAGCAGAGGGTGTGCGAGACCGGATACGAGCGCCCTGCAACCCCTCTTCATCAATAACCAGGCGGCTAGGGCGTCACGGTCGTCCTCCACGAAAGCTATCACCTTCCCCTGAGTGCCCATGGGGAGGCCTCCGGGACCGTCCTGATAGGTATCGAAGATGAAGGCCCTGGGACCGCGCACCTCTATGAATATCTCCACATCTGGTGAGTTGAGGTCCACTCTGACGCCGAGATGCTCGTTGGCGTGGTATATCGCCGAGCCGGCATTACGGCCGATTTCGATCGAGGTATAGGGATGAGTGCCCTCCCTCCTCGGCCGGACCGCGAAGGACTGGCCCTCATGCAACCGTCCCTTAGAGTAGGCGGCGGCATGCTCACATATCTCATCCAGAGTACTTCCGCATGTCTCGACTACACTCACTGACGACACACCGAAGACGCGACGGAGACGGGTGACGGCTTCATCCCCATCATCGGACTCGACGTAGAAACGGCCCTCGTCGGAATGGAGCAGGGCCTCCACCCTGCCCTTGGCCAATGCCGATAGGATGTTGTCCCTCAGCAGGTTCTCGAACCGCCTGCGTACCATACGGCTCTTCAGCCCCAGCTCCGCGTAGCGTATGAGGATCGTGCTCATCGGTCTGATATTCGGGCACCACTTATAAACGGTTCCTTCTGCGAAGGTAGAAAAGGATGGTGCAGGGGAAGGGATTCGAACCCTCGAACGTCTGCACGACTAGACCCTGAATCTAGCACCTTTGGCCAGGCTCGGTAACCCCTGCTTAAGGACGCTGAATCGCATCATTGTACAAAAAGCTTAGCAATAAGGAATGGGTTTGGGGGGTTGGCCCCCCTGATTATACGCTTCGTAATGGTCGGGCTTCAGCCCTTCATTATCTTCATCCAGCCGCCGCTCTCGAAGATTGCCAGACCCCTCTTCATAAGGGCGGACTGGAAGTCCTCCCAGCTTATGATCTCCAGCCTGTCGTTGTTGCCCTTGGTGAACTGAACACCATCGGTTCCCTTGACGCGTCCCGGCTTGAGACCCTTGTTCTCGGCAATCTGCCTTGCCTTCACTATGTTGATTTTCTCCATAACCATTACCTATCCCTCCTGCTTAACCACGCCTATCCAGCATGGTAATTGTGCTATTTCTTTGAGGGATATATATATCTTTGCAAAAAAAACAGCTGTCCAGATGGTTTTTGATATTTAAAAGTGACCCATGGAGGCCATTTTTAGCCAGTATTTTTCTTAGTGAGAAGTGTCGAATATTGAGCGGAAATCAGAAAGAAAGATAACTCGGATAGTCCATCTCCGAGCGATATTATGTCCCTTTTCGGTTCATCAGGCATCAGAGGAAAGGTGGGGGAGAGGATCACCCCCGAACTTGTACTATCGATAGGCGCAGCGGTGGGTACATGCAACGACAAGGTTATAATCGCCAAGGACACGCGCACCTCGGGGGACATGATGGTCAGTGCTCTCGTGGCGGGAATATGTTCCGTCGGTTCCGAGGCCCATTGTGCCGACATACTGCCCACGCCCACCCTGGCACGCGCTGCGGGGCGGTTCGATGCGGGCATTATGGTAACCGCCTCCCACAACCCGGCGGAGTACAACGGGGTTAAGCTCTGGAACCCCGACGGTTCGGCCTTCGATCCGAAGCAGACGGAGGAGATAGAGGAACTGATAATGAAAAGGGTCTTCCCGCTCAAGCGTTATGATGAATTGGGCGCCATGCATGTGCACCACGGCGCACTGGATGCTCATCGTGAATCGATAAGGGACATTCTGCAATGCGATTGCGACATCGTGATAGACTGCGCGTCAGGACCGACCTCGTTGATCACCCCCGGACTCCTGTCCGACATGGGTGGCAGGGTCGTCAGTCTAAACTGCCAGGTCGACGGCAGATTCCCGGGCCGGGAGCCTGAGCCCACCGAAGAGAACCTGACCGATCTCATCAGTATGGTGAGGTCCCATGGCGGCATAGGTCTGGCCCACGACGGCGACGGGGACCGTGCGGTCGCGGTGGACGAGACCGGACGCTATCTCGGTGGTGACGTTCTGTTGTCGCTTTTCGTGGACCATATGAGGCCTTCCAAGGTGGCAGTGCCCATCGATGCGTCACTGGCCATAGACGATATGGTGAAGGACGTCGTCAGGACCAAGGTCGGCGATGTCTTCATCTCCGACGCCATGAAGAAGGAGGGCATATCATTCGGCGGTGAGCCCTCAGGCACCTTCGTCTTCGCAGAACAGGGATACTGTCCCGACGGCGTCTACGCCGCCGCCCTTTTGGCCAGCATGGCATCTGAAAGCCGTCTCGCTGACCGGGTGGACGAACTGCCCCGTTACCCAATGTTCAAGAAAAAATACCAGTACAGCAACGCCAAGGGCGCCATACTGCAACGCATGGAGGACGAGGTCTCCGGCATAGAGTGCGAGGAGGTCGTCACCTTGGACGGTTTCCGTGTCGGCATGGGGGACGCCTGGTTCCTGATCCGCTTCTCAGGAACGGAGCCCATAATACGACTGACAGCCGAGGCCCGTGACGACGCCCGGCTGAAGGAGGTCGTGGAATCGGCGGAGGGACTGGTCGGGAGGTGCCTGTGATGAAAGCTTTGATACTGGCGGCGGGCGAGG
>SL_3KL_010_SEDDRAFT_10004531_pt1 | contig 12547 bp, 12 predicted proteins | sample SodLakKL_010_SED_2_FD_10381 | JGI IMG/M metagenome (IMG submission 10381)
GAGGACCCAGCGCAGGGCCCAGTGGCGGGCCTGCGGTCGCTCTACCGCCGGGTACCAGTACCTCGACAGTTTCTGCCATAGTATCACCATGCCGAGCGCCCCTTAAAGGGCTCTCAGCTGTGGTCTGTATATGTCAACGGCAGATAAGATAAAGATGATGGGATATCATCGGCTGAGATGAGAAGAGAGAGGAGAAGAGGAACTCCCCGGCGCAGAGAATTAGTCTTCACCCTTCCGCTCGATGACCCTGACATGGTCTCCGCGGACGGTGATCGGGATTGGAACGATACTCTCATACAGTTCGACGGTAATCTCCTCTTTGCCGATATCAATCCGTTTGACAACCGCTTTTTCACCCTTAAACGGTCCGGCGATGAGTTCGACGATAGTACCCTCTTCGATACCTGATACAACCGGTTTTGGTACGAGATAATGCTGAACCTCTTCAAGGCTCGTCTCGCCAGGAACGACAGAACGGGCACTTGGAATACTCTCCACCAGCTCCTGTATCCTGCTATGCTTCTCGGGAGACTCGACGATGACGTAGCCTTTCAGTTCTTCGGGGACGATGACCGCACTGACTTTGATATCAAGAAGCCTCCGCTCAATGGTGCGAAATATCGAGTCCGCAACCGCACGCTCCTGTTTGGAGGTCGTCTTGATGGCGTAGTAATGATTATCTGCCTCGGTCATGGTGATCAGGAGGGGAGGATGAGCATGAATTCATAGAGGATAAATCCAATCAGCCCGATGATCAGAATACCAATTCCTGCAACGAGGGCGATCTTTGAAAACTCTTCCTTGGTCGGGGTCCGTGCCAGTTTCAGGACACGGATATACTTACGAAATAACTCCTCATTCAGGTTAAGACCTTTGAGGCTCGGTTTCTTGAATTCAGGCATATCCATGGTACATCACTTGAGAAAATCGATATCATACTGTTTGTGGAGGCGCGATGAGCCTGCGGCATAATCGGCCTTTCCATATATCTGCGGGGACTGGACACCGGTGACGATGAGCATCGTCCTCATCCGGTTCTGCATCGCCGGATCTATCTGGGCACCCCAGATGATCCTGGCATTTGGATCAATCCTCTCGTAAATCTCCTGAACCACACCTTCTGCCTCGGACATCGTCATATCCGGTCCACCCACGACATTGACGAGTGCGGCCGTGGCTCCGGATATATCAACATCGAGGAGGGGAGAGCGGAGGGCCTTCTTGACCGAGTCGATCGCCTTATCTTCAGAATCGGATTCGCCCATCCCGATCATCGCAATGCCACCCTGCTCCATGACCGAGCGGACATCTGCAAAGTCGAGATTGACAAGTCCGGGGAGGGTAATCAGCTCGGTGATCCCCTTCACGGCCTTCATCAGGACTTCATCTGCAACCTTAAAGGCGGTAGAGAGTGGGAGGCGGGGAACAACCTCGAGGAGCCGGTCATTTGGAACNACGATGACGGTATCTGCAACCTCCCTCAGGTGTTCAAGACCAAGCTCCGCATTATCCATACGGTTTGCACCCTCTGCTGTGAACGGGAGTGTCACGACGGCGATCGTCAGGGCACCCTCTTCCCGTGCTGCTTTTGCAACGATCGGCGCAGAGCCGGTGCCGGTACCCCCGCCAAGGCCGGCGGTGACGAAGACCATGTGGCTTCCGGTGATGTTCTTATGAATATCATCCTCACTCTCGATGGCGGCCTCCTCACCACGTCGGGGAACAGCGCCTGCACCAAGCCCCTTCGTCGTCTGCCTGCCGATCAGGATTCTCTTGTCAGCACGGGTCATCGCAAGATGCTGTGCATCGGTGTTGACTGCGATCATCCGTGCACCATGGATATTCTCCTCAAACATCCTGGTGATGGTATTTGACCCGCCGCCGCCACATCCGACGACGGTGATGATGGTACGGAGACTCTGAAGGATATCATCAAAGTCGTCATCATCCATCTCTCCGACATGCACTGAGCGCTCCGGAGCGTTCACTACAGGGGTGCCTTCATATGATGATGGGTGGGAAGCTGCCTCTTCAGCCTCCTCAATCTTCTTCCGTGATAATGCCTCTTCCACGATTGATCTCATGTATAACTCTCCAATCCCGGGATTTGTATCTCCTGTACCTCACAGGAACAGACCATAGCCGGCCTGATGACCCGATCTCCGACAGTGACAGTCTGCCCGTTGGCAAGCCTGCCGAAGAGCGGGCCAGGTGGTACCCCGAGCTTACGCGCGTACTCAGGGTTGAAACGATCTCTTCTGATGATAAGGCGATCACCCTCCATGACAGAATTATGATGTTTCGTAATCTGTTGTACACACAGGGTTATTAAATCACTTGCTAATTGTGATCCGCTCTCACGATACCCGATAAAGTCAGGGAGGGCAGGAGCCCCCCCTTTCTCAAGCCTGATGCATGGAGTGATGGTATTAAGGGAGGATATGAACTCTTCAGGGTGATACCTGAGCGCCTCGCTGAGGAGGGTATCCGGAAGAGAGATGATGGTGAGTTCCTCATGTTGATCAATCCCATGATTGCTCATCTTTGAGCCGGGGGCCGCCTTTTCTGCAAGATCTGAGGCGCTACACCAGATATTCCATGGAATATCACCCATAGCCCGAAGCGTACCTTCTGAGAGGATGCGGAGATCTGCTTCCCTGAGGAGGGCAGTGATATGATGTGCATCAGATGTGGAGACCGACTTCCTGTCGATATATCCGGCGACAGCCCCGCTCCTCTCCGCCATCCGACGGACAGTATCAATGGTGAGGCTTCCGGCCTCCCGGGAGTGGGCGATATGGCCAAATGCCCCGCGTGTCTCCGTGGCGATGGTCGACTGCCGCACCGCATAATGCGTCCCGCCAAACCCGATCATCGGGATTGCATCGGCTCCGGGTACTGCAGAAAGGACGCTCTTTGCGACGGCCCGTGCAGCCCTGGTATCATGCCACTCCACCTCGGTGCTACCAACCTCAACGAAGAGGGACGGGGTTGTCAGATCAGACGGGCCATGGTGTGTCACCTCATACCCGGCACGGTAGCCGGGAGGTGCAAANTGGAGAAGGTTCTTCAGTACAGCCTGCATCATCCCGGGATCAGCAGCGGCAAGTTCGTCGGGTTCTCCCCCATACGCAGCCTCACCGAAGTTCCCGGTCACATGAACCGTCAGGACAGGCTCAGGGCGGGTGCTGGTATGGCGGGAGAGGAAGATGATCCGATCGGCATCCACCTTCTGATCAAGTCCGCGCTCGTAGATGAGCCGCCCCTCAATCTCATGAATGATGATGCCATCGGAGAGGAGAGGCCATGCCGCCTCTCCCTCCTCATCGATGAGATCATGAATTGCAGCATGTATCAATACACCTGCCGGATCGATCCGTGAGTAAAGAAGCGCTGTAACCATACCGGGAAACGTACGCTCTGCACGGTAATGAGTCCTGCTCTTCCTGTCCGATCTGTAAATGCTATATCATAGGAACACAACGATACTTGTATGTCAGCAGATGCAGTAGCAGAGGCATTCAAAGCCGAAGGAATCGAGAAAGAGATCCAGTGTGAGATGGCATTTGCCATCTCCGAGAAGTACGGCATAGAGAAGTTCGACATCTCCCGGTACTGCAACAAAAACGGGATCAAAATTCGTGGTTGCCAGCTGGGTTGCTTCAAATGAGCAGGTTTCTCCGGGTCATTCCGGTTGCAGAGGCGATCACGTCGCTCCTTGCCATCGCACCGGATCCCGGTGTCGAGATGGTTGGACTGGAAGAGGCCCCGTTTCGCATTCTCGGTTCGGATATCACCGCACCAGATGATATGCCGGGTTTTGCCCGGTCAATCGTCGATGGATATGCCGTCACCGCTTCAGACACCGCCGGAGCAGGTGAGGCACTCCCCTCAATGCTCCTCAGCACCGGGAGGGTCGAGATGGGATCATCAGATCCGGGGGAGATCGGGCCTGGTTCATGCAGATATGTCCCGACGGGCGGAATGGTGCCAAAGGGCGCCGATGCCGTCGTCATGATAGAATACACCGAGGAGATGGGAGATCAGGTTCTGGTGAACAGACCAGCGGCCTCAGGTGAGAATATCGTCGCACCTGACGAGGACTTTACCAGGGGCGAGGTGATCCTTCAGGCCGGAAGAAGGATTCTCCCCCAGGATGCCGGTGTCCTTGCCGCCGCAGGTATCCTCTCCCTCCCGGTCAGGCAGGTACCGCGGATCGCGGTCATTGCAACAGGAGACGAACTTATTCCTCCGACCGCAGATCCATTGCCTGGCCAGGTGCGGGATGTCAACAGCATCGTCTGCGAGACCTTCATCAGGCAGTGCGGCTGTATCCCGGTCTCATGCGGCATCATCAGGGACAATCCTGCAGACCTCACATCCGCACTTCAGGAGGCGGTACAACGTGCTGATGCCGTCTTCATCTCCGGCGGGAGCTCAAAAGATGAACGGGATGCTTCAGCACAAGTGATTGCGGCGCTTGGAAAGGTACTCGTTCACGGAATCGCCATCTCACCCGGAAAACCAACAATCATCGGCGATGTCGCCGGCCGCCCCGTCATCGGACTCCCCGGGCATCCGTCATCGGCATTCATCGTCCTCCTTGCGGTTGCCGCACCCCTCCTTGCGGCGATGAGCGGCCGGCAGATGCCACTACGATCAATCCCTGCCACCCTCACGGCAGGCATTCCGTCTGCGAGGGGGAGAGAGGATTATGTCCGGGTCCGGTTGTATGACGGGGAGGCACACCCCCTCTTCTCAAAGTCCGGGCTGCTCCATACCCTTGTCCAGAGTGACGGGTATGTGATTGTGCCTGCATCCTCAGAGGGATATGAGCAGGGGGCAGCTGTGGAGGTGATCCTGTGGTGAACAGGTACCTCTCCCTCGTCTCCCTCGAAGAGGCGGTAGAGACCATCATGACCCGATGCCCTCCACAGAAGCGGATCACCAGGATCCCGCTCCTTGAGAGTGTCGGGAAGGTTACGGCAGAACCGGTCTTTGCATACTATTCGGTGCCGGAGGCCCACCTCTCGGCAATGGACGGGATTGCGGTCCGATCACAGGATACGACGGGAGCAACAGATAAAAAGCCGGTTGTCCCTGACAATGCCGTCCGGGTCAATACAGGAAATGTCCTCCCTCCGGGATCTGACGCGGTGATCATGATCGAGGATGTCGAAGAGCTGGAAGGGAAGTATGCCATCCGAAGACCGGCCGCCCCCTGGCAGCATGTCCGGCCGGTCGGAGAAGATATCGCCGAATCTGAGATGGCCATCCCGCGGGGCCATCGGATCCTGTATCATGATGTCGGGGCACTCGCCGCGTACGGGGTCACCGACCTCGCCGTCTCCACCATCCGGGCAGGGCTGATCCCGACCGGGAGCGAGCTTGTCCCCCATGGAAAGCGCCCCCTACCCGGCCAGGTCGTTGAGAGCAACTGCCTGATGGCGGCAGCCCACCTCAGGTCCCTGGGTATCGACGCGGTCCTCTATCCCCCGGTGGCAGATGAGCCGGATGCCATCAGGTCTGCGATCAGCGAGGCGGCAGAGAATTGTGACATTGTGATAGTATCCGCGGGATCGTCAAAGGGGACGAAGGACTACACCGCCCGGATCATCGAAGAGATCGGGGAGGTCCTCATCCATGGTGTCGCGATCAAACCCGGAAAACCGGTGATCATCGGAAGGGTCAATGCAACGCCGATCATCGGTCTTCCCGGCTATCCACTCTCCGCCCTGACGATCATCCGTGAGATCATCACCCCCGTCATCAGGATGGCAGGAGGCAGTGCTCCGGACTATGGGACCATACAAGCCGAACTTACCAGAACACTCGCTTCAGATATCGGTACAGACGAGTTTGTCCTGATGACGGCAGGCGAAGTTGCCGGCAGGTTGATCGCCACACCCCTCTCCCGGGGTGCCGGTGTCCAGATGAGCGCTGTCCGATCAAACGGAATACTACGGATTCCCGGGGATAGCGAAGGGGCAGAGACGGGCCAGGAGGTTGATATAGCGCTCTCTGTCCCTGAAGAGGCGATCCGATCCGGCCTCATCCTTGCAGGAAGCCATGATCCCGCCCTTGACCGGATGGCTGATCTCCTTGCACCGCTCCCTCTCCACTCGGCACATGTCGGAAGCATGGGCGGGGTGCTGGCATTGAAGCGGCGGCATTGCCATGCGGCACCCATGCATCTTCTTGCACCAGATGGAACCTACAACCTCCGGTACCTGGAGCGGTATCTCCCTGGTGAGGAGGTGACACTCATCTGTGTCGCCGAGCGGGAGCAGGGGATCGCATCGCGGGATGGCCTCTCGTTTGAGGATATCACCACCTCCTCGTTCGTCAACCGGCAGAAGGGATCCGGAACCAGGATGCTCCTTGATCACCTTCTGAAGGAGAGAGGAATCGATCCCGGATCAATCACGGGATACGACCGTGAGATGACGACACACCTCGCTGTCGCCCTCGCTGTGAAGAGCGGGGAGGCAGATACCGGGCTCTGTGTCGCATCTGCAGCAGAGACGGCCGGCCTCTCCTTTGTTCCGATAGGCACCGAACGGTATGAGCTGGCGATCATGACCGAGGATCTTCTGGACCCCCGGATCTCTGCGCTCATAGAAACCATCGGATCCGACGCCTTCAGATCGATCCTCTCCGGGATGGGAGGGTACAGGACCGGCGAGACCGGTACTCTGCAGACCCTCCACCTCTAATTCATCTCTTTTAATTCAAGCACAGTCAGGATATCGGTCCGGGTGACGATACCTATCAGCTGGCCGTCCTCGACGACAGGGATCCGGCCGATATTCTGCATCGCCATAATCTTCAGCGCCTCGGTGACGGATGCCGTCGGCGGAAGCGTCGTAACCGGCTGGCGGCTCATGACGTCGCGGACCTGCATCGCCTCACGGTCGATCTCCCCGGTCCGGTGAATGTCTGCAAGTGCGATGATCCCGATCAGCTCTCCCCTGTCAACAACAGGAAAACCGAGGTGTTTTGTCGAGTACATCAGCCTGATCACCTCATGCAGGGGCATCGTTGGTNCAACAACGCGGAGATCAGGTGGACATGATCTCACCGACACTCACATCCTGGAGGAGGAAGTTGGTCGTCACCATCGAGGACTCCTGGCCTGCACCGACATAGATGAAGAAGGCGATGATGATCAGGAGGAAATTAAAGGAGAGAAGTCCGACGATACCAAAAAGGATGGCAAATCCGCGTCCGATATCTGAGGCGATCCGGGTCGCCTGATGAAGGGGCATCCGTTTTGCGAGCCATGCACGGAGGACGCGCCCTCCATCCATCGGGAATGCGGGGAGGAGATTGAACCCGAAGAGGAGGACATTGAGGAGCGCAAGATAGCCAAAACCATAGACGAGGACCCCGGCGACCGGCGCAGATATGACGACAGCATCGACGACATAGACGAGGATAAAACTGAGAATCCCAAGGCCAAGGCTCGTCAGGGGGCCGGCAAGTGCCATCGGGAGCTCAACCTTCGGATCAGGGAGGGTCTCCTCCATCGAGGCGACACCGCCGAAGATGATCAGGGTGATCGAGTTGATTTTGATGCCTTTGGCTCGTGCGATAAGGGAATGGGCGAGTTCGTGGACAAATACACAGAAGAAGAGTGAGAGCGCAACCAGTGCACCCAGGATATACGGGATATATTCCTGTGTGATAATCGTCCGATCAATCGGTATTCCGAATAAACCTTCGATCAGGTCAACGGTCAGGCCGATCTGGCTGCCGATGATCCATGCAAAGAGAGGGATGACGAGTAAAAATGTGAAATGTAGACGAACAGGTATGCCAAAAACCCTTCCTATCTCCAGCGATCCATCCATGAAAAGGATTATCTTTTTTAAGTATTTAGTATATATCTTGAACAGATAGCTATGAAGTGGCAGATTACCGATCTCTTTGGCATGAGCGTCTACACCGACAGAGCAGTCTTCATCGGCAATGTCGAGGATGTCATTATTGATGTCGATAACAAGAAGATGGCATCACTTGCAATCACAAAGATTAATCCCGATATTATCGATTTGAAGGCGTTTAAGGGTGTCAAGATACCATATCGCCTCATAAAGGAAGTATCCGATATTGTTCTGATCCGTCATATTCCTGGGGCATTCAAGACGTCTGCCGCTCGGGACCAGTCTGAATGAAGGACCGGGAGATCTTCTCTGCACTTCGGACGACTGCCCCCTGCTTCATCAGGCTGGACGGGCGATCATTTCGCAGTACAGCCCGGGCTTTGGCGCTCACCAAACCGTTTGATCTGAGGCTTGCAGAGGCAATGGAGGCGGTTGCATCGCTCCTTCTTGGAAGGAGCGGCCTCTCATTCCAGTTCGCCTATACCTTCTCCGATGAGATCAATCTCTTTCTCAGAACGCTTCCATTCGAGGGGCGTATCGAGAAGCTCGATTCGGTTGCCGCATCATATGCTGCAAGCGCGCTGACCCTGAGCCTCGGATTAGAAGAGCCGGTCGCATTTGATGCACGCATCATACCGGTATCTGATGATATTGCCGTTGAGTATCTCATCTGGAGACAGAAGGAGGCGTGGAGAAACCACAATAATGCATACTGCCAGTGGGCACTCGGAGAAGAAGGGTACTCACCGGCAGAAGCCCAGGAGAGACTCCACAGGATGAACACACCGGCGATGCATGAGATGATGTATTCGCGGGGGATAAACCTTGCAGAGACACCCGCATGGCAGAGGCGGGGGATCATCGTCTGCAGAAGAGAAGAAGAGTATCAGGGGTATAATCCGGTAACCGGAGAAGAGACGGTGACAATACGATCACGGATCGTCCCGGACAGAAACCCCCCGGTCTTTCATACGGAAGAGGGGAGGGAGCTCCTCTCTTCACTCCTTATCTGAGGGAATAAGGGCTATCCGAACGGGTATCCCTTCAATATCCCATTCTGTTGCGAGACCGCCGGATCCATGATCATCACCCTTCTCCCGGGTAAAGAGGAGAGATGATGCCCGGATCTCTCCGGCGATCCAGTCCCCGGACCCTTCAAGGAGCCCGAGAATACGCGGTTCTCCGATGAAGATCGTCGCCCTGATCGTCTCTTCAACGGCAAGATCCATCTGTTTGCGCATCTCCTGAACACGCCGGATCACCTCGCGTGCATATCCTTCCGCCTCGAGATCATCGGTGAGGGTGACATCGATGTAGATCGTCGCATCGGGCATCTGCGCTGAGAATACATTTTCCGGTAGCTTTTCACTGAAGGCAACGTGATCCGGTGTTATTGCAACCTCACGATCCCCGATTGGGATCATTGCCGAACCACTTTTTTGTATCTGCGCACGAAGGGCGGTCCCGTCAGCCTCCTCAATGGCACGTTTCAGGAGCGGGCCCTCTTTCCCAAACTCCGGACCAATCTTCTTCATCTGCGGCTCAGCGGTCCAGAGGATCCGATCCCATGTTCCGGAGACGACGGTGATATCCCTGCAGTTGGCGCGTGCCTTGCAGAGGGTGAGGAGAGAGTCGATGGCCTCTTTCACCTGATCACTCTCTGTAACGATGATAACCTCCCCGACCGGCCAGCGGAGTTTCCTCTTTCCGGCCTGCCTCGCATTGGCAATCGCATCATCAAAGGACTGGACGACACGCATCGCCCCTTCGATGTCAGGATTGATGAGAGACGCATCAGGTGCCACCCAGTCGAGCATATGCACACTCTCCGGATCCCCGGCAAGCTTCAGGTTTCTGTACATCTTCTCGGCGAGGTGCGGGATGATGGGGGCGGCAACCCGGACAAGCGACCGCATCACATAGTACATCGTCTCATAGGCCTGCTGCTTGCTCTCAGACTCCTCTTCAAGCCACATCCTCTGCCGGACCAGCTGAACATACCAGCGGGAGAGATCATCGACGATGAAGGTCTGGAGACGGCGTGTTGCCCGGTGAATCTGGTACTCATCCATCGCCTCGCTGAATTCGGAGATGAGTGAGTTCATCCTGGAGATCAGCCAGCGATCCTCAACCGCACCCGAGGACGCAATCACAGCAATGGCAGAGGGATCATAGACCCCGTCTGCATCAGCCGCCGGTGAAAAGCCGTCGAGGCGCATATACGGAATCGGGAACCGGTAGACATTCCAGAGGATGTTCAATGCCCGGTGAACCGTCCGGACACCCTCCCAGTTGAACTTCAGATCATCCCATGGAGCACTTGCAGAGAGGATATAGAACCGCAGAACATCGACACCGAATTTCCCGATGACCTCTTCGGGAGTGACGACGTTTCCGAAGCTCTTTGACATCTTCTTCCCCTGTGCATCGAGGGCAAATCCGTGCATCAGGACCTTTTTGTATGCCGGCTGCCCAAACGCGATCTGAGAGAGGCAGAGTTGCGAATAGAACCATCCCCTGGTCTGATCCTGCCCTTCCGTGATGAAGTCGGCAGGCCATAGTTTCTCAAATGCCTCTTTCTCACCCGGATAGCTGAGTGTTGCCCATGATGCCACTCCTGAATCGAACCAGACATCGAAGATATCCTCGACCCGCCGCATCGTTCCCCCGCAGGTACAGGGTATGGTGATCGCATCGACCATCGGGCGATGGGGGTCGGTGATGGCCATCCCTGAACGCTCCTCAAGTTCAGAGAATCTCCCGATGACCGTGTATTCATCACAGGAGGGGCAGACCCAGACCGGGATCGGAATCCCCCAGTATCTCTGGCGGGAGATACACCAGTCACGCACCCCGTCAATCCAGTCATGGAACCGGGCACTCCCCGCCCAGTCAGGATACCAGGTCACATCATCCCTGATAGAGGTGAGCATCTTCTCCTTCGCCTCGCTTGCCCTGATGAACCACTGTGAGGTGGCACGGAAGATGTTTGGAGCCTTGCACCGCCAGCAGTGGCCGTACCGGTGGGTCAGCTTCTTCTCGGCGATGAGGGCCGGGCCAAGGGCCCTGACAATATCCTTATTCGTCTGGGGCTCCTTGACCGGGCGGCCGGCAAATGCCCCCGCCTCTTCGGTAAATGACCCTGTNCCATCGACCGGGCAGACGATCGGAAGATTCTCCTTCATTCCGAGGACATAGTCATCCCANCCATGGCCGGGAGCGATATGGACCATCCCGGAATGCTCCATCGCAACAAAANCGGCTGCGACAACGCGGTGGGGGATCGAGGCCTGCATCGGGACGGCATCAAGGAGCGGAGAGTCATAGGCGGTTCCGACCAGGTCAGACCCCGTCTTTGTNCCGAGTATCTCNTAATCCTGGTATCTGCCTGCCTTCAGGATACCTTCGACAAGCTCCTCGGCAATCCAGAGAATATCGGCTGCCCCGTCCCGAATGGCGCGGACACGTGCATATACTGCCTCGGCAGAGACGGCGACGGCGACATTGGCCGGGAGTGTCCATGGTGTCGTCGTCCAGATGACGAGGTACTCATCGGTGAGACCCTGTATCGGGAACTTCACATAGATCGACGGATCGGTCTCGTCCCAGTACTCAACCTCCGCATCGGCGATGGCAGTCTCGCATCGTGGGCACCAGTTGACGACACGGTACCCACGCTCAAGCATCCCTTCTTCACTGACGCGCTTGAGTGTGAACCAGGCAGCCTCAATATAGTCATCCGAGATGGTCTGATACGGGTTCTCAAAGTCAAGCCAGACCCCGAGATCTGAGAACTGCCGGCTCATGATCTCTTTATGCGTGACGGCGAAGTCCCTGCATTTTTCAACGAATTTCCCGATCCCGAAGGTCTCAATATCTTTTTTGGATTCAAAACCAAGCTCGTTCTCGACACGCACCTCAATCGGGAGGCCATGCATATCATACCCTGCGCGGTCGATGACATCGAGGCCATGCATCCGGTGGTACCGCAGGATGGCATCCTTGAGGATCTTGTTCCAAGCGGTTCCGAGATGAATGTACCCTGTGGTATAGGGAGGACCATCAACAAAGAAGAATGGGCGTCCGTTTTTCCTCAGTTCCTTTACTTTTTTGTAGGTATCCTCAGCACTCCAGAATGCCCGTGCCTCCTCCTCAACCCCATGCGGGGTATAACTGCCTGTGACGTCTTCCACCTGGATCCCTCAATCTGCTCTGTTCTCGTATACGTTGGGTGGAACCAGACAAAGGGTTTTCCACAGTCGTCAGGAGGGGGCGGGGTGATCGCCCTCCGCCGTCCCCCTCCTGTTTATGATGAATTTGTAGATCTCCATCACCAGCAGAACGCTGGAGGAGAGGAGGATCACCATCACCCATTCCCAGGCAGAGACGGGGGCGATGCCGAGGACATCCTGGAAGAAGGGGGTGTACATGGCGGCGATATGGATCACCTGGGCGGCGACGATCCCACCGAAGAGATAGAGGTTCGTCCATATCGGGATCCGGAAGAATGACCGGTACTCCGATCTGCAGTTCAGGACATGGAAGTTCTCAAGCATCACCATCAGGAGGACGATGAGGTTGCGCGCCTCGCTCTCGGAGTACCCGGCACCCAGGAGCCAGTACCAGCTCGCAAGGGCAACACCCCCCATCGTGAGGCCTGC
>SL_3KL_010_SEDDRAFT_10004532_pt1 | contig 12546 bp, 10 predicted proteins | sample SodLakKL_010_SED_2_FD_10381 | JGI IMG/M metagenome (IMG submission 10381)
TCCTGTCCGCGAATGCGAATCATAAGTTTGTTGTCTCTGACTACCATTTCTTTCACACGCTTCATGTTTACCAAATAGGAACGGTGTATGCGAAAAAAACATCGGCTTTTCAGCATGCCTTCGATTCTCGAAAGCGACAGATCAACCACCTCATGTGAACCATTCGACATCACAACCAGGGTAAAACCATTAAACATAAAGGCATAGTCGATGTCTTTTTTCGCATGGATTTTTTCTTCTGTGCTAGCGGCTGTTTCCATAATCTTATAGGGTTTTATGCGTGAATGGAGTTGTTAATATTAATTCATGGTATCGGGATGCTCCAGGAATGACTCAAAATGGCGTTTCTTACGCCGCGATACAGGGATTTTTTGGCCACATATAAAGTGAATAAGTGTTTCCCCGGAATCGTACTTGTCGATGAAGGATCTGTTGATAATGTAATTCCTGTGTGTCCTGAAAAACTGTTCAGGTGGCATGATTTGCTCCAGACTGCTCAGGGGGGTTCGTAATATTTTTAATAGCTCCATGCCCATGTGTACCCTGGAAAATCCATTTCTGTGGTAAATGTGGGTTATACTTTCGTAAGGTACCAGCTGAATGCGTGACTTTTCCCTCACCCATAAGCCATTTTGCAGAAGTTTTGAAGAATCTTTTTTTATACACATCATGATATATATTTTTTATATCTCAAAAATATATCAATGAAACATAAAAAACAAATAAAATGTATAAAAAAATGCTGAATAGGCGTAAAAGCGAGTTAAGTGGTTAAAGGGATAAGAGACTATGCACTTAAGAGGCCAAACAGTTATGAGGCTAAACAGGTATGAGGCTAAACAGTTATGAGGCTAAACAGTTATGAGGCTAAGAGGGCTGCTCATCGGCAAATAATTTCCATTTTTCAAACTCCTTCTCCTTCATTACTCGTGGCACTTTAACTTGTCCGCCTTTGGATTGATTCTTTTCCACCCATTTATAAAATGTATCAGGCTTGGTGAGGGTCACCTTTACGTCTTTAAGGGCTTTACTTCTGGCCATTTTGTAGGCTTTATTTGCTTCCTTAAGCTTTTCATCGAGAGCTTTGCGCAGCTTTTCTTCATCTGCTTGCCCCTCAGCGCCAATATACCAGTGATGAATATAGTCATCACCTTTGCGTACGGCAGCCACAGTGAATTCCGGGATTTTCAGGCCAAAGGTTTCCTCCATCTCTTTCATGGCATTATTCATCTGGATGACAGACAACTGTGAACCTACTACATTCAAAAAGTGTTTTGTCCGGCCGGTAATCACGATTTCTGCATGCTCTTTGTCGGTAATTCTTATGGTGTCGCCTATCATATATCTCCATGTTCCTGCCACGGTAGAGATTATCAGGATGTATTCTTTGCCTTGTTCAACATCCGACAATGACAGGGCAGGAGCATTGTCAGCAACACGCCCCATGTCATCAATAGTATCCTCGGAAAAGGGGACAAATTCAAAATAGATGCCGCTATTGGTGCTAAGTTTCATGGCCATGTCGTCGTTTGGCCTTGCCTGGTAAGCCATGAAGCCCTCCGACGCCAGATAGGTATCGATATAGGTCATGGGTTTGCCAATAAGTTGCCCGAAAGACTTGCGGTAAGGTTCAAATGCCACGCCTCCCGAATTAAATACCCTCAGATTAGGCCAGATCTCATGAATGTGTTTTGCTTTATTGTATTCGACGACCCGTTTCAGCATCATCATTCCAGGAAGGCATTCCTGCCATGGCGCCAATGTCCCAGTTTTTGGCTTCCCTGGCAATGGCATTGACCCGCTCATCCCAATCAGTGATGGATGCAATCTTCTTTCCCGGACGATAAAAACGTTCAAACCAGGAGGGGATGTTTCCGGCTGCGATGCCGCTGATCTCTCCTTCCAGGTGTTTTCCTTTTTTTTCAAGCGCGGTGCTGCTTCCCAGCATCATGATCTCTTTCTGAAAAAATTCAGCAGGAAAATTAAAATTGGATGTCGCCAGAATCTGGAGAATGCTGGTTTTGCGAATGGCTTCCAGCATGTCTTCGGTCACCGGGATCCTTTTGCTCTCCTTGCCGGTGGTGCCAGCACTTAAAGCATAATAATCGACCTTGCCCGGCCAGCTTACATCGGCCACGCCCTCTTCCATCTGTTTTTTCCACCATTGCTGATGCATAGCATCGTAATCGTGATAAGGAACAGCTTGCGCGAATGCTGAAGGCAGATCAGGCTCTTTCAACAGGTCACTGAATTTGTAATGTCTGCCAAATTCAGTGTCAGCAGCCTTCTCAACAAGCTGACGTAAAATATCTTTTTGCGACTCTATGGGGGATGCCTCGGGTATTACCAGGTCAGTAAGTTCAAGAGCAACCTTAATGATGTTTCCTAATACTGCCATGTCACTCCAGTTCAAATTTTTTTCCGCTATTTTGTTTTCTTTGCAAAACTAAACACCTAATATAACTGCTTGGTTTGCTTTTTTATTTTTTTAGGACATGAGATTTGTGATCATGGATTAACTTTTGTGCTGTTTTTCTTTTTTGTGGACAGCAAACCGCATGCCGCATGGATATCTTGTCCGCGCGATTTTCTGACAGTCGTGATCAATCCTTTTTCCTCAAGTGCCAGCTTAAACTTGTTCATCTCCTCTTCTGAGGGTGATTTCAGTTTACTGCCCGGGATGGGGTGAAATCGGATCAGGTTTATCCGGCAGCGCACTTTAAAGAGTAGTCTTGCCAGGGCTTTAACGTGTTCGACGCTGTGGTTCAAATCTTTAAATACAATATATTCTATTGATACCCTTCTTTGGTTTTCCAGTTCATGCCTTTTTATGGTTTGCATGATATCTTTTATGGGATGCGCTTTTTCCATGGGAACCAACCTGCGCCGCTCTTCTTCAAAGGGTGAATGAAGGCTAATGCCCAGATGACAGCGGCTTTTTTCCAGAAAATCTTTTAATGCCGGCAGTATGCCGATGGTAGATACCGTAATGCGTCGCGGACTCATCCCATAGCCATAATCCGAACAGAGAATATCCAGGCTTTTAAGGACGGCCTCCAGGTTATCCAGCGGTTCACCCATTCCCATGTAAACGATGTTGGTAATCATGTCGCGCTCCGGGATACTCCTCACCTGATTAATGATTTCACCCGGTGTTAACTGACCCTGGAAGCCTTGTCTGCCAGTCATGCAAAAAATGCATCCCATCCGGCACCCCTGCTGCGATGATATGCAAAGAGTATGTCTCTTGTCGTCAGGAATATAGACGGCTTCAACAAAACCACCTTTGACTGGAAAAATGTATTTTTTTGTTCCGTCAGTGGATAATTGCATGTCAGCAGGTTGCTGACAACCAATGGTATATTTTGCCGCCAGTTCAGCACGGACTTTCTTAGAAAGGTTGGTCATGGCATCAAAATCATATTCATGATGATGATACATCCACTCCGTTAGCTGCTTCGCCACAAAAGCCGGCCATCCATGTGCTTTTACAAGGCCTTGTATCTCGCTCAGGCTCATGCCGAAGAGATCCTTGCGTGTTTGTTCCCTGTTTTCTATGCCGGCTTGTTCAGCTGAAGCTTGGTTTTTGTCTTTCATAACATACAAAAGTAGCTAATTTCTGTTCATATGGTCTACTGCGTTATGCATCTCTATGATTTTTTAACTTTGTGAGATGATAACTCATTTACGCGAAAATGACAATGCCCTTCAAAAAACTTTGCATTTACAGTAAAAAAGCTTCGCTATTTGCTGCTTTCACCCTGGCTGGTATATGTATTCAATCCCAGGCAACTGCCAGTGAGGGAAAAAAGGATTTCAGCGGGTCACCATCTTTCTCGGAGCCATTGCCTGAGACGTCCAAAATCATCGAGTTCTCTTTACAAAGGGGACGTGACGGCCATCTCAGGCCTACTTATATTGCCGACCTTCCGGACCGCCCGGCGTATTTTAAAATTGAACAGGGAGCTACTTTCGGGCGCATGCTTGATCAGCGTATGTCAAACCTGCATTACAGCGGACCTGGTGGTATGCTGGCTTTCAGCAGGCATGTGCATTCAGCTGACCGTATTTCCGAAATAGGTTTTGCCAGGGGATCATTTCATTATGTTAAACCCGGACATGCCGGTACCCATGTATATAACCCAAGCCTGGGATTCAGGTACATGCAGCTGAGAAAGCTTCGTGTAGATGCCCGGCCGGATTTTTTTCTGGGTGTTAAAGCCGACCTTTTTGGCAACATGAGAATTGCCCCTTCCCTTGGAAACTCTTTCCTGTTTACCGATATTGTCTTTGCCATGCAGCCGAAGGCCAGGGTAGAACATGCCACATACTTTTTCAACCGTGACTGGCAATTTGACTACTCTCTTTCCTTTGCTCTTTTTGGTTATGGGATGAGGATACCGGAATACGGACCCACGTTCCAGGTTACAGAAGACGGCGGAGCAGCTATCACACACACCGAATCGGGCGGCCTTCACCCCGGGAATTATGGACACATTACCACCGGTATATTTCTCCGCGAACCCATTGGAGGTGACCATAACCCAAATTGGTTACGTCTTGGTTATGTATGGGATTATTTTCGCATAAGCGGCAACCATGATCTGAATACATACCATGCCAGCCATCAGCTTGTACTTGAGCTCTATTTCATGATAAACTGATTTTAATTCATTGCGATATGATAAAAAAGACTTCCACAGCACTTATAATGCTTGCAGCCATTATGACAATGGCCGGATGTGAAAAACTTTTTATGGATGATGACCTCAAGAGTGATCCTGAGGATGTTTTCGAGGAAATATGGGACTTTACAGACAGGTATTATTCTTTCTTTGAAGAAAAAAGCATTAACTGGGACTCCCTCTATGAGGTTTACAGGCCCCAGGTGGAACAGGACATGAGTCCTATTGAGCTCTTCGACCTCTGTGCAGATATGCTGTATGAGTTGCGTGACGGACACGTAAACCTGCTCAGTTCTTTTGACCGTTCGCGTTACTGGAAATGGTTTCTCGACAGTCCTGAAAATTTTTACTATTCTGTTATTCAGCGGCATTATTTCCAGGACAGGCAGCGGTATGTCGGGCCATTGCAGTTTGTGTTTCTCAGTGATAAAATCGCTTATGTGTATTATAGCAGTTTTGGGAATAGTGTAAGTCAGGGTAACCTTGACCTGATCATGAACAGCATTCAGGATATGGAAGGTTTAATTATCGATGTACGGCATAATGGGGGAGGAGACCCCGGGAATGGCAGGGACATTGCTTCCCGGTTTACCAGCGAAAGGGTTTTTGCGGGTACCAATTATGTGAAAAACGGGCCCGGGCATGATGACTTTCATGCTGTGGATGTATATATTGATCCCCATGACGGGTTGCGATATGACGGCAAGGTGGCGGTCCTGACCAACCGCCGAAGCTATAGCGCTACTACCTATTTTGCCCAGTACATGCGTGAACTTGAAAACGTTACGCTCATAGGTGACACTACGGGCGGCGGTGCGGGCTTGCCAGCCTTCCGCGATCTTCCCAACAACTGGATCCTTCGCGTGTCGAGTACGAAATTCTATGATCCTGACGGGAAAAGCATTGAATCCGGCGTGCCACCGCACATTTATGCAGAAATCCCTGAGGTGAATGATAGCCTGGATCTTACGTATGATCCCATCATCGAGACGGCCATTGAACATTTACTGGATTGATTTTTTTATATAGTATTATGTTGTGGTTATCATATATCTCTTAATTTAATTTGGAAAGAGTTAAATGCTTTCCTATATTTGCAAAATGTCCACTAAGCGAATTTCTGCATTTGGGTTTTCTTAACTTGGGAAGCCTTCCAAACAATTAGGCAGCATCTTGTTCTGATGTTGTTATGAATCAGTTTACTAATCCGGTTATAATTAGCGCCTTGGCGAATACTAATAGTGTGTATAAGCACATTTATAACCATTTATAAACCAAAAATTTGTATTATGAAATTTAAGAATCTTACGATTTTAATTGCATTAATGATGATTGCGGGTTTGGGTAGCAATGCCTTTGCCCAGGAGGAAGAAGATTATCTGAACATTGGTGGTGCGGTGCGCTACAACGTAGTGAGCCAGCATTATGGTGGCAACGAGTTTTATGACCTCGATGGTGTAAGCACCGATAACTATGCCACATGGGACACATGGCGCCTGAATGTTTCAGCCCGTTACAGCGATGTGACGTTAAATTTTGAGTATCGTTTTTATCCCACCTTCAACACCCACTTCATCAAAGAAGGCTGGTTGGGGTATGATTTCTCCGAGGATTTTGGAATGCATTTGGGTGTCACCCAGGTGCCTTTCGGTAATCTTATGTATAATTCCCACAGCTGGTGGTTTATGACCGGTTATTATGTAGGTCTTGAAGATGACTTCAATATGGGTATGAAGTTCAGTTATGATGTGGGTGACCGACTGAACATTATGGCTGCATACTTCCGTCAGCAGGAGCCTGCTGGTCCTGCACACAATGCAGCAGCTTATGGAGGACCCGGAGCAGGAACTTATTCATATAATGTCATTCCCTCAGGTGCTGGTGAACTCTCAGAAGCAGCTGCCGACATCATGGAGATGAATCAGTTCAACATCCGCCTGGGTTATGAGCTTAGGCCAGGAGTAGAAGTGGGCGTGTCAGGTCAGCTGCAGGGGCTCCACAACATGGCCCTGGATGACACAGAATATGGCCATGCTTTTGCTGCACATGCAGCAGGTAGTTTTGGCGACTGGAGTGCCAAAGCCCAGTTTATCAACTATGATTATGCCGCCAAAGACAACGCTGGCAACGTGATGGATCGCGTCCAGATGGGTGCTTATGGCGACCCCTATTATGGTGATGGTGTGGCAGCACGTGCCAGCATCATCTCAGCAGGCTTTGGCCGCGGTATTGATGTAGACTGGGGCCCCATCTCCAATGTGATGCCCTATGTTGACTATGCACTTATGACCAAAGATGGCGAGCTGGAAGTGGACGGACAGATGTTTGACTTCGAAGACAGCCACATGCTTGTCCCTGGTTTCCTGATTACCGCCGGTAACATCTGGACATACGTGGACTTCGCCATGGGCAAAAACCAGCCATGGCTGACCAGTCAGTTTGGCTCAGGACTTGGTGCCGGCCATCTGGATCAGGCAGGCCGCCCAATCCCTGTAGATGACATGGACTGGAACCTGCGCTTCAACATTAACGTAGGATACTACTTCTAAAATTTTGAAATTCAGTATTTTTTTGTAACTTACTGTTTTTTAAAAATCATTGTTGTTCCCTGTGAGAAAATGTCAGGCTGCATTCTTTCATAAGGGAACAACATGTTATCACAAAACAAAGATTTAGAATTCAACGAATTTCGAACCAAAACAGGAGGAAAACTATGAGAATCACAAAAAGCTTAATGAAAAAAACAGCCACGATGGTCCTGGCAAGCATGATGATGCTGGGTGTGGCTATTAACATGCAATCCTGCGAGCCGGCCGAAGAGACGGTTGAGCTTGGATACGTATTGTGGGATTGTGCTAATGCTTCCACCCACGTGATGGCTGCATTGATAGAGGATGAACTTGGTAAAAATGTGAACCTGACATCTGTAGATGCCGGTCCGATGTGGATGGGTATTGCACGTGGTGATTTTGACGGTATGGTAACCGCCTGGCTGCCGGGAACACATGCTGCTTATTGGGAGCAAACACAGGATGATGTGGAAAACCTGGGTGCCAACCTCGACGGGGCACGTATTGGTCTTGTTGTTCCTGAATATGTCACGGCTAACAGCATTGATGAGTTGAATTACTATATCGATGAGTTTGGTGGTGATATTACGGGCATTGACCCTGGTGCAGGCATCATGGCAGCTACTGAAGAAGCAATCGAAGAGTATGATCTCGACTACAACCTGCTTTCGGGTTCAGATGCTGCCATGACAGCAGCATTGGAACGCGCCATTGACAGGGAAGAGTGGATCATCGTAACCGGATGGACCCCCCACTGGAAGTTTGCTTCCTACGGCCTGAGATACCTGGAGGATCCAAAGCTGGTATTTGGTGATGCAGAGCATATTGCCACCATCGTGACCCCTGACCTGCAGGAGAGACATCCTGACGTATATCATCTTCTCGATAACTTTTACTGGACACCCGAACAGATTGGTGTGGTAATGGGCTACATCGAAGAAGGTATGGATCCTATGGATGCTGCCAGAACCTGGATTGCTGACAACCGCCAGGTGGTCAACAACTGGTTGCCCTAATACGATTCCTGACATGCCTGCAGGGAAATAATATGATGTAAATATCAGTGCTTGATAAAAGGCATAGTTTAAAGCAGCCATTGGCTGGGCCTTTTATCAGGCACTCTTTATTCTGTTTTATATGAAAGAAAAAATTGTTGTAAAAAATCTCAGCAAGATATTCGGACGTCAGCCTTCCAAAGCCCTGGACGCCCTGGCCAAGGGTAAAAGCAAGACAGAGATTCTGAAAGAACTAAAACATGTGGTTGGGGTGCAGGATGTATCCTTTACTGTATATGAGCGTGAGATCTTTGTGCTGATGGGGCTTTCAGGAAGCGGGAAGTCTACGTTGGAAAGACTTTTGAACCGTTTGCATGAACCCACTGGCGGTGAGATAATCATTGATGGTACGGATATCACCAAGTTGAACCATAAGGAGCTGCGTGAATTCAGGCAGAAAAATTTCTGTGGCATGGTATTCCAGAATTTTGCCATCCTGCCGCACCGTACGGTGTTGGAGAATGTGGAGTTCGGACTCGAATTACAGGGAATCGATAAAGAAACCAGGCGTGAGAGAGCCATGAAAATGATCAAACAGGTTGGCCTGGATGGCAATGAGAACAGCTTGCCTGCCGAACTTTCAGGTGGGATGCAGCAACGCGTGGGATTGGCAAGAGGCCTTGCCGTTGATGCAAATATTATGTTGATGGATGAGGCTTTTAGTGCGCTGGACCCCCTCATCAGAAGACAAATGCAGGATGAGTTGCTCGAACTGCAGAATAAAATGCAGAAGACCATTGTTTTTGTGACTCACGACCTGGATGAAGCCTTCCGCCTTGGTGACCGCATTGCCATCATGAAGGATGGCCGTATTGAGCAGATAGGAACGGCTGAAGAGATCATCTCCAAACCGGCCAGCGATTATGTACGTGCTTTCGTGGAGGACATGAACCGTGCCGCGGTGCTCACTGCCGGTTCTATCATGGAGCCTGTCCGTGAACGGGCTTTCCCCGGAGACGGGCCGCGTACCATCCTCAGAAAAATCCGTAAAAATAACCTTACAGGGATTATCATGACGGATACCAGGCGCGAACTGAAAGGTTATGTGCGAGCTCAGGAGCTTGTGGACTATCTCAACAAGCACAAGGACCAGGAAAAGGTGCCTTTTGATGAAAAGCTGTTGCACGAACCGACAACTGTAGACAAGGATATGCCCCTGAATGAGGTGATCAATATCTATAATGACAACGAGTTTGGTCCATTGGTAGTCATTGACCAGGACAAGCGGGTAGAGGGCGTGATTGTAAAAGGAGCTATTATATCTGCCTTATCGGATGATGATGAGCAGCTAACTGAATCACCTCTCCCTGAGCCTGATGCAGCGGAGTCGCAGGATCAACCAGAAGAACAAAAATAGTCAAAACAAAAACCTAGATACATGTTTCCATTTCGAATACCAATAAAAGACTGGATATCGGCAGCTGTTGATTATCTGGTAAGCGAGTTTGGTGTAGTATTTGACGGATTCAGTAATTTCGTCTATTTTATTGTAAATAATTTGAAGGATGGGATGCTTTTCCTTCATCCGCTGATACTGATCGCCATCATCGCTTTTCTGGCATGGCGTCTGGCAGGCTGGCAGATCGCGCTTTTTTCGATTATCGGCTTGCTGCTTACGGAAAATATAGGATTATGGGTGCCTTTTGTGGAGACCCTTGCGCTGGTGCTTACCGCTGAGATACTTGTCATGGTGGTAGGGTTACCCCTGGGCATCTATTCTGCCCGCAGCGACAAGGCGAACGCCATCATACGGCCCATTCTTGACTTCATGCAGACCATGCCCGCTTTTGTCTACCTTATCCCGGCGGTGATGTTTTTCGGTCTGGGTCTGGTTCCGGGTGTTGTGGCCACCTTTGTGTTTGCTTTGCCGCCACTGATACGCCTTACGAATCTGGGTATCCGCCAGGTTCCCAAGGAGCTTGTGGAGGCCGCAGATGCCTTTGGTGCCACAAACATGCAAAAGTTGCTTAAAGTGCAGATCCCGGTGGCTAAGCCCACGATTATGGCTGGTGTGAACCAGTCTATCATGCTTGGACTTTCCATGGTGGTTATTGCTGCTATGATTGGTGCCGGTGGTGTGGGTACCAACGTGCTTCGCGGGATTCAGCGACTGCAGGTAGGTGAAGGCTTTGAAGCCGGCCTTGCAGTGGTTATCCTGGCCATTATCCTCGACCGTATGACGGCAGGGTTTGGTCAGCGTAAGAAAACAGCTTAGATAATAACCGTTGTTTGACCCGGATTGGTCACTTACCTGACCCGGGTTGGTCATGGCTATGTGTTCGTGACTGATCCGGGTTTTTTAACGGGCCTTTTTTGTGGGGTTGCGACGGGTCCATCCGCTGAAGAAGGAGATCAATCCGAATACAAGCATTATGGCTGCTGATGCCCAGATCGACCACCACACGCCCAGCCCGATGACGATAAATGGTGCGGTGGCGGTAATAAAGCCACCTCCGAAAAAAGGTTCGTAAAGCATTTGTTTGAAGCCAAAAGCCTGGGCCGTGTCGGTCTTATAATATGGGTCCACGAGCCTGAGCAGGAGAAGCCCCATGGCTGTTACGCCGCTTTGCATGCCGTATTCGGTAACACCTCGTTCAAGCCAGTTATAGGGGAACATTCTTGGCGCCAGCACAATAAGGGCGAAGAAGAGCCAGGCGATTCCCACGGCCATCAGTATCAGGAAGGGCCAAAGATTCTCAATAAAGAGATCGAGTCTGATGGATGCGATGGCAGCCACTACCAGTACATCCAAAGAAAAACCCAATATTCGTTCAAAGGTGAGCCTGTCGTAGTACTGGCTCACCTTTAATGGTACAGACAGCACCTGTACTATCATTCCACCCACCATCGCCAGCGGAAACAGCGGAAAGCCAGCCAGCATGGGATGTAGCTGCCGGATGCCCGCAAGCAAAACCCATCCCACCAGGATGGCCAATCCCACAATGGCAAAATGGAATGCAAGCGGCTCGATAGATTCAGAGGCCACAGTAGCCCGGGAGGACGTAAAACGGTCTTTCTCAGGTATCAGACCCACTTTCTTATAATGGGGAATGCCTTTTTCCTTGCTCAGATTTACACAGTAGCCTCTGCGTATGGCTATGTTTATATAAAACACACCACCTACCACGGCAGTAATGATCCCGACGGTAGCTGACATTTGGGCGAGGGCCGATCCTGCCGGAAATCCCAGCTCGGTAAACACCTGTTGCATGCCTGCTGCCGTACCATGCCCTCCGGCAAAACCAATTTCTAAAATGGTGCCAAAGATAGGTGGCACATCAAAAAGGGGCATTAACACCAATACCGTGACCAGCATGGCCACCAGGTATTGACCGCTTCCCACCATCATCCCGAAACAAAGCTGACTGCCGCCCTGTGTCCACATGGTTCTGACCCCGGGTATGATTACTCCCAGAAACAAGGTGGCAAAAACGATGCTGATGAGAATCCCCGGAATCTGTGTCCAGGTATCATATAAAAAATCAGGCAGCACATTCAAAAGATAAGGGCCGAAAAGAAGGGCCACAAATCCTCCCAGGATCGAGGCCGGCAGGAATATGCGCTGAAACAAGGCCACTTTCGCCCGCAGTACCTTTCCCATCAATAAAAAGAGCAATAAAATACACAAACTGAAAAATACACCCGTAAGTCCTTCCATAAGTACCGTTTTTATCACAGCAAAGAAAAACAATTCTTCCGAAACACCCTAAACTAAAAAAACAGGAAGATTAAACTATCGGTCTGTCCTTTTTCCCCTGGTATAACCATCGAATTCGCCTGGAATATCATGCATACGACAACAGCATGTTTTATGATAACATGCTGTTGCTGAAGTATACGTTTTTTACTGATCTTATGTGATGATCAGTATACGAAGATTTTTTGTGCCTCCCGGATATCTCCGCTTATTTGCACAATAAAGACGCCTTTCCCAATATTTTCCAGTGGCTTGCGGTATTGTCCCCGGATAGTTATATTGCTATTCCCCAGTAGGGTTCTGCCGGTAATATCGTGGATAAGAAGGCTGATGTTTGAAGCTCCGTCTAGCTAATAGATACTTCGCCTTCAAACTCCCAGTTCACGTGATCAGCAAAATCAAGTTCTTGTTGCTGATGCTGATAGAAGCTGATTTCAGACGGCGGGAAGAAGTGATAGCTCATGTCATAATCGAGGGTGAAAAGCTTGAACTCATCAAAGTAGAATCCCTCATCATTGATTACGTGGTCGCTTACAAGG
>SL_3KL_010_SEDDRAFT_10004533_pt1 | contig 12543 bp, 10 predicted proteins | sample SodLakKL_010_SED_2_FD_10381 | JGI IMG/M metagenome (IMG submission 10381)
GGTGCAGTTGCGGTGGTTCTCTCGGATCTCGCTGTCCGTCAGCCAGCCACGCAGGCCCTCGGCGGCACGGATCTGGCCGGGCATGCGGCGGACCTGGTGAATGCGGGCATCAAAGGGACTGTAGCTGCCGGCAAGGCCTTCCACCGACAGGGCACCGGCGGCGATGGAGGCCCGCCAGAGCGTCTCCAGGTGGAACAGGCCCTCGATAGCCAGGCTGGCGGAGAGCTGGGTGCCGTTGAGCAGGGCCAGACCCTCTTTCGCCTGCAGGACCACCGGCTCCCGGTCCACCGCCGCGAGTACATCACGGCCCTCGAGCACTTCGCCGTCATGCAGCGCCTCGCCTTCGCCGATCAGGGCCAGTGCCAGGTGCGCCAGTGGCGCCAGATCGCCGGAGGCGCCCACGGAGCCGCGCTCGGGAATAAGTGGCAGGATATCGGCGCTGAGGAGCGCGAGCAGGGTTTCCACCACTTCCGGACGGATGCCGGAGCAGCCCACGGCCAGGGCATTGGCCTTGAGCAGCATCAGGCGCCGCGTCAGCACGGGGGACAGGGCATCACCCACGCCGCAGGTGTGGCTGCGCACCAGGTTGTATTGCAGCTGCACTACCTTGTCGCGGGAAATGCGTTCCCGGGCCAGGGCGCCGAAGCCGGTGTTGATGCCGTAACTGACCCGTTCCTCGTCAATCACGCGGCGAACAGATTCCACCGACGTATCCATGCGTTTTTTCGCGCCATCGGAGAGCCCCACCGGGCGCCGATCCGCTTCCCAGGCAGCCAGGGTGTTCAGGCTCAGGCTTTCGCCATCCAGTATCAGTTGTTCGTCGCTCACGCGGCTTGTCCTCCCACGAAAATATGATCCGGGCGCAGTCCGCCCAGTTGATAGATCAGAAACTCCGGCGCCGGCAGGTCCCAGAGGGTCAGGTCGGCCCGTTTGCCGATCTCGATGCTGCCCCGCTCATCGGCCACACCCATGGCTCGGGCCGCGTTGCAGCTAACCCCCATCAGAATCTCCTCGGCGGTCATGCCGAAGAAGATAGCCGCCATGTGCATGGCCGCCTGCAGGCTCACCACGGGTGAGGAGCCGGGATTGATGTCGGTGGAGACGGCCATGGGGATACCGGCCTTGCGAAAGCCCTCAATGGGGGGCTTTTTCGTCTCCCGCAGGAAATAAAAGGCCCCGGGTAGCAGCACCGCGGCCGTTCCGTGTTCGGCCATGGCCTGGATGTCACTGTCGTCGGTGTATTCCAGGTGATCACAGGACAGGGCGCCCAGCTCGGCAGCCCGTCGGCTGGCACCCATGTTGGATAGCTGGTCGCTGTGGACGCGCAGGCGCAGTCCGGCTTCGGCCGCCTTGCTGAAGAGGCGTTCCATATCGCTGACCGTGAAGGCGATCTTTTCCACATAGATGTCACAGGTATCCGCCAGATCCTCTTTTACCACTTCCGGCAGGGTCTTGTTCACCAGTTCATCCATGTACTCTTCCCGGCTGCGCCCCTTGGGGATGGAATGGGCGCCCAGAAAGGTGGGTGAAAGGTGCATGGGTGTCTGCCGGTTCATCTGGCGGATGGCGCGCAGCATCTTGAGTTCATTGGCCGTATCCAGGCCGTAGCCGCTTTTGGCCTCCATGGTGGTGACCCCTTCGGCCAGCATGGCCTGGACCCGGGGCAGGCTCTGACGTACCAGTTCAGTCTCGTCTGCCTTGCGCACGGCGTTGACCGTGGACAGAATGCCGCCACCGGCACGGGCGATCTCCTCGTACGTGGCGCCTTCCAGCTTGCGGGTGTGCTCATCCATGCGGTGGCCGGCGTAGAGGACATGGGTGTGACAGTCCACCAGGCCCGGCATCAGCACCCGCCCGGCGGCGTCCAGGCTGTCCACCGCCGGCGCGTTATCGGGCACGCCCAGGGCGGCGATTCGCCCGTCCTGTACGGCAACACTGTCGTACTCGGCCTGACGGGCCGAGTCGCACATTGGATATACTCTCGCATTCCTGATGATCAGGTCATACACGATGGCACCTGCAAGCGACGAATTAAGGAAGGATATGACACAGCGACTCACTTTCCGCCATGTCATGACGCCGGAGGGGATGGTAAACGACTGCGCCCTCGTCGTCAGCTCAAAGGGGCAAATCGAGTCCCTGGAAACGCTGGATGGATCCCGGGGTTCCCTGCAATACGATGGCTGGCTGGCCCTGCCAGGCATGCCCAACGCCCACAGTCACGTCTTTCAGCGCGCCATGAGCGGTTTCGGCGAGAAACCGGCGGGCGAGGATTCCTTCTGGAGCTGGCGGGACCATATGTACCGCCTGGCCGCCTGCCTGGATCCCGAGCAGATGCGGGTGGTGGCCGAGCAGGGGTTCCGCGAAATGCTGGCGGCCGGCTTCACCCGGGTGGCCGAGTTTCACTATCTGCACCACCTGCCGGACGGCAGTGCCGGCGAGGAGATGGCCCGGGCGGTGGCGGAAGCGGCACAGACGGTGGGTATTGGTCTCAAGCTGTTGCCGGTCTACTACCGCAAGGGCGGTTTTGGCCGCGAGGCGGGCGAGGGGCAGCGCCGCTTTGTGCACCGGGATCTGGACAGTTTCATGCAGCTGATGGAGAAACTGGCAGACCTCGAGCCGGGGGTGGCACCGCATTCCCTGCGCGCCGTTCCCCCGGAGGAACTCGGCGATCTGGTCACGGCCGTGCGCGGCCTGCTGGGGCCGGAGGCCCCGATTCATATCCACGTGTCCGAGCAGCGCCAGGAAGTGATGGACTGCCAGTCGCGCTACGGCCGTTCACCGGTGTCCGTGCTGGCCGACCATGTAGCGCTCGATAAATACTGGAACCTGGTGCATGCCACCCACGCCACGCCTGACGAATTGCGGCGGGTTGCGGCGGCCGGGGCCCGCGTCGTGATCTGCCCACTCACAGAAGCCTATCTCGGCGACGGCCTGTTCCCCGCGGATGCCTGGCGGCGCATGGGTGGTGGTCTGGCCATCGGTTCCGACAGTAACTGTCGCATTGATGCGGTGGAGGAGTTGCGGCTGCTGGAGTATGGTCAGCGGCTGCGGCGCGAACGCCGATTGTTGCTGGCCGATGAACGGGGATTGGGTGCGGCGCTCTGGTCCATGGCCGCCGAGGCCGGTGCCGCGGCCCTGGGGCAGGACCTGGCCGGGCGCATCGAAGTCGGCGCACCGGCGGACCTGGTGGTGCTGGAGGAGCGCAGTCCGGCCCTGGCCGGCCACGGCCCCGACACGGTGCTGGATGCCTTGCTGATCGGTGGTGGCCGTCACGATATTGCCGATGTCTATGTGGCTGGCCATAAGCGGGTCGAGGCGGGGCGCCAGGCGGGCGAGCAGGAAGGCCTGCAGGCATTCAGAAAGGTCGTTGAGAGCGCATACGCCTGAACCAACAAGTCTAAAGTCGCACGTCCATTACGTCACAGGGGAGGACAGCATGCAGGCAAATCAGGGCCACGAGGAGCCATTCGTCGTTCGTGATCCGGAGGCCGCGGCCGTACCGGTGCTGGTGAATATTCCGCATACCGGCACGCGGGTACCGGACGGTGTATCCCGTTTCTTCTCCAGCGACGCCATGCACGCACTGCCCAATACTGATTGGCACCTGCATCAGCTCTATGATTTTCTGCCCCAACTGGGGGTTACGACCCTGCACGCGGTCTATAGCCGTTTCGTGGTTGATCTTAACCGGCCGCCGGAAAACAAGCCGCTCTATCCCGGCCGATTCGAAACCGGACTAGTGCCGACGCACACCTTCCAGGGCGAGTCGGTCTGGACGCATGAGCCGGATGCCGAAGAAATCGAACGCCGGCGGCGCCTGTACCACGCGCCCTATCATGCTCAGCTCAAGGCCATGCTGGAGCACATCCGTGAACGCCATGGTCGTGCGGTGTTGATTGATGCCCACAGCATCGCCTCAGTGCCCACGCGTATCAATGATGAATTGCTCAAGGATATTTACCTGGGCGACCAGGAAGGGAAGACCTGCGGGGAATGGCTTATCGGGGGCCTGGAAGGCGGTTTCTCCGCCGCCGGCCTGAATGTGGCTCGCAATTATCCCTTCAAGGGCGGCTACATCACACGGCATTACGGCGCCATGGAGAATGTGGATGCCGTGCAGATTGAAATGACCCAGCGGGTCTACATGAATGAAGCCGACCCCGAAAACGGCCCGGACCACGAACGCTTCGACCGCACCCGCCAGATCCTTCGTGCCGTCATCCAGGATGTGATTAAAGGTTTGTAGTCTTTGAAAACATTGGAACCACCGAAAACACCGAAGACGCCGAAAAATCAAAATCTCACACGAAGGGGAGAAGAAAGGCAGAAGAGCGCGAAGTAAATAAAATTCAAAATGATTTTAGGTTTTCTTCGTGACCTTCTGCCTTCCTTCCCTTCTTCGTGTGCGCCTTTAGATTTTTCGGTCTTTACTGTGGGAGCGGCATTCCTGCCGCGACGCGGGCCAACCGAAGCCTTGATCGCGGCAGGAATGCCGCTCCCACATCAGCTCATCAGCAAGCCCAAGCCCATTCTCCGTGGTAAATCTTTTGGTTTTCGCCTTTTTCGGTGTGTTCGGCGTCTTCGGCGGTTCCAATGTTTTGAATTGTCTTCCCGGCCCTTACTCCGGTTTCACGAAGCGCAAGGTCATGCGGTCGGATTCGCCGATGGCACGGTAGTGGTCCATGCATTCCTCGCGGCGTTCGTCATCGCTCATGTCCCGGCAGGCTCTGAAGCTGGGGGGCAGAGTCCAGACGCCGTATTCGTGATCACGGTCATCACGGGGGTTGGCATTGATCTCGCTGCTGTCCGCCAGTCGGAAGCCTACGCGCTCGGCCAGTTCGATCACATAGTCTTCGGGCACATAGCCGGTCCGGGCGGATTCCTTCACATCCACGCCCCGGTGGGCCCGATGCTGGACGATGCCGAAGCTGCCACCCGGGCGGAGCACTTCCATGGCGGCCCGGAAGACTTCCTCGGCCACATCGTTGTTGATCCAGCCGTGCAGGCTGCGGAAGCTGACCACCAGGTCCGCACTGCCCGGTTCACCCAGTTGCACCTTGCGCGGCGGATCGAAGGCGACCACTTCAACCTCACCGTAAATCTCGGGCTCAGCGGCCAGCTTTTCCAGGTAGCGTTTGCCGATGCGCGCAAAGTATTCCACCGATGACTCGGTATCGAAGTTGGCCGCTACCAGCGTCCCCTCATCTCGCAGTACCGGTGCCAGCACTTCGCTGTACCAGCCGCCACCCGGCCACAGTTCCACCACCTTCATGTCCGGAGTCAGGCCAAAGAAGTCCAGTGTATCCACCGGGTTTCGGGCATCGTTGCGTTGCCGATTGGCCTCCGAGCGGTGTTCGCCTTCCGCTGCGGCGGCAATGGCTTCCCGGACCGACTCCCGGTCGTCGGCGCCTGGCTGCATGGGCGCACAGCCACTCAGGAGCAGCCCGGTACAGGCTGCGAGCAAAAAACCGCTATTCAGTCGCATCATTGCTTCCTCCGTTGTCGGGATGAGCCGGAAGATGGCCCGATCACTGACGAGTTTTGTTAGGATAGCGGCCACACGCCTTCGCGTCCGCTTGAATGCGCCGGCTGCTGTTTTGCAGCCGCTTCCACGCACCACGATCTCGGGAGCCCGATAATGGCGATCCGGAAGTTCCAGCTTGTCCTTCAGTCCGCCCGCATGGTGACCCCGCGGGTCCGGGAACTGACCTTTGTCCGCAAGGATGGCGAAGACATTGACTATATCCCCGGACAGTTCGTAACGCTACATATGCCCCACGAGGGTGATGTGCTGCGTCGAAGTTACAGTATAGCGAGTGTTCCCGACCAGGCAGACGGGACCGTTTCCGTTGCCGTGACCCACGTGGACGGCGGGCGGGCGACGAAACGCCTGTTTGCCATGGAGCCCGGGGAAACCGTGGACGCGGTTGGCCCTTTCGGCCGCTTCATCCTGCGGGACGAGGCCCCCTGCCGTTATCTCCTGATTGGGACCGGCACCGGGATTACCCCCTATCGGGCCATGCTGCCGGAGCTGGAGCGGCGAATTGATCTGGAGGATTTCGAGGTGGAACTGTTTCTCGGCGTGCGTATGCGCGAGGAGCTGTTGTACGGCGATGATTTCACTGCCGTGGCCGAGAAACACGCCGGTTTCAATTTCCACGCCTGTTATAGCCGCGTGATGCCGGACAATCCCGCCGCCTGGGAGCACCAGGGCTATGTGCAGGACTTCATTGAGAATGTAAAGCCGGACCCGGAACGGGACATCGTCTATCTTTGCGGCAACCCGGAAATGATCGACCTCGCCGCCGCCCGCCTCAAGGAAGAAGGTTTTCCCGTCCAGAACATCCGCCGGGAAAAATACATCTCATCAAACTGACGACCTTCGAAGCCGCCCCCGTCAGTCACCCACTCGTGATCGTGATCGTGATCGGGTTTTGAATTGCGTTCTGTAAAACCCGATCACGATCACGACTACGCTCACGCTCACGAAGGGTTGTAGTGAGGCCGGTTGCGGTTCTGATGCCGTGCTAAAACCTAAACCCGACCGAGAACTGGGTAAAGTCGCTCCCCAGTTGGGTCAGTTCCACTTCCACCGGGCCGAAGATGCCTGCAACGCCGACACCGGCACCGAAATCCTGTTCCGTGCGGTTGCCCACATCCAGTTGGGTGAAGGCGAAGCCGAGTTTGCCTTTGACGCGAACGGTGCCGAGGGACTGGAAGCTGACGAAGCTACCCAGATGCAACAGCTCCCAATCCGCCCGCGAGCCGCTGCCCAATAGACCGCTGTCAGCAGTATCACCGCTGGACAGGGTGATGCCGATTTCCGTTTCGGAGGCGGCGACCCGGCGGTCACCGAGGTACTGACCGAAGGCGAAGGCCACGCTGGTGGCGTTGTTGCTGTTGTCGGCATCCAGCTCAATGCTGGATGCCTTGATGACATAGTAGCGGTCCCCGTCTGCGCCGCCGAGAAAGGCGTCGGCGGGTCGGCTGAATAGGGCGAGAAACAGCAACAGTGCGACTGCAATGGCGCGCATGGGAAACGTCCTCCTGATAGTTTCTTATCCGGCCAGGCGGCGGTACTTGATGCGATGCGGCTGATCGGCATCGGTACCCAGCCGCTTTTTCTTGTCGGCTTCGTATTCCGCGTAGTTGCCCTCGAACCACTCCACATGGCTGTCGCCTTCGAAGGCCAGGATGTGGGTGGCAATGCGATCCAGGAACCAGCGGTCATGGGATATCACCACCGCACAACCCGGGAAGTCCAGCAGGGCTTCTTCCAGGGCACGCAAGGTTTCGACATCCAGGTCGTTGGTGGGTTCATCAAGCAGCAACAGGTTGCCGCCGGATTTCAGCAGCTTGGCCAGGTGGACCCGGTTGCGTTCACCGCCGGACAGTTCGCTGATGCGTTTCTGCTGGTCGGAACCCTTGAAGTTGAAGCGGCCCACATAGGCGCGTGACTGGGTCTGGTAGTTGCCGACCTGGATGATGTCCTCGCCATCGGAGATTTCCTGCCAGACAGTCTTGTCACCGTCCAGGGCATCCCGGCTCTGGTCCACATAGGCCAGTTCCACCGTTTCGCCGACCTCCAACGTGCCACTGTCGGGCGTCTCTTCGCCCGTAATCAGACGGAAAGTGGTGGTCTTGCCCGCCCCGTTGGGGCCGATGACACCCACAATGCCACCGGGCGGCAGATTGAAGCTCAGATCATCAAACAGCAGCTTGTCGCCAAAGGACTTGCGAACCCCGTTGGCTTCCACCACCTTGTCGCCCAGACGCGGGCCGGGCGGGATGTACAGGGAGTTGGTTTCGTTGCGCTTCTGGTATTCCTGGGACGACAGTTCCTCAAAGCGCTTGAGTCGGGCCTTGGATTTGGCGGCACGACCTTTGGGATTCTGGCGCACCCACTCCAGCTCCGTGCGCATGGCCTTGCGCTGGGCGGTTTCCTTCTTCTCTTCCTGTTCCAGGCGTTTTTCCTTCTGCTCCAGCCAGGAGGAGTAATTGCCTTCCCAGGGGATGCCGTGGCCCCGGTCCAGTTCCAGGATCCAGCCGGCCACATTGTCCAGGAAATAGCGATCATGAGTCACCGCCACCACGGTGCCGGAGAACTCTTCAAGGAAGCGCTCCAGCCAGGCCACGGACTCGGCATCAAGATGGTTGGTGGGCTCATCCAGGAGCAGCATGTCCGGTGAAGACAGCAGCAGGCGGCACAGGGCCACGCGGCGCTTCTCACCGCCGGAGAGGTTCTTCACTTCCGCGTCCCAGGGTGGCAGGCGCAGCGCTTCAGCGGCCTGCTCCAGGGTCCGCTCCAGATTCCAGGCATTGGCGGCCTCGATCTTGTCCTGCAGCTCGGCCTGCTTGGCCATCAGGGCCTCGAAGTCCGCATCCGGATCGGCCATCTGCTCGGAGACGGCGTTGAAGTCATCCACCAGGGCCTTGGTCTCGGCGATGCCTTCCTCCACATTGCCGCGCACATCCTTGCTTTCATCCAGCTCCGGTTCCTGGGGCAGGTAACCGATATTGATGCCGGGCTGGGGGCGAGCTTCGCCTTCAATCTCGGTGTCGAGACCGGCCATGATCCGCAGCAGCGTGGACTTACCTGAGCCGTTCAGACCCAACACGCCGATCTTGGCGCCGGGGAAAAAGGACAGGGAAATATCGCTGATGATTTCCTTGTTCGGAGGCACGACCTTGCGCACCCGATTCATGGTGTAAACGTATTGAGCCATGGTTATCGCCAGAAAGGTTTGGGGAAAATAGTAAGTTGAGGCGGATTATCCCGGACAAGAAAGGAAGCTACAAGCTTCAAGCCGCAAGCCACAAGCTGGCCGTGCCGACCGAGACGTCTACTGTTTTCTACAGGCAGTCGCCGCCGACGAGCTCTGGGCAATTGAAACCCTGCCGAAGCGGCGCCGCACTGACGACAGCACGACCAGCTTGAAGCTTGTAGCTTGCAGCTTGCAGCTCCCCCAATCCGCTGAGGCGGAGCCTCAGCGGATTGGGGGTTCGCCGTATTCGTTCGCATCCGGGTCCCAGGTGGACTGGAAGGCCTCGACGCTGGCGGCGGCTTCCCGGGCGCTTTCGAAACGGGCGATGTGGAAGAGGGCTTCGCCTTCGTAGGCCAGGGGCAGTTCCGAGCGACCGATGACCACGCCCGAGACGGGGGAAAGAATGGCAATCTCGCTTTCGCCGAAGGGGTCGGCGATACGACCCAGGGGCTGATCCTTCTTCACATGGGAGCCCAGGGCGACATTCATGCGCACGATGCCGCTGGCGGGTGCCCGCACCCAGAGACTTGAGCGGGCCATCACCGGCTCCTTCTTCGCCTTGCGACTGCGTAATGGCGGGAGCATGCCCAGCTTGCGCATGACATTGACCACGCCACGCTCCCCGGCCCGTATGCACACCTCATCGAAACGCAATGCCTCGCCGGCTTCGTAAAGCAGGGTCTTGATGCCCTTGGCCGAGGCCTGTTCCCGCAGGGAGCCTTCTCGCAGATCGGAACTCATCATTACCGGCGCGCCGAAGGCTTCGGCCAGCTCCAGCACTTCAGTGTCATCCAGGTCCGCCCGGATCTGGGGCAGGTTGGAGCGATGAATCGCGGCGGTGTGCAGATCGATGCCGTAATTGGCCTTGGAGACGATCTCCCGCATGAACATATGCGCCTGGCGGGCGGCCAGGGAACCGGAGGTGCTGCCGGGAAAGTTGCGATTCAGGTCGCGGCGGTCCGGCAGGTAGCGGGACATCTGCAGCACACCCATGACATTGACCATGGGGACGGCGATCAGGGTGCCCTTGAGTCGTTGCAGATTCCGCCGCAGCAGTACCCGGCGGATAATCTCGATGCCATTCAGCTCATCGCCGTGGACCGCCGCCGAAACGAACAGCGTCGGTCCTTCCCGCCGGCCGTGGACCACATGCACCGGCATGGTGATGGGGTTGTGGTTATAAAGCTGGCCAAGGGGGACATTGATGGTTTCCCGCTTGCCCGGTGCGACGGCTGTGCCGCCGATCCGGATCGGCTCTCTTGCCATGGTTCGTATCCTTTCGTGGGCCGGGAATCAGCCCGTGCCGCGTGTGCGGGTCTTGCCGGCCTTGGCGTTCTTTTCCATGAACTCGATGACCTTTGTGGCGATATCCTTGCCCGTGGCCTTCTCGATGCCTTCCAGACCGGGGGAGGAGTTCACCTCCATTACCACCGGGCCATGGTTGGATCGCAGTATATCCACACCGGCCACATTCAGGCCGACAATACGTGCGGCCCGAACGGCAGTGGAGCGTTCCTCCGGCGTAATGCGAATGAGTTCCGCCGAGCCACCCCGGTGCAGGTTGGAGCGGAATTCCCCATCCTTGGCCTGGCGCTTCATGGAGGCCACCACCTTGCCGCCGATCACGAAGCAGCGGATATCCGCGCCGCCGGCTTCCTTGATGAATTCCTGGACCAGAAAGTGGGCATTGAGGCCCCGAAAGGCGTCGATCACCGATTCTGCTGCCTTGCGGGTTTCCGCCAGTACCACGCCCACGCCCTGGGTGCCTTCGGTCAGCTTGATCACCACCGGGTGGCCGCCCACCAGACCGAGCAGGTCCTGGGTGTCATCAGGCGAATGGGCAAAGCCGGTGACCGGCATGCCGATGCCCCGACGGGACAGCAGTTGCAGGGAGCGCAGTTTGTCCCGGGAACGGCTGATGGCCACGGATTCGTTGAGGGGAAAAACGCCCATCATTTCAAACTGGCGCAGGACCGCCGTACCGTAGAAGGTTACGGAAGCGCCGATGCGCGGGATGATGGCATCCACCGGGTCCAGCTTGGCCCCCTTGTAGTGAATCTCGGGATGGTGCCCGGCGATGCTCATGTAGCAGCGCAGGGGGTCTATCACGCGAATCTCGTGGTCGCGTTCCCGGGCCGCCTCCACCAGGCGACGCGTGGAATAGAGTTTGGCGTTCCGGGAAAGCATGGCGATCTTCATAATCAGTCTGTCCTGTCGGCGTGTTTCTTGTTGTCCAGTGTACGGTGGATTGTTCAGTCTTCTTCCACCGTCTCTTCATCTGTATCCGCTTCCGCCTCTGCCAGCCCCGTCAGATAAGACTGCCCCGGGTCCACTGTCAGGCGTCCGCGCATGGCGGTGCGGCCCAGCAGCATGCGAAAGCGCATGTTGTCCCGTCCTGTCAGTGTCAGTTCAATGGGCCAGCTCTCATCACCGATCTGGATGGGCGTGACGATCACGAAACGCTCTTCGCGGTGGCCGCCGGAATCCGTAACCGGGCGCTGGTCCACCACCGGCGCTTCGCAGAAGACCTCCAGATCCGTGCGAAGCTGCAGCGGATGCATGCCGAAGCGGACCCAGGTCTTGCCGCCACGCTCGAAGCTGTCCAGATCAAAAGCATGCAGGCAGGAAGTGCGGGCGCCCGTGTCCACCTTGGCCTTGATGTGATTCAGGCCCAGTTCCGGTAGCGCCACCCATTCTCTCCAGCCCACCATGAGGGAAGGGCTTCGCTTGCCTGAGCTCACTATTGTCCATCTCCTCTGTATGAGCAGTGCCTGCGTCGGCTGGTGCTGGCACGGCCTCGCGCCTCCCCACTATACTGGCCGCCTTCAAGTGGTGGAACAGTTTGGGTGATGATACGCCCAGACAGTCAATTTTGAGAGGATGACAGCCCTATGCCGAATTCAAGCGGCCGACTGGAACAGTTGCAACTGTTTGTGGGCGATGCCCTGGCATCTTACGGCTTCGGGGATGGTCACCCCTTCGGTCATGACCGGCAGGAGGCCTTTCTTCGGGTGGCCCGCGAGAAGGGCTTGCTGGACCGGGTTGTGCAGCGCGAGCCGGTGGCGGGTGATGCTTTTCAGGCCGCACTCTTTCACGACCCGGACTATGTGGCTTTCGTGGAAGCCCGCAGCGGGGAAGGGCGTGGCTATCTCGACGCCGGTGATACGCCGGCCACCGCCGGCATCTACGAGGCGGCCCTGACTGTGGTGGGCACGGCGGTGGCCGCGGCCGACGCCATCATGCAGGGAGACTGCCGACGGGCATTTCAGCCCATCGGCGGCCTGCACCATGCCGCGCGCGGCACTGCCTCCGGTTTCTGCGTTTTCAATGACTGCGGTGTGGTGGTGGAGCATCTGCGCCGCCAATACGGCCTTCAGCGCATCGCCTATGTGGACATCGATGCCCATCACGGAGACGGGGTCTATTATGGCTTCGAGGACGATCCGGGGCTTGTCTTTGCCGATATTCACGAGGACGGCCGCTTTCTCTTTCCCGGCACTGGCGCTGCCGAGGAAACGGGTGAAGGGCCGGCACGGGGCAGCAAACTCAACATCCCCCTGCCGCCGGGCGCCGGCGACCAGGAGTTTTTTGATGTCTGGGGTCAGGTGGAAGATTTCCTGGAACAGCAAAAACCGGAGTTCATCCTGCTTCAATGCGGGGCCGATCCGCTCATGGGTGACCCCATCACTCACCTGCGCTTCAGCGAGCAGCCCCACCGCGAAGCCACTCTCAGTCTCGCCCGCATCGCCGACCGCCACTGCCAGGGCCGCCTGCT
>SL_3KL_010_SEDDRAFT_10004534_pt1 | contig 12542 bp, 11 predicted proteins | sample SodLakKL_010_SED_2_FD_10381 | JGI IMG/M metagenome (IMG submission 10381)
GCGCCCGTGCGCGAGGGGCACCCGTCGACGCCGACACAGGATCGTTCCTGGCTGCACGAGATCCGGATGCCCGGCGTGTGGCAGGGCACGCCAGCGGAGGAGATCGACCGCGCGTTCGCCGAGGCTCGGCACCGCCCGCGCAGCGAGTGGTGGGAGGGCATGCCCGGCGGCGAGAGCTTCCGCGACTTCCACGCCCGGGTCACGATCGGACTCGATGCCGAGCTCGAGGAGGTCGGTGTCCGGCTCGATCCCGAGCTCGGGCTGTGGGAGGTGCCCCGCGAGGCGCCTCGCCTGCTCATGGTCGCCCATGCCGGGACCAACTCGGTGATCCTCGGGCGTCTGCTGGGGCTGGAGCCGCAGCCGTGGGAGTGGGAGCGGTTCGCCTCCAACCACGCGTCGCTGACCCTGCTCCGGTCGACGCGGATCGGCGGCGCACACATCTTCAGCCTGCAGACCTTCAGCGACGTCTCGCACCTCCCGCCGGAGCTGATCACCGACTGACGGGGCGTCCGTCCCGACGACGTGAGCTCGGTCGTGGCTGAGCGCGGAGCGCATGACCGGCCGCGGTCCGGTTGGACGGTCGGCCTACTCCCACGGGTCGGTGCAGCGTGCGAGACTCCCTCTCCGAACGTGCCACGCCAGCGTGCCACGCCATCCCGAACGTGCCACCTCATCCGGAGCTGCCATGTCAACCCAGGTCGATGAGCGTTGGGGTCCGTCGGTCGAACGCCGCCCCCGGCGTCGGCGCTGGCCCACGGTGCTCGCCGCGCTGCTGGTGGTGCTGGTGATCCTGGCGATCGCCTTGCCCTGGTGGGCGTCGGGACAACTCGACCGGATCGAGGTCACCGACCTGGCCGACTCCAGCCGACCGCTCCACGTGCTGGTGGCCGGCTCCGACACCCGCGAGGATCTCACGCCGGAGGAGCAGGCGGAGCTCGGCACCGGCGACGTCGAGGGCGACCGCACCGACACGATCTTCGTGATGACCATCCACCGCGGCGAGGTGGCCCTGCTGGCCTTCCCGCGCGACCTGTGGGTGACCCGCTGCGACGGCTCGACCGGCAGGATCAACGTGGCTACCTCGATCGACGGGCCCGGCTGCTTGGTGAGGACCGTCCGCGACGTCTCCGGCCTCGACATCCACCACTACGTCGAGGTGACCTTCGGTGGCTTCCGCGACGTGGTCGATGCCGTGGGCGGGGTCGAGCTCTGCCTCGAGGAAGCGATCAGCGACCGGGACGCCCACATCGACCTGCCAGCCGGATGCCAGGTGCTGGATGGCGCCGACGCCCTCGGCTACGTGCGGGTCCGCAAGATCGACAACGACCTGATGCGTATCCAACGCCAACAGGAGTTCGTCCGCGCGCTGGCCAGGGAGGTGGCGACGCCCGCGACGCTGTTCAACCCCTTCAGGCTCACCTCCCTCGTCCGCGACACCGGCGACGCGGTCCGGGTCGACCAGGAGATGGGGCCGATCTCGATGACCAGGGTGGCCTGGGGTGCTCGCGGCGTGGCATCCGGCGCGATGACCACCCACACGGTGCCGGTGGAACCACGCATCACCTCGGGCGGCGCCTACGTGCTGGAGCTCCAGGAAGGCCAGGCCGAGCCGTTGTTCGCGGCCTTCCGGGACGGCTCGATCCTCGACGAGATCGTCGACGACGAGGTCGAAGCGATCGATCCGAGCGAGGTCCAGGTCGCCGTCCTCAACGGTGCGGGGATCTCGGGACTGGCCGGTAGCGTCGGCGACGAACTCGCCGAGCAGGGGTTCGACGTCACCGAGATCGGCAACACCGACCCGCGCGACACCACGGTGGTGCGCCACCCACCGGGCGAGGCGGCGGCAGCGCAGCTGGTCGCGGACGCCGCACCGGGAGCGGGGACGCTGGAGGAGCACCCCGACGCGACCCAGGTGATCGTCCTGCTCGGAACCGACGCAGGAGGCTGACGTGCGCACCACCGTCCTGACGGTCTGCCTCGGCAACATCTGCCGCTCCCCCACCGCGGAGGCCGCGATCCGCGAGGCCGCGGCCGAGATGGGCCTCCACCTCGACGTGCGCTCCGCCGGGACCGGCGGATGGCACGTGGGCGCGCCTCCAGACGCCCGCATGCGGGCGGCAGCCGAGGAGGTCGGTCTGACCCTCGACGGCGCGGCCGAGAAGGTCGACGCGCACATGCTCGAGGAGGCCGACCTGGTGCTCGCGATGGACCGCAGCAACCTCCGCGACCTCGAGCGGCTCGCCGCGGCCGAGGACATCACCACGCCGATCCGCCTCTTCCGGGAGTTCGATCCCGACCCCGGCGACGGTGAGGTCCCCGACCCCTACTACGGCGGACCGGACGGTTTCACCGAGGTGGTGGCCATCGTCCGTCGCACGGCCCGCGAGGTGGTACGCCGCCTGGCCGAAGGGGAGCCGAACGAGGGGGGACAGACCGAGGAGCGACACACCGAGGGGGGACCATCCGAGGCCGCCCGGGACCACGCCAACGACACCGACGACGCCAACGCAGACGTCGACGCCGACCGTGAGGCCTGACGGACGCCGCATGGCCGTTCCCGCGCTGCCCGGAGATCTCCCCGCCGTCCGATCGGCGTCCCCGCTGAGCGGCGGCGACATCGCCGAGGTCTGGGACGTCCACCTCGACGACGGCCGCCGTGTCGTGGTCAAGCGCTGCCCGACCGACGCGACCCTGGAGGCGGAGGGCCTGGATGCCCTGCGAGACGCCGGCGCCCCGACCCCCGCCGTCCTCGGCGTCGACGCCGAGGTGCTGGTGCTCGAACACGTCAGCGGCCCGGGTGACCTGCGGGTGCTCGGCCGAGCCCTCGCCTCGGCGCACGGACAGCGTGGTCCCGCCTTCGGGTGGCGGCGCGACAACGTGATCGGGCCCCTCCCCCAGGCCAACCCCTGGACCGACGACTGGCCGACCTTCTACGCCGAGCGGCGACTCGCGCCCTACCTCGACGACCTGCCTGCCGAGGTCGCACGCCGTCTCGAGGTGGCCTGCGCGGGGCCGCTGGCGGAGCTGCTCGACCACGACGTCGCCCCGAGCCTGGTCCACGGCGACCTGTGGGCCGGCAACATCGTCGCCAACGGGTGGCTGATCGACCCGGCGGTCAACCACGCCGACCGTGAACTCGACCTCGCGATGCTGGCGCTGTTCGGCGGGGTCCCCGCCGACCTGCTGGCCGGGTACGAGGAGGTCTGGCCGCTCGACGACGGCTGGCAACGTCGACGTCCGGCGCTGCAGCTGTACCACCTGCTGGTGCACGTCCGCCTGTTCGGCTCGGGCTACGTCCGTGGCGTCGTGAGCCGCCTGGACGAGCTCGGGTGGTGACCGACCCCGGCTGGTGACCGACCTCGGGTGGTGACCGTCGGCTGCGCGTCACGAGGCCGGGACGGGCCTCACCGACGCCGACGGGTCCCCCGGAGCGCCTCGGCGGCGGTCGGGTCCTCGGGCCAGGCGTGCTTCGGGTAGCGCCCGCGCAGCTCAGCGCGGACCTGCGGGTAGCTGCGCTCCCAGAAGCCGGCGAGGTCATCGGTCACCTGCACGGGACGCCGCGCCGGGGAGAGCAGGTGCAGGCGCACCGGCACCTCGCCGTCGAGCACCGCCGGGGTGCGGGTCGAACCGAACAGCTCCTGCACCCGGACCCGCAGCACCGGGCCGTCCACGGTGTAGTCGAGCCGCAGCCGGGACCCGGAGGGCACGGTCAGGTGGGTCGGCGCCAGCCGGTCGAGGTCACGCCGCTGCTGGCGGGTCAGCTGCGCCGACAGCACCTCGGACATCGCGATCGTCCGGAGGTCGGCGCGTCGGCGGGCCGTGACCAGGAACGGGCCGACGATCTCCTCGAGCCGGTCACGGAGCACCTCGTCGTCCCAGTCCGGCCAGGGGTCGCCACGATGGGTGCGGACGAACCGGACGCGGGCACGCAGCTCGTGTGCGGCGTCGTCCCAAGCCAACAGCCCGAGCCCCTCTTCCCGCAGTCCCTCGAGCAGCGCGGGGAAGCGACGCGCCGGGGAGTCGTCGCCCAGCGGTGCCCGTCGGAGCACGAGCGCGCCCAGGGTCTCGCGCGCCTCGGCGCGCACGTCACCATCGCGCCAGGCGACCTCCTCGGCGACGTCGAGGTGGTCCGGGAGGGCGGCGCGGAGCTCGTCCGGGCCAAGTGCCGCGGCGAGGTGGATGCGGGCCTCGTCGGCGCCCCGGTCGAGGTGTGCGACGGCGAGCCACGCTGCGCCGGCCAGCACGTCGGCGTCCGGCAGGGTCGCGCCCCGACCCGACGCGAGCAGGAAGCGTCCCCGCTGCCCGTCACGGAGTCCGGCGACGCGATCCGGCCACGCCTGCGCGACCAGGATGCCGGCACGCTCCGGGTCGTCGGCGTGTCCCGGGTCGCCGGCGTCTCCCGGGTCGCCGGTCCTGCCTGCGTGGCGGTCGTTCGTGGGGAGCCGGGACGCCTGCTGCTCGAGCCGCTCGGCCTGCCGACGCAGGCGTGCGAGGGCGCCCCGTCGCACCCGGATCCCGGCGGGCGGTCGGCTGCCGCGCAGCGCTCTGACCCGGGCCGTGAGATCGCTGGACGGGTGCGAGGGGTCGGTGACGAACGGGTCACGGTCACCCAGGATCGCGGCCAGCTCGCAGGCCAGCCGCAGCTCGCCCTGGTCGCGTCCCCGAAGGACGACCTGCGCGAGCCGGGGCGCGAGCGGCAGGGTGGCCAGCCGGCGGCCGTGGGCGGTGATGCGCCCACCCTCGTCGATCGCGTCGAGCTCGGCCAGCGTGGTCAGCGCCCGCTCCCAGCTGGCGGTCGGCGGCGGGTCGAGCAACGCGAGCTCCTCGACCTGGGCGCCCCAGGCGGCGACCTCCAGTGCGGCTCCGGCCAGGTCGTCGGTCAGGATCGTCGGGCGCGGGTGCGCGTCTCGGGCGAGGTGCTCGCGTTCGGGCCACAACCGGATGCAGCGACCCGGCGCGGTGCGTCCGGCGCGTCCGGCGCGCTGCTCTGCGGAGGCCCGGGACGCCGGGACGGTGACCAACCCGGTCATCCCGGTCGCCGCGTCGAACCTCGGCTCCCGTGACCACCCGGCGTCGACCACCCCGCGGATCCCCTCGATCGTCAGGCTGGTCTCGGCGACGTCGGTGGCGACCACGACCTTGCGGCGACCGTCGGGTGTGGGACGCAGCGCCCGGTCCTGATCCTCACCGGACAACGCACCGTGCAGGGGCACGACCGCGGGTGACCCTGGCAGCGGCACCTCCTCGAGGTGGCGGATCGCGGCACGGATCTCGGCCGCCCCGGGGAGGAAGACCAGCACGTCCCCGTCGCCCAGCAGCTCCTCGACACCCGACCGGACGGCTGCCGGGAGCGCGGAGCGGCGATCGGGGGCGGCTCGGTGCTCGATGGTCACCGGGTGGCTGCGCCCCTCGGTGCGGATCAGCGGCGCATCGTCGAGCAGCCGGGCCACCCGCGGGCCCTCGATCGTCGCGGACATCACGAGCAGCCGCAGGTCGTCGCGGAGCGCGGCACGGGACTCGACGGCGAACGCCAGTCCAAGGTCCGCCTCGAGCGATCGCTCGTGGAACTCGTCGAACACCAGCAGACCGACCTCGGCGAGCGACGGATCGCGTTGGAGGCGGCGCAGGACGACCCCTTCGGTGACCACCTCGAGCCGGGTGGCCGACGAGGTACGGCGTTCCTCGCGGGTCGTCAGCCCGACGGTCCGCCCGACGGGCTCCCCGAGCTGCTGGGCGAGCCGGTGAGCGGCGGCACGGGCGGCGATGCGCCGCGGCTGTAGCAGCACGATGCGCCGGTCCGGTGCCGTCCGGTGGAGCACGAGGGGGACGCGGGTCGTCTTGCCGGCGCCCGGCTCGGCCTCGAGCACCGCGACCCCGCCGTCGTCCAACGCTGACGCGACCCGGTCGAGCACCGCGTCGACGGGCAGCGGGTCGGCCGACCACGGCGGGTCGGCGGACCGCGGCGAGGAGGGCGGTCGGGGTGGAGGTGGCATCGCTGCCGCACCGTAGCCCCGAACCGCGGCCCCGAACCGCGGCCCCGAACCGCAGCCCCGAGGCGTGCTCGCGCACCGCTACACAGGGGACCCCGGGATGGCGCTACCGTTCGGGGTCAGGCGTGGAAGGTGGCTGACGTGGGCATCGTGCTCAAGATCGTGATCAACGCGGCGGCGCTGTACGCCGCCGTGTTCGTGCTCGACGGCCTGGACTTCGATGGGACCATCCCGGCGCTGCTGGTGATCGCGCTGATCATGGGGATCGTCAACGCGGTGGTCCGGCCGATCCTGACGGTGCTGGCCTTCCCCGCGGTCCTGTTGACCCTGGGGCTGTTCCTGATCGTGATCAACGCGATCGCCCTGTGGCTGGTGATCGTGATCGCCGAGGCGTTCGGACTGGGGCTCTCCTCCGACGGCTTCGGGTGGACCCTCGCCGCCGCGATCGTCGTGTCGCTGGTGGCGTGGGGCCTCGAGACCCTGACCGGGACACGCTGACATGGCGGACCCGGACCCGCGACTCACCGGTGAGACGATCGAGCTGCTCCAGGCGTTGATCCGCAACGCGTGCGTGAACGACGGCACCACCACCTCGGGCTACGAGACCCGCAACTCCGACCTCCTCGACGAGGCGCTCGACGGGTTGCCGCTGGAGCACTTCGAGCCGCTCCCTGGCCGGCGATCGGTGCTCGCCACCGTCGAGGGCAGCGACCCGAGCGCACCGACGATCCTGCTCATGGGACACACCGACGTCGTCCCGGTGAGCCCGGACGACTGGCGTGAGGACCCCTTCGGTGGTGAGCTGATCGACGGCGAGGTGTGGGGGCGCGGCGCGGTCGACATGCTCAACCTCACCTCCTCGATGGCCGTGGCGATCCGCGAGCTGCACCGCCGAGCCGAACCGCCACGCTCCACGATCAAGTTCCTCGGCGTCGCCGACGAGGAAGCCGGCGGGACCTGGGGAGCGGGTTGGATNACCGAGCACGCCTGGGACCAGGTCGCCTGCGACTACGTCCTCACCGAGAGCGGTGGCATGCCCTTCGACACGCCGGACGGGCGCAAGCTGGTGATGGCAACGGCCGAGAAGGGCATCGGCTGGCGCAAGCTGATCGTCCACGGCACCCCCGGACACGGATCCATGCCCTTCGGCTCGGACAACGCCCTGGTGACGGCGGCAGAGGTGGTGCGCCGCCTGTCGACCTACCTGCCGAAGGCACGGCTCGATGATCGCTGGCGCGCCTGGGTACGGACGCTGCCGATCGAGGACCGGGTGCGGGAGGCGCTGCTCGACCCCGATGGCATCGCCGTCGCGCTGACGCAGATGGATCCCAAGCTGGCGCGCTACTGCCACGCGGTGACCCACACGACCTTCTCGCCCAACGTGGTCCACGGCGGCAACAAGACCAACATCGTGCCCGACCGTGTCGAGGTCGAGGTCGACATCCGCACCCTCCCCGGCGTCACCGACGCCGACGTCGAAGCGATGCTGCGCGAGGCGCTCGGCCCGGACCTGATGGACCGGGTCGAGGTCGAGGAGTTGGTGACCCGTCGCGACGCGTCGGCGTCCGCGACCGACACGCCGATGTTCGACCTGCTCCGCCGCCGCGCCGAGGCGACCCATCCGGGCGCCGAGGTGTTGCCCTGGACGATCGTCGGCGGCACCGACGCAGCGTTCTTCCGTGCGCGAGGTGTCCCCTCCTACGGAGCCGGGCTGTTCAGCTCCAAGGTGTCGCTGCCCGACTTCCAGTTGCGCTTCCACGGTCACGACGAACGCATCGACACGGAGTCGCTCGGGCTCTCCACACAGCTCTGGCTCGACCTCGCCGACGGGCTGACCGACTGATCCCGCCCCTGCCGACGACGGGTTCCAAGCGGTAGCGTGGCCCCGTGCTACCGGTCGTCGGTGTGACGGGAGGCGCGGCACGATGGACCTCGGGCTGTGGGGGTTGATCGCCGGCACCGGCTGGGCCTCCGGTGTCAACCTCTACCTCGTCGTCGGGCTGCTCGGCGGCGCGGGTCGGCTCGGGCTCATGGAGGTGCCCGACCTGTTGACCCGCACCGACGTGCTGGTGGTCGCGGTGGTGATGTTCGTGGCGGAGTTCGTCGCGGACAAGGTCCCGTTCCTGGACTCCGCCTGGGACGTGGCCCACACCGCGATCCGCCCGATCGGTGCCGCGCTGATCGGCTACACGTTGGCGGGCGAGAACCCCGGATGGGAGCAGGTCACCGGCGGGGCGGCGTCCGGTGGCCTGGCGCTGGCCAGCCACCTGGCGAAGGCGACGGCGCGCGCTGCCATCAACTCGTCCCCTGAGCCGGTGAGCAACGTCGTCACGAGCCTGCTCGAGGACGGGTTGGTCGTGGGCGTCGTCGCGATCGCGGCAGCGGCCCCCATGCTCGCGATCCTCGTCGTGGCGCTGCTCCTGATCGCCGGGACCGCCGTGGCGTTCGGGCTGGCGCACCTGGCGCGGCGCGGACGACAGCGCTGGCGCGAACGACGTGAGGCGCGACGCCGGCGAACGCAAGGTGCCCACCATCCGGCGGACGGCGGCTGACCGTCGACCGCCGCTCAGGTGGCTGGTGGTGTGACCTGCAGCTCCTGCATCAGCTCACGGACGCGGCGCTCGATGTCGTCGCGGATCGGACGGACCGCCTCGACGCCCTTGCCGGCCGGGTCCTCCAGCTCCCAGTCGACGTAGCGCTTACCGGGCAGCACCGGACACGTGTCGCCACAACCCATCGTCACGACCACGTCGGTGGCCTCGAGATCCGTGTCCGACCACCGTCGTGGTTGCGTTCCCGCGATGTCGATACCCCGCTCGGCCATCGCCTCGACGGCTGCCGGGTTGACGGCGTCCGCCGGCTCCGACCCGCCGGAGAGGACCCGGACCCGATCCCCGCCGAGGTGGCGGAGGAACCCGGCGGCCATCTGGGACCGACCGGCGTTGTGCACGCACAGGAACAACACGGTCGGGGTGGCGGACATCAGCGACCTCCTTCTCCCCGACAGTGAACCCCATGCCGCACCCCGGCGGGTCCACGCGGGATGAACCCAGGTGGTCGCGGAGGTGGCCGCGACGGTGAGTACGTCCGGGACCGGCGATGACCACGGCCGCATCGCCCCCTTCGCGCGGTACGGTGTCTGGTCGCCGGACGGAGGGACCACCGATGCACTTCCTCAACGGCCACCAGCCCCTGCACGACCTCACCTACGAGGACGCGTTCCTCGTCCCGAACCGCGCCGACGCGCCCTCCCGGCTGGACGTCGACCTGTCGACCCCGGACGGCACCGGGCTGACGATCCCGCTGGTCGCCGCGAACATGACGGCGGTCTCGGGACGACGCATGGCGGAGACCCTCGCGCGCCGGGGCGGGCTCGCGGTGATCCCCCAGGACATCCCGATCGACGTGGTCAGCACGGTGATCGCCGACGTCAAGCGACGCCACCCGATGTTCGAGACCCCGATCACCCTCGCTCCCGACGACACGGTCGGCCACGCGCTGAACCTGCTGCCCAAGCGCGCCCATCGGGCGGCGATCGTGCTCGAGGACGGGCGCCCCGTCGGGATCGTGACCCCCCGGGACCTGCGTGAACAGGACCGCTTCACCCAGATCGGGCGCGTCATGGCCAGCAAGGTGGAGACCCTGCCCGACACCGTCGATCCCCACACCGCGTTCGACCTGCTCGCCGAGGCCCGTCACCGCCTGGCCCCCGTCGTGGACGACCAGGGCCGGTTGGTCGGGCTGCTCACGCGGGTCGGCGCCCTGCGCTCCACGTTGTACGACCCGGCGCTCGACGCCGACGGACGCCTGCGGATCGCCGCCGCGATCGGCGTCGGCGGGGACACCGCAGCGAAGGCCAAGCAACTGCTCGATGCCGAGGTGGACGTCCTCGTGGTCGACACCGCGCACGGTCACCAGGAGCGGATGCTCGATGCGGTGGAGGCCATCCGGGGCCTCGACCCACAGGTGCCGATCGTGGCCGGCAACGTGGTCACCCGCACCGGAGCTCGCGACCTGGTCTCGGCCGGCGCCGACATCGTCAAGGTCGGGGTCGGACCCGGCGCGATGTGCACGACGCGCATGATGACCGCCGTCGGGCGTCCNCAGCTGTCCGCCGTGATCGAGACCGTCGAGACCACCCGGGAGCTCGGCGCCCACGTCTGGGCGGACGGCGGCATCCGCCACCCGCGCGACGTCGCTCTGGCGCTGGCCGCCGGTGCGTCCAACGTGATGATCGGCTCCTGGTTCGCCGGCACCCACGAGTCCCCTGGGGACGTCGAGCACGACGCCGACGGCCGTGCCTTCAAGCTGTCGTTCGGGATGGCCTCCGCGCGGGCGGTGCAACGGCGCACGGAGCACGAGGATGCCTTCGCCCGGGCCCGCAAGGCGCTGTTCGAGGAGGGCATCTCCTCCAGCCGCCGCTACCTCGATCCGCAACGTCCCGGCATCGAGGACCTGATCGACGTGATCACGGCTGGGGTCCGCAGCGCCTTCACCTACGCGGGCGCGACCACCCTCGACGACTTCGCCGAGCGTGCGGTGATCGGGCTCCAGGGCCGCGCCGGTTACGAGGAGGGCCGCCCCCTCCCCGAGGGTTGGTGACACCCGACTGCGTCGGTAGCGCCGAGCTAGTGGTCGGTGACGACCAGCCCGTGTCCCAGCCCGCGCCCGCCCCGCGAGGGGATGGCGCTCACGCGAAGATCGCCTCGACCCGCGCCTTGACGTCCGGCGTCAGCTTGGCCAGCGCGTCCAGGGCGCCCATGTTGTCGTGGACCTGCTCGACGCGCGATGCCCCCGTGATCACCGACGAGACGTCGGGGTTCATGACGCACCAGGCGATCGACAGCTGGGCGAGGGTGACGCCGAGCTCGTCCGCGACCGTCTTCAGCTCCCGGACCTTCTCGTTGGCCCGCTGGTCGGTGAGGCGCTTGCGCAACCAGTCGTAGCCCTCGAGCGCGCCACGGCTGTCCTCCGGCACGCCGTCGAGGTACTTGCCGGTCAGCAGGCCGGAGTCCAGCGGCGAGAAGATCGTCGTGCCGAGCCCGATGTCCTCGTACAGGCGGGCGTACTCCTCCTCGACCCGGTCGCGATGGAACAGGTTGTACTTCGGCTGCTCGACCACGGGCTTGTGCCACCCGTTGCGGTCCGCGATGTGCCACGCGGCGCGGATCTCGTCCGCGGTCCACTCCGAGGTGCCCCAGTACAGCGCCTTCCCGCGATCGATCACGTCCGAGAGGGCCCGCACCGTCTCCTCGATCGGCGTGTCCGGGTCGGCACGGTGGCAGTAGACGAGGTCGAGGTGGTCGAGGCCGAACCTCTCCAGCGAGGCGTCGACCGCCTCGAGGAGGTACTTGCGGTTGAGGGTGTTGCGGCTGTTCGGGCCGGGGTGCAGTCCCCAGAAGAACTTGCTGGAGACGAGGTAGCTGTGTCGGGGCCAGCCGAGCTTGCGGATCGCCTCACCCATGATCCGCTCGGACCCGCCGCCGGCGTAGGCCTCCGCGTTGTCGAAGAAGTTCACCCCCGCGTCGTAGGCGGCAGCCATGCAGTCGGCAGCCCGATCGACGTCGACCTGGGTGTCGAAGGTCACCCAGGACCCGAAGCTCAGCACGCTGACCTTGATCCCGGACCGGCCGAGCCGGCGGTACTCCATCTGCTGGGGCATGCTCGCATCCTTCAGTCGGCACTCGTCACGGCAGACCCGCTCCGGTCCGGGGTCCTCGGAAGCCGGCCGCGTGGCGGATCGGCCGCGTGGCGGATCGGCCGTCGTATCGGCCGTCGTGATGGTCTGCACGTCGAGCCTAACCCCCGACACCGCCCCCGGTGAGCGCGGGCGGCGCCACCACCTCGAGGCGGCCAGCGAGCTCCAGGGATGGTTCACTGCGCGGTGCGCACCATCGGCTCGGCTCACCCCCGACCCACCAGACCCACCAGTGGTCCGAAGGCAGGGCACCGGTGGCAGGTCGAGGAGAGCCGGGACCGTGGCGGACCTGCGAGGGCCGTGCCGCGGCCCCCAGGCGGACGGTTGCGTCGCCCGGCCACTGGAGGACAACGCGATGCCCCAGACGATCCACCCACGGGTGCCCGGTTCCCGTCGTGCGGTCCCCCGGAACCTCACCGACGCGCAACGGACCCGCCTCCGGGAGCTGCTCGAGGACCCGGACACCTGGGTCCTGCGGCCCGGGTGGGCCCCGTACCTGATCGACGGCGACGAGGGCCCCCTGGTCGACACCGACGAGCTCTCCGCGGACCACCGCGCCGCAGCCATCGCGTGGCTGCGCCAGCAACGACATGCGCTGCACCGCGAGCTCGAGGGGGACCCGGTCGCACCCGAGGGGTGGCTGGAGTCGCTCCCGCTCTACCAGCGGTTGACGCGGACATGATGCGGCGAGCTCCGCGACACCCCGCCCGACCGCTGCTGGCGACCCTGCTCGCCGCCCTGGTGGTGGCCGCCTGCGCGACCGACGCGGACACCGAGCCTCCGGCTGAGCCGTCCGAGACCGCCGAGGCGCCGGACGAGGCCACCGCCGAAGCGCCTCCCGCCGAGCCGGCGGG
>SL_3KL_010_SEDDRAFT_10004536_pt1 | contig 12541 bp, 10 predicted proteins | sample SodLakKL_010_SED_2_FD_10381 | JGI IMG/M metagenome (IMG submission 10381)
AAATTGAATTCCCCATCACCAGTGGGAGCAATTTCTTCTTGCAGGGGGCTCTCCCTCTGCCCGCCACCGGTGTAAAGATCGGCCACCAGCCCATCCACTACCAGGCTGTGCAAGGCAAAGTCCAGGCGGTCGATGTCCAGATCGCGGGGATTCAGGAGCAACTCCTCCAGCCAGAGGTCGAGCACCCTGTTACCCGCCTCGGCATAGTGAAAGCCCAGATTACCCAGACGCAGGCTACCCAAAAAGATCCGGGGGGTTTCGGGTGGGGGTTCATCGGGGCGAACAGCCGGCTCTCTGGAGGGTTCATCCAGGGCCAGGTCAATGGTCCCATCCAGGATGGCCACATCACCGAGGCCGAACCGCATTCCGGCAGGATCAAGCAATTCGATGGGAAGATCGATCCTGCCAATGCCCAGCCGGAGATCAATGCCCGCAAAGTGGTCGGCAAAGCGGAAGGAAACATTGCGCAAGAGGATGCTGCCGATGTCAAACTCCCAGTCTGCAGCCTGTTCTCCGGGCGTTTCCTCTTCGGGCGACCGTTCGCCGGGGTCATCCATTGCATCAGCAGGCTGATCTGCTGCAGCCACTTCCCCGGCAAGGGCCATGATGATCCGGTCTGTGTTGAAGAGGGTATCGGGATAAAGCCGGGTCATGGAAAAGCGGGCATCTTCCAGGCTCAGGCGGCGCAGATGCACCCGGTTACGCAACAGGGCCAGCACCCGCACATCTGCCTCCAGCCTCCCGGCATACAGCAGGGTATCGCCCTGCAAATCTTCGGCATAAATCCTCTCCAGGCTGATGGAAGCAGGAAGGCGAAGGGCCACCCTGCCGACCGTGATGGGGGCGCCAGTGCGTTCGGAAGCCATCCGGGCGAGCTGACCCGTAAGCCAGGTTTGTACGGGAGGAAGTTGCAGGGCGATTGCCACAGCCAGTATCAGCAGGAAGAGAATGAACAGCCCCCGCCCTGTCCACCTGAGGGCGGTTGTCAAATATCTTTTTATGGCCGGGGATGGATTTAACCGCATACAATTCGTTTGGGCAGGGTCTTCCACCAAGATACAAAATGTTGGGAAAAGTTTTCAACAAAATTTGATTTGCCAATGCACCCGGCAGGCATTACCTTTGAACAACCGCAGAAAGCTGTGGGGTAAAACCAGGGCAACGCATGGACAAAAACAAAAAAGACAGTGGTCGCCGCATCATATACTCTACCGATCCCTCTTTCGGGCAGGAAAGGGAAGAGGAGATGCAGGAAACCCCACCGCCCGCCTCACAGCGGCTCAGGGCGGGAATCAGCAAAAAAGGCCGGGCAGGCAAAACAGTGACCGTGGTGACAGGCTTTTCAGGAAACCCCAGAGATCTGGAGGCCCTCGGCAGGGAGCTCAGAAGTCACTGCGGCACAGGAGGATCGGTTAAGGAGGGTCAGATACTGCTGCAGGGCGATGTGCGGGATAAGGTGGTCAATGCGTTGCTCAAGGCAGGTTACCAGGCAAAAAAAGCCGGGGGCTGAGCCCCGGCCCTGATTCCTGAAAACCCCGACAGGACAACGGCCTATTCCCCTTCTCCTGTTTCGCGCATCGACAGGATATCGCGGTCAAACAGGTAAAGGTTGTTGCTGCCCAGCAATGCGAGCTTGTCGATGACGCCTTGCACCGAAGCCTCCTCTTCCATTTGTTCGTCCACAAACCATTGTATCCAGTTATGGGTGGCATAGTCTTTCTCATTCAGGCTAAGCGACACAATATCGTTGATGGCCGCAGTGACCATCTGTTCGTGCTCAAGCGAGGCATCAAACACTTCCCTGACTCCCGGAAAGTCTTTGGGCGGCTGGTCGATTTTCGGAACTTCGGCATGCCCGCCCCGTTCATTGATAAAAAGGATAAACTTCATCATGTGTCCGCGTTCTTCATCCGACTGGGCATAGAACCAGGAAGCAATTCCGGCCATTCCCCGGGTTTCGGCCCATGAAGCCATCGACAGGTAGAGCTGGGATGCATAGGCCTCCTTCGACACCTGTTCATTCAGTATTTTCAACATTTTTTTTGAGAGCATAGTTTCCTTGTTTAAATGTGGTACCATGGCAGCAGCAAGTCTGCATTTACGAACAACATAACAAAGCCGGTGGCATATTTGTTTGTATGGCAGAAAAAAAAACAGCGGGCGGCCTTTGAAACCCCACCCCTGGCTAAGACCGGCAATGCTCCAAAAAAAACTTCACGCTTATCGTACTATCTATCAGACCATTAAAAACTATACAGGAAAAAAAACGCTTTTTATTTGTTTTATTAACTCCTTTTATAGTATATTTGCGTATTCAAATACTGTTTTTCTTATTTATTGTATTTGCATTTTGAGTAAAATATTCCACATATCAGAGGCCGCCAGCATCGCCATTCACAGCATGGCTATGATATCCAGAAGCAATACCTTGCTCAATACCAAGCAGGTAGCCGCAAAGACGGGTTTTTCCAAAAACCATACGGCAAAGATATTGCAGCAATTGGCAAAAAACGGGTTCCTTCGATCGACACGGGGACCCCGGGGCGGATTTGTATTGGGCAAAAAAGCGGAGGAGATCAGCCTGATGGACATATACCGGATTATCGAAGGACAACCCGAGGAAACCGTCTGCCGGATGGATTGCGGCAACTGCCCTGTTGACACCTGCATTTTCGGTGGGCTCGATGCCAGATTCAGCGGCGAATTCAAACAATACATGACGGAAAAAAACCTGGCAATGCTTTGAGCAGGAAGACGGAAGACAGAGGACAGAAGACGGAAGGTAGTAAGTAGTAAGTAGCAGGTAGTAGGTAGGAAGAAGAAAGTTGAAAAGTTGAAAAGTTGAAGAGTTGAAGAGTTTAAGAGTTGAAGAGTTGAAGAGTTGAAGAGTTGAAGAGTTGAAGAGTTTAAGAGTTTAAGAGTTGAAGAGTTGAAGAGTTTAAGAGTTGAAGAGTTGAAGAGTTGAAGAGTTGAAGAGTTGAAGAGTTGAAGAGTTGAAGAGTTGAACGGTTTAATAGCTGAAAATTAAACTATTAAACTATTAAACCATTAAACTATTAAACCTGTTGGGATTTCCCCGGGTTCTAACTGTCGCATCGACTGCGAGAAAACGCGAAATGACCTTTCGTCATTTTGACTTTTTCACACATCATAACAAAATAACTAAGGAATAACTTCATGAAACGGACTATAATAAAAATCGACGAAGACTTGTGCAATGGCTGCGGGCTGTGCATTGAGGGCTGCCACGAGGGCGCCCTGCAACTGATCGACGGGAAAGCCCGGATGATCAGCGATCTGTATTGCGACGGCCTGGGGGCCTGCATCCCCGAATGCCCGGTATCGGCCATCACCCTCGAGGAACGCGAGGCCGAACCCTACAACGAGCAAAAGGTCATGGAGCGCATCGCCCCCAAAGGTGAGGCCACGGTGCTGGCCCACCTGAACCACCTCATCGATCACGATCAGCACGAATATGTCAGGCAGGGGATCCAGTACATCAAAGACCACGATCTGCCCATAGACCTTTCCAAATTAACCCCTCAAAAAACCGAAGTGAACATGAGCACCACAAAAGAACAGAAGCATACCGCGCAAGCTGCACAGCGCGGCGGACAGCCCGAAAGCCACCATCCCCTTGCAGGAGGCGGGGGCTGCCCGGGTTCACGGATGATGAACTTCGACCTTCCCAACGGTGGCGCAGCCGCCGCCCCCGCAGGCGAACAGCCTTCAGCCCTCAGGCAATGGCCGGTGCAGCTCCATCTGGTGAATCCCGAAGCGCCATATTTCAGGGAAGCCGATGTGTTGCTGGCTGCCGATTGCGTGGCCTTTTCCATGGGCAACTTCCACAGCAGATTCCTAAAAGGCAAAGGGCTTGCCATTGCCTGCCCGAAGCTCGATGCGGGCAAGGAAGCCTATATCGAAAAGCTCACCGCCATGATCGACCACTCCAGGATCAACACCCTGACCGTAATGATCATGCAGGTGCCCTGCTGCTCGGGTCTGAAGCAAATCGCCGTCGCGGCGGCGCAGGCTGCCGGCCGCAAGGTACCCGTAAAGGCGATCACTGTTGGCCTGCAGGGAGAGATCATCAACGAAGAATGGATATAAAAAGGGATAAGGAGCGAACCTGCCCGCAAAGGGCTCACGCAACAAACTCCCGGAAAAACAACAGTTATTCACAAAACCTTAAACCAAAAGACCATGAGTACGAACATGTTTTGCTATCAATGCCAGGAAGCCGCAAAAGGCTTCGGATGCACCCTGAAGGGTGTCTGCGGAAAGGAACCCGAAGTAGCGGGCATCCAGGACGTAATGATGTATTTTCTGAAAGGCCTGTCGGTGTATGCCAATATGGCCAGGGAACACAAGATCCCGACGCCTGCGGCCGACCGCTTTGTCCAGGAGGGCCTGTTCATGACCATCACCAACGGGAACTTCGACAAGTCGCGGTTCATCGACAAGCTGCGCGACGGTTTTGCCATGCGCATCGAACTGGAAAACAAGCTGGAGGAAGCCGGCATAACGATCGACAAGGACAAACTGCCCGAAGCTGCGCAGTGGAATGCCTATACCCCGGCCGAGTACGAGAGAAAGGCCCTGCAGGTGGGCATACAGCAACTCAGCCCCAATGAAGACATTCGCTCGTTGAGGGAACTGATCACATACGGCATCAAGGGAATGGCCGCCTATGCAGAGCACGCGGGCAATCTTGGCCACATTGGCGACGAGATCAACGCCTTCATGCAAAAAGGCCTGGCCGCCACCCTCGACGACAGCCTGACTGCCGGCGAACTCACCGCCATGGTGCTCGAATGCGGGAAATACGGGGTGGAAGTCATGGCCCTGCTGGACAAGGCCAACACCACCGCCTACGGCCACCCGGAAATCAGCAGCGTAAATATCGGGGTGCGCAACAACCCGGGCATCCTCATCAGCGGACACGATCTTCGCGACATGGAAGATCTGCTCGAACAGACCAGGGACACAGGCGTGGACGTGTACACCCACAGCGAGATGCTGCCGGCAAATTATTACCCAGCCTTCAAGAAGTACGACCACTTTGTGGGCAACTACGGCAATTCGTGGTGGAAGCAACGCGAGGAATTCGAAAAATTCAACGGCCCGATACTCTTTACCACGAACTGCATTGTGCCGCCCCTGAAAAGCGCCGGTTATACCGGACGCATTTATACCACCGGATCCTCGGGGCTGGAAGGCGCCGCCCATATTCCCGACCGCCCGGAAGCCGGACGCAAGGATTTCAGCAGCATCATTGAGCATGCCAAAAAATGCGCGCCACCGGTCGAAATTGAGTCGGGCAAGATCGTGGGCGGATTTGCCCACAACCAGGTCATGCAACTGGCCGACAAGGTGGTCGACGCCGTCAAATCGGGCGCCATCCGCAAATTCTTTGTCATGGCCGGATGCGACGGCCGCATGAAAGACCGTGAATACTATACCGATTTTGCCGAAGCCCTGCCCAAAGACACCGTCATCCTTACGGCCGGTTGTGCTAAGTACCGCTACAACAAGCTGCCACTGGGAGATATCGGAGGAATACCCCGTGTGCTTGACGCCGGTCAGTGCAACGACAGTTATTCGCTGGCCGTGATCGCCCTGAAACTGAAAGAAGTATTCGAACTCAACGACATTAACGAACTGCCCATTGCCTATAACATTGCATGGTACGAGCAAAAAGCGGTGATTGTTTTGCTGGCCCTGCTTTCGCTCGGGGTGAAAAACATCCACCTGGGGCCCACACTCCCTGCCTTTTTATCGCCCAATGTAGCCAATGTGCTGGTGGAAAACTTCGGGATCAGCGGCATCACCAAGGTCGACGAAGACATGAAGATTTTCCTCGGCGAAAACTAAATTTGGGTAATTTTGGAAGCTAGAAGGTCGAATTCTACCTTCTAGCTTCCAAAAAACAACACAACCACATGACGAACGAAACCGGCTCCATCATCTGCAATTGCAACGAAATCCTCTACAGCGAAGTGGAAAAGGCCATCAGGGAGAAAAAACTGATGACCATTGAAGAAGTGGGCAACGAAACCACGGCGGGAACGGTATGCGGCGGCTGCGTAGATGAGATCTACCTGCTGCTCGAAAAGATCAACGGCAAGGTCGAACTCTGAGGCCTGCGCTTAGTCGAGCATTTCCCTGACCTCTCTGGAGATCTCATTGGTTTTGGCCCTGACCTGTCCGAGGGTTACCGATACCTCCGATACCACCTCATTCCACTCGTCCATTTCGGCCGCCCTGACCCTTTCAAGCTCCGCATCCAGGCGATCGCGCTGCTCCACCAGCCCGGCACGGGCTTCTTTCAGATTCTCTTCGGTTTCTCCGCTGGCCTCTTCGATCTGCTCGTCAAGATACCTGATGCGGTCATTGATGTTGGTTTTGAATTTGGAGAGTTCCTGCTCCACATCGGCCTTTACCTCGGCAAGCCTTTCCTGCCTGGCCTGTTCCCTGGCTCCTTCGCCGCAGGAGAACAACACACCGCTCATCAGCACCATAGACGCTATCAGGGTCGTGACCGTCAGGCTTTTTTTAAACTGTTTCATTGTGGGATGGATTTGAATGGGTTACTAATTATTATAATTGGGTATTTTGAGATGTCGAAAGGTCGTTTTATCCTTCCCGCAGGCAGTGCAACAGTCAAAACATCCTGCAAACCCTGCGAAGTTAAAAAGCTTAAGAGCTTAAGGGTTTAATTATCAGCTCTTAACCTTTTCTGCTTTTCAACTTTTCAACATTTCAACTCATCACTCATCACTCATCACAATTCTGACTTCCGTCGTATGCCAACCCCCCGGACATGGCTCGTTGCATTAAGTGGGTTTGCCTGAGTGAATGATGCCACGAAAATAAGAAAAAATGCACAACTTATCCTAATCGGGAGGCGGGCAGGCATCCGGAGCAATGAACCCGATAAATTTCCTAAATTTACAAAAAATCACAAGCCCCCTGCGCCATGCCCTTGCTGTTGAAACGGCTTTCAATCTGTTTTCTGATCTGTGTGCCAGCTGCCGGCTGGCATTATTAAACAAATGATCCCTATGGAAAAAACCATTCTACGCATATTGTTTGCAGCCCTGATGATGGGCGGGTGCAGTGGCCCGCCGGCCGAAAAAGCCGGCGGGGGCTGGCCGGGGCACCGACTGCAATCGTGGCTGGACTATTACGGTCTTCAGCTGGAAGACTTTGACCAGGCAGGGCGCTTCGATGCGTCCTACCCTGTCCGGGGGCCCCACGAGCCGGCCGATGAAGAACTCTATGCCCCGCTCTATGTGTATTCGGCCGATTCCACCCTGGCCATCGACCTGGACAGTTACCATCTGGTCATCAATCGCCGCAATGATGGCAGTCTGTATTCGCCGGGAAGGGAGGCCGACATGGAAGTGGCCCTCATTGACCTGGAAGCCGGGCTGCGCACCCGGCTATTGTTTTGCGGCACCCCCTGCCTGTTCGAGGAAGCCGGCTTCCACCCCGACGGGCGGGTGTTTGTGGCCGGGTTTTCCGAGGCCGGCAGCAGCCACCTGCCGGCAATCTGGCTGGTCGACACGGCCGAACGCAAGGTGGATTTCCTGCAGGCCACCAGGGCCTTTCACCCTGTCGAGGTACGCTACATTTCCGAGGTAAGGCTGAGCCACATCGACTTCCTGTTTGAGACTTTTCTGCCGGTCAGCCCGGCTGACCCCTTGCCCTGACATCCTGCCTTTGTCTAAAAATCTGCCCGGACAACGCACCCAAACTGGTCTTATGTATAAGAAGAACTGCCTGCTATAACAGGTCTGCAGGGGTTTTTATATATTTGCGGCCAGTTATTCCAAACCAGAAGTTGCGGGGGTTTTATGCAGATACACAGCTCACTCATCAAAGGTGTTTTTATTGCACTGCTTGGGGCCATTCTCAGCACAACGGCCGTTGCGGGCAACCAAAGGCGGGTCATTGAAGCGGTCCGTACCTCAACACCCCCCCTTATAGACGGCAGCCTGGAGGAAGCTGTGTGGCAAAAGGCCCCCCTTGCCGGCGATTTCCATCAGTACGAACCCCACAACGACCGACGGGCCAGCCTGCAAACCGATGTAAGGGTGCTTTATGACGACTACGCCATCTACATAGGGGTGAAAATGCTGGACCACAGCCCCGACAGCGTATTGCAGGAGATGGGGCTGCGCAACTCGGGGAACAGCCTCAACGCCGACCGCTTTTACCTGGACATCAATCCATTTAACGACGGCATCAATGGCTTTCGTTTCCAGGTATCGGCCTCGGGGGTGCAGACCGACGCCAATATGTCGGGCAACAACAGCGGCCGGGGCGATGCAAACTGGAACGCTGTATGGAAAAGCGCCGTGAGCCTCACCGAAAACGGCTGGGTGGTGGAAATGGCCATTCCTTATTCGGCCCTGAGGTTCCCAAACGGCAGCAGCCAGGAATGGGGCATTAATTTCTGGCGTGAGATCCGCCGTACCAGGGAAACCTCAAGCTGGAACCCGGTGAACCGCCGTTTGGGCGATCCCCTGGCCCAAATGGGCATACTGGAGGGTATCAAGGGGGTAGAGCCTCCCGTCAGGCTGGCCTTTTATCCCTATTTGTCAAACTACGTTGAAAATAACGGCTTTGAACCCGGCTGGGCAAATAACTTCAACGGGGGCATGGATGTAAAATACGGGATCAGCCCAAGCTTTACCATGGACATGACATTGATCCCCGACTTCGGACAGGTACAGTCGGACGCCATGGTGCTGAACCTTTCGCCCTACGAGGTAAAATACGACGAGAACCGCCAGTTTTTTACCGAGGGCACCGAACTTTTCGGAAAGGCCGACCTTTTCTATTCGCGTCGTCTGGGAGGCAGGCCCAGGGGGTATGCAAAGGCCCGGCAGGCACTTCAGGAACACGAGTTCATTTTGGAAAACCCCCTGGAAACGCGGATGATCAATGCCACCAAGCTTTCGGGACGAACCGGCTCCGGGCTGGGCCTTGGCTTCTTCAATGCCATGACCGCCGCAAGCCAGGCCATGCTGCTGGATACCCTTAGCGGAGAACAACGCCAGCTGACCACACAACCGTTTACCAACTATAACCTGGTGGTGATTGACCAAAGCATGCGCAACAACTCCTTTTTGAGCCTGGTCAACACCAATGTGGCAGGTTCTGCCGGGGGCTATACGGCCAATGTAACAGGCACCGAGTTCCGTTTTATGGACTCCAGCATGATGTACCGCATCAGTGGATCGGGAGCCCTGAGCCAGCAATACTTATCGGACCGGGAAAATATTTACGGATACAAATACGAGCTGCGGGCGGGTAAGTTCGGGGGAACCTGGCAGTACAACCTTCACCGCAGCCTGATCAGCGACACCTACGACCAGAACGACATGGGCTTTCTGAGGAGGAACAACCGCATCAGCGACGGGCTTTCCCTCAGCCACAACCTTTTTGAACCTTTCTGGAGGTTCTGGTCGGTAACCAACACCATCAGCCTCACCCACCACCGCCTGGCTGAGCCGGACACTTTCACCAACCTGGAGTTGCAGTACAGGTTGCGCATACTCTTCGACACCCGTTTTCACGTCAGCCTGCGGTCTGCGTTCCAGCCCAGGGGGGAGCGGGATTATTTCGAACCGAGGGTGGCCGGCAGGTTCTATGAAACCGGCGAAGCCTGGGACATCAACCTGACCTACTCTTCCGATTACCGCAAACGGCTGTATGTAGACGGGGAGTTCAGCTACGGCAAAAAACAGACCCATGGCACCCGCGAAGACCACGGTTTTAAACTGGAACCCACCTACCGGGTCAGCGACCGCATGAACATGTCCTATGGTTTTCAGTACAACAAAAGGAGAAACGATATCGGCTATACAGGCCACAGCCATCCCGACTCTGTTTTTTTCGGGCGCCGCCATTCGCCCACCCTCATCAATACCTACCGGACCACCTATATTTTCAGCAACAAGCTGTCGCTCGACTTCAACCTCAGGCATTACTGGTCGCGGGTCGGGTACGACGGACAATATTATCTGCTGGGGCAGGATGGCCTCCCCAAACCCCTTTCGGCCGATCTGGGAATTGCCGACATCAACTACAATGCCTTTACCATCGACATGCTGTTCACCTGGCAGTTTGCGCCGGGCAGCCAGATGACGGTAGCCTGGAAGAATGCCATCGACTCCAGGCAAAACATCCTGCATCCGGCATACCTCGACAATCTGCGCGATATCCTCAGCCAACCCCAGATCAACAGCCTCTCAATCAGGTTTCTTTATTATCTGGACTACCAACAGCTAAGAACCTCCGGGCGTCGCATTGGCTGAATCAGCCGCAAAACCGGATGGTTCTACGGATAGGGCATCCCAAATCTCAGCCCGGCAAAGCGGAGGTACTTTGTCCGGGCATCCTCTTCAAAAAACACCGTTTCGCCCCGGTACATCCCAAATCCACCGATAACGGCCTGTCCTTCCGACTTTGGCAAAAGGTTGTATTGCGAAAAATCATAGCCGAAGATATGCTGCTGATGAGGGCTGAGCACCAGCCTGATCTGCAGCAGCCCCTCCTGGAGTTGCAGGATGGCGCGTTCGTAGATCACATCTTCGATGCGGGTGTCCACATCCGTCAGCTCATAGGTGCCGAGCATAGAAAACACATCGGGGGGCAGGTGGTACCGGCCGCTGACATCGATGCCGGCAGGATAGACATATCCACCCTGATCCACCATCAGCACCTTCTGGTCTTCCAGACGGCTCACGTTGATGCGGTAACGCTCGCCCAGCGAAAACCATCCGTCGGCATGATAAGCGGTCTGTAAGGTCTGCCCCCCCGTGGTCACCACCGCATGCCCTTCCAGGGGATACACCCGCAAGAGGTCGGTCTGCATCAGGTATTGTCCCCTGATGCGCTCGATGTCTTCCCTGGCGGGCTCTACCAGGGGTGGCCAGGCGGGGGGCAGGGGAACCGGGAACACCTTGCCCGTTTGTTCCTGAATGGCGGTCATCAGTATCATGCGTGCCATTTCCTCGAGGGTTTCCATTACACCGCCGGTATTGCATATCAATACCACCCCCATTCGGTGTTCGGGCACCACGGCCATTACTGCATTGTAATGCATGGTATTGCCTATCTGGTAAGCGTACTGGCCCTTCATCGGCGATGGATGGTCTTCCAGAATCCAGCTCCATCCCGACTGAAAGCTCTCATCAAGGGCTTTTTCTGTTTTCTGGTCGGTAAGCATGGAGCGGACCAGCTCTGCGGGTACCCTGGGGGCGGTTTGCCCCACCTTCAATACCCAGTCGAGCAAGCCCAACATGTCGTGGGCAGTGGAAAAAAAACCCCCGCTGGAAGTCAGCATCGAAGGGAATTCGGACTGGGGATGGTCGAATTCCCGGATGTAGGGAAGGGCCAGCCCCGGGATATCCTCCTGATGTGCGAAAAAACCGCTGTCTGCCATACCCAGAGGGCCGAGCAGCTGCTGCTGAACATAAGCCGGGTAATCCATGCCCGTGACCGATTCGATCACCAGGCCAAGCAATTCGTAGCCCAGGTTCGAATACACATACTTTACCTCCGGAGGATAGGCCACATACTGCGAAGACAAATGGGTCAGCAAATCGGGTCGCTGTGCCGGATCGATGGTCAACAGGCCCTTGTAGAGATCCCTGGGCAATCCGCTGTAATGGTTCAGCAGGTGGCGGATGCGAATGGGGGAGTCGTCGCGGTAGCGGCTATGAATGCTGAAATCCGGGAGGTAATCTGTCAGGGGGTCGTCCAGGCCGATCCTTCCCTGCCCGGCCAGATCCATAACGGCTGCCGATGTCAGTATCTTGGTCAGGGAAGCCACAGGGTAGAGGGTATACTGGCTTGCCCTTGCCTGCTGTTCCACGTCTGCATAACCGAATCCGGTTGCCCACCGCGAACCGCCGGGTCCGGCAATGCCTATAGAAAGGCCTTTGATGTTTTCCAGTTTCACCATGCGGTCAACAAAGACCATGATGCGGCTTTCGAAAGAGGGGGTGATTTCGGTGCTCACAGCCGGCAGCGGCAACATCAGCAAGAGCAGCAGCAGGATCACGGGGGCCGCCGCCAGGGCTTTGCCCTGGTGCAGGGCGGGAGGCCCTGCCTGCCCCTGTTGCGCATTACGAAACCCTCTGAAAAACCGTCCTTGCACCATTGTGTCCTGATTTATCCGGAAAACCGCCATGAACCACCTTTCCGGGGATTAAATTTTCGGTTTTGAATTTACGAACTTTGATGGCAATAAACAAACAATGCGTAACTTTATCGGCATGAATCGCCGCAGTGTCATCTCCATCCTTTTGTTCTTTAAAATCCTCCTGATTGTCATGATCGTAAATCATCAGCTATCGCCAAAACCCGGGGCAGAAACCCTGCTGGAAACCATCCACGGCCGCAGCTCCGTCAGGGCCTACACCCCGCAGCAGGTCAGCGCACAGCAAGTAGAAAACCTGTTGCGGGCCGCCATGGCGGNACCCTCTTCGAGGAACATCCAGCCCTGGGAGTTTTACGTGGTCAG
>SL_3KL_010_SEDDRAFT_10004537_pt1 | contig 12539 bp, 11 predicted proteins | sample SodLakKL_010_SED_2_FD_10381 | JGI IMG/M metagenome (IMG submission 10381)
GAGAGCGCCGGCAGCGCCAGGGCCCTCGCCTCCTCCGCCATATCGGCCTCGATGGCCTTGCGGGACTGATTGTCTTGGTCCAGCACATCCAGATAGCGCTTCGCCACATGATCCTGCTCAGCGAGCATAAAGTGCAGGGCCGCATAGGGGTCATCGAGGCGCGAGCGGGCGTTGATGCGCGGCCCCATCTGGAAGCCCAGGGTCTCGGCATCGAAGGGCACGCTGTCGGCGCCCAGGCGCTCGGCCATGGCCCGCCAGCAGGCGGCCTCCATGCGATTGATCAGCGCCAGGCCGTGGGTCACCACCGCGCGGTTGGCGGGACTCCCCCCCAGCGAAACACAGTCCGCCACCGTACCCAGCGCCACATAGGAGAGCCAGGGGGAGAGCTTGGGCGTAGCCTGAGCCAGCACGCCCCACTCGATCAGCACGCCGCGCGCCAGGGACATGACCAGCCAAGCCACCAGGCAGCCGGCGATGGTGGGGTCGGGGTAGTCGCAGTCGTCTCGCGTCGGGTTGACCACGGCGTGGGCCGAGGGCGGCGGCCCCTCCACCGGCAGGGCGTGATGGTCACTGACCACCACGTCGATGCCTTCCGCGGCCAGGCGCGCGATGCGCGGCTCGTCGGAGCTGCCGCAGTCGGCGGTGATCACCAGGCTGGGGCGCGGCGTGAGGGCCAGCGCACGTTCCACCAGCGGCAGGCTGATGCCGTAGCCGTCATGGATGCGGTGGCCGATCAAGCTGTGCAGCTTTGATTCGGGGACGCCGAACAGCTCATGCAGGGTGCGTCGAATCACCACATGGGAAGTGATGCCGTCCACATCGTAGTCGGTAAGGATACCGATATGTTCGCCGTCAATCACTGCCTGGGCGATGCGCTCGGCGGCGCGGCGGCCATCGGCCAGCCGCTCCGGATGGGCCAGGTGGCGTAGGCTGGGCGTCACCAGCGGGGCCAGCTCCCCCTGATAACCGGCCAGGCGCCCGGCCAGCACCCGGGCCTGGAGTTCGGTGAGCCCCTCGCGCTGGGCGCGGGCGTAGAGGGCGGCGTCCCGGGGCCGCGGGAGAATCCGCGGCTTCAGGCGTTCACTCAGATCGATGGGGTCGCTGACGGCGTTCAAGCCTGGCTCCTGCAGGTAAAGCTGACTGTTAGGGGTGCAGGGGTGGCCGCCCGCTCGGGGCTGATCCGGCGACAGGCCTGCGAGGAGGCGCTGTGAACCCATCCCTGGGCGCTACCGATGCCCTGCTGCGCTCTCGCGTCCCGCTCCGCTTGCAGGTCCGGTGCTGGCCATCCATGGCCAGCCCGTTCGGAGGAATCCTCCTCACCCCTGGCATAGGACCTCCTCTTCGACCTGTCCCCGGCGCCCCTCGCTAGTGATGGCGCTGTACAAAAGCCATGCGGCTCAGCGGCGGTTGTCGGCCACGAACTGCTGCACCGCGGAAAGCTCGGCGGGCAGCACGGTGTAGCGCTCCTCGCGCTCCAGCAGGTCGTCCATGTGCGGCGGCAGTGGCACGCCCGGGAAGCCCGCCTTGACCACCGCCTCGGCGAACTTGGCCGGGTGGGCGGTGGCCAGAGTGATCATGGGCACGCTCGGGTCGCCGCGTTCGCGCTCGGCGGCGCGGTAGCCAGTAGCGGTGTGCGGGTCGAGGATCTCATGGGTGCGGTGGTGGGCCTCGCGAATCACCTCGAGGAGGGTGGCATCATCCACGCTATGGCTGGCGAACAGCTCGCGCAGCCTAGCGAGGGGCGCATCGGCCAGGGCGCTGGGTTCGACCTGGAAGCGCTCGAGCAGGGCCGCCACGGCGGCACCGTCACACTCGTAGGCCTCGAACAGCAGTCGCTCGAAGTTGGACGACACCACGATATCCATGGAGGGCGCCAGGGTCGCCTTGAGCTCCTGCTTGGAGAAGTCATTGGCGGCCAGGGTGCGGTGCAGGATGTCGTTGGCGTTGGTGGCGATCACGAAGCGCTCCACCGGCAGGCCCATGCGGTAGGCCATATAGCCGGCGAACACGTTGCCGAAGTTGGCCGAAGGCACGCAGAAGCTCACCTTGCGGTGCGGCGCGCCCAGCGCCACGGCGGAGGCCACGTAGTAGACGATCTGGGCCATGATGCGCGCCCAGTTGATGGAGTTTACCGCCACCAGCCGGGTGCCGTTGAGGAACGACTGGTCGGCGAAGCTTGCCTTGACCATGGCCTGAGCGTCATCGAAGTTACCCTCGATGGCGACGTTGAAGACGTTGTCGGCCAGCACCGAGGTCATCTGGCGACGCTGAACCTCGGAGACCCGCTGATAGGGGTGGAGAATGAAGATGTCGAGGTTGTCGCAGTGGCGGCAACCCTCGATGGCCGCCGAACCGGTATCGCCGGAGGTGGCGCCCATGATCACCGCGCGCTCGCCGCGCTTCTTCAGGAAGTGGTCGAGCAGCCGGCCCAGCAGCTGCAGGGCGACGTCCTTGAAGGCCAGGGTCGGGCCGTGGAACAGCTCAAGCAGGAAGTGATTGGCGTCGAGCTGGTTCAGCGGCACCACCGCATCGTGACTGAAGGTGGCATAGGCCTCTGTCACGAGCCGGCGGAAGGTCTCATCGTCGATCTCGCCGTTGACGAAGGGCTGCATGACGCGGAAGGCGATCTCGGCATAGGAGAGGCCCGCCATGGCGGCCAGGTCGTCGGTGGACAGCTGTGGCACGGTTTCCGGGACATAGAGGCCACCATCGCTGGCCATGCCGGTGAGCACGACCTCCTCGAAGGAGAGCGCGGGCGCCTGCCCGCGAGTGCTGATATAGCGCATGATTTATTCCTGCTCATCCAGGGATTCGACGCGGATCCGCATCACCGCACCGGCGATATCGGCCATGGCCTCGATCTGACGGATCGCCTCGTTCATCTGCTTCTCGACCGTGCGGTGGGTCATCAGGATGATTGGCACCAGCTCGCCCTCGGTCGCCTCCTTCTGGATCAGTGCCTCGATGGAGATACCCTGTTCGGCAAGGATAGTGGCCACCCGCGCCAGCACGCCGGGGCGGTCCACCGCCAGCAGTCGCAGATAGTACGCGGAGATGATCTCCTCCATGGGCATGATCGGCAGCTGGCTCACGTCCTCGCTGATGCCGCTGAAGGCCAGGTAGGGCACCCGGTAGTGGTGGTCGGTGGAGATGTCCCGGGCCACATCAAGAATGTCGGCCACCACCGACGACGCGGTGGGCTCGGCGCCGGCGCCGGCGCCGTAGTAGAGGGTCGGACCCACGGCGTCGCCCATGATGGCAATGGCGTTCTTGACGCCGTGCACATTGGCCAGCAGCCGCTCCTTGGGGATCAGCGTCGGGTGCACGCGCAGCTCCAGACCCTGATCGGTGCGCTTGGAGATGCCCAGGTGCTTGATCACGTACCCCAGGTTATCGGCCTGCTCCACATCTTCGGCAGTCACCCGGGAGATCCCCTCGGTGAAGGCCTTGTCGAACTGCAGCGGCACGCCATAGGCGATGGAGGCGAGGATGGTCAGCTTGTGGGCGGCGTCGATGCCCTCGACGTCGAAGGTGGGATCGGCTTCCGCATAGCCCAGCGCCTGGGCCTCGGCCAGCACATCCTCGAAGGCGCGGCCCTCGTCACGCATGTGGGTGAGGATGTAGTTGCCGGTACCGTTGATGATGCCAGCCACCCACTCGATGCGGTTGGCACCCAGTCCCTCGCGCAGCGACTTGATCACCGGGATACCCCCGGCCACCGCTGCCTCGAAGGCCACGATCACACCCGCCTCGTGGGCCGCCGCGAAGATCTCGTTACCATGCACGGCGATCAGCGCCTTGTTGGCGGTAACCACGTGTTTGCCATTCTGGATGGCCGTGAGCACCAGCTCCCGTGCCACGTCATAGCCGCCGATCAGCTCCACCAGTACATCGATATCGGGGTTGGTGGCCACCTCGAAGACATCGGCGGTGGTCTGAATACCGGTGAGGTCGCACTCGGGATTGGGCGTGCGGTAGGCCACCTGCTCGATGACGATCGGGCGGCCCGCACGCCGCGCAATGTCATCGGCGTTGCGTGTCAGCACGTTGAAGGTACCGCCGCCGACGGTACCCAGCCCACAGATTCCTACTCTCACCGGTTTCAATGTCTCGCTCCTGCTCGTCTGTTTCTTTGTGTTCAGGCGTGGTGTCTGTCGTGTATGGCTCGCCGGGACTCAGTCTTCGATGCCGAGCATGGCGGCCAGGCGCTCCGCCGGCACATAGCCGGGGACCAGGCGGCCATCCGGCATCACGATGGCCGGGGTCCCCTGAACGCCGAGTTCCAAGCCCAGATGATACTGTGCCTCGACCGGATTGTCGCAGTCGGCGGCCCCGGAAAGCGACTCCTGGCGCTTGGCGGCGCTCATCGCCTCACTGGGGTTGGCGTCACACCAGATCTGCTGCATGGTGCGAGCGCCCTGGGCATTCATGCCCGTACGCGGGAAGGCAAGGTAATGCACCTCGATACCCATCTCGTTGAGCCGCGGCACCTCTTCATGGAGCTGGCGGCAGTACGGGCAGGTCGTGTCGGTGAAGATCACCACCGCGGCGCGACTCTCATCGGCGCCGCGGAAGATCACGCGCTCGGACTCGGGCACCTCGGCAAGGCGCGCGGCGCGCTCGCCATTACGCCCCTGCTCGGTCAGGTTGACAAGCCCCTGGTCGCCGTTCTCGTAGAGGTCGCCCACCAGGAAGTGGCGGCCCTCTGCGTCACTGTAGAAGCGCTCGCCTGTCTCCAGGTGCACCGAGAACAAGCCCGCCACGGGCGTCTCGCTCACGCTCTGCACCGGCATTGGCTGACCGTTGACGGCCAGCCGCTCGGCCAGCCGTTCCGTCGAATCGGCCTGGGCCAGCAGCGGCACGGAAAGGGTGGTGGCCAAGAGGCCGCCGAGCAGGGTCCGTAAAGAGATGTTCATCATTCAGCCTCTGGGATGATGGTCGGCATGCAGACGCTCGAGGCGCGCCTGCGCCACATGGGTATAGATCTGCGTTGTCGAGAGGTCACTGTGACCCAGCAGCAGCTGTACGACACGCAGGTTGGCCCCATGATTCAACAAATGGGTAGCAAAGGCGTGACGCAGGGTGTGCGGCGACAGCGGTCGCTCGATCCCCGCGGTGCGCGCATGAGCCTTGATACGGTACCAGAAAGCCTGGCGAGTCATGGATCGGTCATGCCGCCCCGGAAAGAGCGCCGACCGGGTGGGGTCGCGCATCAGGCCGCCCCGTGACCCACGAAGGTAGCGTGACAGCCACTCTATCGCCTCCTCACCCAGGGGCACCAGGCGGTCCTTGTCGCCCTTGCCGCGCACGCGCACCACACCCTGGCGCAGGTTGACGGCATCGGTGGTCAAACCGACCAATTCGGAGACGCGCAGCCCCGCCCCATAGAGCACTTCCAGCATTGCACGGTCACGCAGGCCAAGATCGGTGGCGACATCGGGAGCGGCGATCAGTCGCTCCACCTCGTCCTCCTCTAGGGTGTCCGGCAAGTTAGGCCGCACCCGAGGCAGCCGCACCTCGGCCAGCGGATCACCCTCGACGAGCCCCGACTCCAGGGCCCAGCGGTAAAAGCGGCGCAGGCTCGAGAGCAGCCGGGCGTTGCTGGTGAGCCGATAGCCCGCCGCGCGGCGCTCGTCGAGCCAGGTCGGCAGGACCGTCGGGGAGGACGCAAGCAGCGTCTCGTCGCTCTCGGCCAGACGCCTCACCCAGGCCGAGAGATCACGCCGATAGGCCGACAGGGTGTGCTCACTGACGCCCTGCTCAAGCCACAGGGCATCGAGGAAGGCATCGATACGAGCGCTGTCGTCGAGTGTATTCATGGCGACTCAAATGGCTCGTCAGGATGGCCCGCCGAGGCGACTGGCCCAGATGGCACGAGACCCCGCCCCGCAATTGCGGTGACGGGGTCTCGAAAGGCCGGGCGATGCCCGGCCCGCCGGCGGAAGAGGCGGAGCCTCAGCCCAGCTTTTCCTTGATACGGGCAGACCTGCCGCTGCGCTCGCGGAGGTAGTACAGCTTGGCCTGACGCACGTCGCCGCGACGCTTGACGCTGATGGAGTCGACCAGCGGGCTGTAGGTCTGGAAGGTACGCTCGACGCCGACGCCGTGGGAGAGCTTGCGCACGGTGAAGGCGGAGTTGAGGCCGCGGTTGCGCTTGCCGATCACCACGCCTTCGAAGGCCTGGAGACGCTCGCGAGAGCCTTCCTTGACCTTGACCTGGACGATGACAGTGTCACCGGGGGCGAAGGGCGGAATTTCCTTGCTCATCTGCTCGGTTTCGAGCGCCTGGATCACCTTGCTCTTGCTGCTCATGACAACTAACTCCTTGATAACCTGATTCATCCGTCGGCTTGAACGGCCGATGAATCGTGATCCCGGCGCCCGAGCGAGCTCGAGAGCGCGGGAGATGATGGGTGACGCAGGTCCGCGACGGGGGGGATTGCCCGCAGGCTCAGCCCTCAGCGTCTTGCGTCCTGCACCTCCGCCCTGACCCGCTGACAGGCAGGGCGTGTTCTTCGATGAACTCAGCCAACAGCTGACGCTGCTCCTTGCTCAACACCCTGCCCTCGAGCAGGTCGGGGCGGCGCAGCCAGGTACGCCCCAGGGACTGCTTCAACCGCCAGCGTCGGATGGCGCCGTGGTTGCCGCTGAGCAGGACCTCCGGCACACACCGCCCGTCGATCTCCTCCGGGCGAGTATAATGCGGGCAGTCCAGCAGCCCGTCGTTGAACGAGTCCTCGACCGCAGAATCCTGATGACCCAGCACCCCGGGCACCAGCCGTGCCGCGGCGTCGATCAACACCATGGCCGGCAGCTCACCGCCACTCAGCACATAGTCACCGATCGACCACTCCTCATCGATGTCCGCTTCCACCACGCGCTCATCGATGCCCTCATAGCGTCCGGCCACCACCACTAGCGGTGGGCCCGACACCAACTCCTGAACGCCGGCCTGGTCGAGCCGCCGCCCCTGGGGCGACAGGTAGACCACCCTGGGACGCTGCCCGGCGGCCTGCTCGCCCCGCTCTCGAGCGGCGTGTATCGCCGCACGCAGGGTTTCGACCTTCATCAGCATCCCTGGGCCGCCACCATAGGGGCGGTCGTCCACGGTGCGATGCCGGTCGGCGGCGTAGTCCCGGGGGTTCCAGAACTCCAGCGCGATGCGCCCCTTCTCTACCGCTCGCCCGGTGACGCCGTGGCAGGTAATTGCCTCGAACATCTCGGGAAACAAAGAGACGACACCGATCCACATCGCCGCTTGCTCATCGGAGCCATCGACCATCAGAATTCGGGATCCCACTCGACGGTCATGACGCCACTCTCGAGATCCACCTCAAGGATTACCGCCTCGGGCAGATAGGGCAGCAGCCGCTCCGCGGCGTCGATGGCATCGACATCCAGCCCCCCCTTCACGACCATGACGTCGTTGGCGCCAGTTTCGAACAGGTGGTCGATGCGTCCCAGCACGACGCCTTCACGGGTCACGACCCGCAGGCCTTCGATCTGGTGCCAGTAAAGCTCCCCGGCATCGAGCTCAGGCAGCTCCGCCTTGGCCAGCAAGATATCGGCACCGGCCAGCGCCTCGGCATCCTCGCGGCTATTACACCCCTCGAACTGGGCCACCAGGCCCTTGCCGTGACGACGCCCCTGCAGCAGGCGACGACGCTCCAGGCTTTCACCACACCTCAACACCCACTCTGGGTAGTCGAGGATGCCCTCCATGGGGCTGGTGTAGGAATACACCTTGAGCCAGCCCTTGACGCCGAAGGGGCTGGTCAACTTCCCCAGCACCACGTGATCGTCAGCGGGCTGAACGGTAGCGTGTTCGCTCATCGACGACCTCGGTATTCTTTCTCGAACGTCTTCTCGAACTTCGGCGGAAGGCAGCAAGTCAGGCTCAAGCCTGCTTGCGAGCTTCCTTGACCAGCTCGGCGACGCGATCGGAGAGCATGGCGCCCTGACCCTGCCAGTGAGCAATGCGCTCGAGATCGACGCGCAGGCGCTCTTCCTGACCGCGAGCGATCGGGTTGAAGAAGCCAAGGCGCTCGATGAAGCGGCCGTCGCGGGAATTGCGAGAATCGGTAACGGTCAGGTGGTAGAAGGGACGCTTCTTGGCGCCACCACGTGCCAGACGAATGGTAACCATAGCCTAGTCAGTCCTTCGGTTGTGTTGGATTCGGTCACGACAAGGACCGCGACAATCGCGGTCCTGCCAGTGAAGAGGCAATATTCTACGGAATACAGCCACGATTGGGAACCTTTTTTCAGGCTCAGCGCCTGGGCAACCCGCCGGGGCCACCCATTCCCCCCATGCCGCCGGGGCCTCCAGGGCCTCCGCCGCCCATCATGCCGGACATACCGCGCATCATGTTCTGCATGCCACCCTTCTTGCCGACCTTCTTCATCATCTTCTGCATCTGCTTGTGTTGCTTGAGCAGACGGTTGAGATCCGGCACCTGCAGGCCTGCGCCAGTGGCGATGCGCCGCTTGCGTGAGCCATTGATGATCTCCGGGCGACGGCGCTCCTGGGGGGTCATGGAATTGATCAGCGCCTCGAGCTTACCCAGCTCCTTCTCGGGTCCGGGACCCTGAGCCATCTCGGCCATCTGCCCCATGCCGGGCAGCTTGCCCAGCAGGCCACCCATGCCGCCCATCTTCTTGAGCTGCTGGAGCTGGTCGCGGAAGTCCTCGAGGTCGAAGCCCTGACCCTTCTTGACCTTCCTGGCCAGCTGCTCCGCCTTGCTCTTGTCGACGGTGCGCTCGGCCTCCTCGATGAGCGACAGCATGTCGCCCATGCCAAGAATCCGCGACGCGATGCGGTCAGGGTGGAAGGGCTCCAGGGCGTCGACTTTCTCACCCATGCCCATGAACTTGATCGGCTTGCCGGTCACGTGGCGCACCGACAGAGCCGCGCCGCCACGGGCGTCGCCATCGGCTTTGGTGAGGATCACGCCGGTCAGCGGCAGCGCTTCATGGAAAGCCTTGGCGGTGTTCGCTGCGTCCTGGCCGGTCATGGCATCGACGACGAACAGGGTCTCCTGGGGCGAGACGGCCTGATGCAGCGCCTTGATCTCGGCCATCATCGCCTCGTCGATGGCTAGACGACCGGCGGTATCCACGATCAGGACGTCGTGGAACTGGATCTTGGCATGCTTGATCGCCGCCTCGGCGATGTCCACAGGCTTCTGATCGGAGCGCGACGGGAAGAAGTCGACGCCCACCTCGGCGGCCAGGGTCTCGAGCTGGTCGATGGCCGCCGGACGATAGACGTCGGCGGAAACTACCAGCACCTTCTTCTTTTCGCGCTGCTTGAGGTAGCGCGCCAGCTTGGCCACAGAGGTGGTCTTGCCGGCGCCCTGCAGGCCGGCCATCAGCACCACCGCAGGGGAGCCCTTGAGGGTCAACCCCTCGTTGGCCTCGCCCATGGTCGCCTCGAGCTCTTGCTGGACGATCTTGACGAACTGCTGGCCCGGCGAGAGGCTCTTGGAGACCTCCTGGCCCACCGCACGCTCGCGCACCCGTTCGATGAAGTCCTTGACCACCGGCAGGGCGACATCGGCCTCGAGCAGTGCCCGACGGACCTCGCGCAGGGTCTCCTTGATATTCTCTTCGGTCAGGCGCGCCTGACCCTTGATCGACTTGAGCGTCTGCGAAAGACGCTCGCTGAGATTCTGAAACATTGGCCTCTCCAGAGATGACGGCCCGAAAGTGGCGACGATTATACGCGCTGTGGCCGCCAGTCTCCATGCGCTACGCCTCCCTGCCCCTGTCGCCGATTCCGGCCACGGCGACAGGGTGACACATCCGCTGCGCTGTGCGCTGCCCGGGGGATTGGGTATAGTAGCACCACGCCATTAACACCCACGTTATTCACTCCACAGGCGCACGGAACGCAATCGATGCAGGCGCTCTCCCTGGCCATTCTGGCCTTGCTTCTCTATCTCGCCGCTGCCTCCTGGCAGGGCCTGGTGCTGCTTCACAGGGCCTCACCACAGCCGCTGCTGGTGCGCGGCATGATCCTGCTGGGGCTGCTCTGCCACCTGCCGCTGGCCGTCGGCCTGTTCGGTCACGGCGAGCCGGTGATGCCCGGCATCTCCACCAGCGTGATCCTGATCAGCGCCGGCGTGGTCGCGATGCTGCTGCTGGTCAGCCTGTTCAAGCCGATACTCAACGCGGCCGTGGGCATCCTGCCGCTGGCTGGGCTGGCACTGCTGCTGGCGGCGTGGCTCCCCAGCCCCGAGCGCGTCGAGGGACTGACCCCGGGTATCGCCCTGCACGCCCTGAGCTCGCTACTGGCCTTCGCCGTACTGGCCATTGCCGCCGTTCAAGCGGTGCTGCTGGGCCTGCAGAACCGAGCACTGCGCCAGCACCATATCCGCGGACTGGTTCAGGCGCTGCCACCGCTCACCACTATGGAGCGAGTTCTCTTCGAGCTGATCTGGGGCGGTGTGGGGCTGCTTACCCTGTCGATCTTCAGCGGCTTTCTGTTCCTCGACAGCATGTTCGCCCAGCACCTGGCCCACAAGACCATCCTCTCCCTGGCGGCCTGGATGATCTTCTCGGTGCTTCTTTTCAGCCACCACCGGCTGGGCTGGCGGGGCATGCGCGCGGTGCGCTGGACCCTGGGCGGCTGCGGCGTGCTGCTGATCGCCTATTTCGGCAGCAAGTTCGTGCTGGAGGTCCTGCTGGGCCGCGGCTGAGGCCCTCCCCGGCGCCTTGACAGCGTGCGTGCACGTCCCGTCAAATCGAGCCTGACACGCCAACGAGGACCCTTCGACTTGAGCGACGACTTCCCGCTGGGATTGCTGTTCGGCCTACTGTTCCTGCTAATCTGCCTCTCCGCCTTCTTCTCCAGTTCCGAGACCGGCATGATGTCGCTCAACCGTTACCGGCTGAGCCACCAGGCCAACAGCGGCGAACCGAGGGCACAGCGCGTAGCGCGGCTACTGGCCAGGCCAGACCGTCTGATCGGCGTGATCTTGATCGGCAACAACTTCGTCAACAATCTGGCGGCCTCCATCGCCACCATCATCGCCATCCATTTCTTCGGCGAGGTCACCGGCCCCGCGGTGGCCACGGCACTGCTGACTATCACCGTACTGATCTTCGCTGAGGTGACCCCCAAGACCTATGCGGCGGTGAAGCCCGAGCGTATCGCCTTCCCCGCCTCCCGCGTGCTGGAGCCACTGCTCAAGCTGCTCTACCCCCTGGTCTGGCTGGTCAATGCCATCTCCAACGGCCTGCTGCGCATGATGGGCGTGAAGAACATCGACGGCAGCGGCGACCACCTGACCCGCGACGAACTGCGCACCGTGGTCCACGAGGCGGGCACCCTGATTCCCCAGCGCCACCAGGCCATGCTGCTATCGATTCTCGACCTGGAGAACGTCACCGTGAACGACATCATGGTGCCGCGCCACGAAGTGATGGGTATCGACCTGGATGACGACCTGGAAGTGATCCTGACCCAGATTCGCACCAGCCAGCACACCCGGGTGCCGGTCTACAAGGGCGACATCAACAACATCATCGGCATGCTGCATCTGCGCAACGCGGCGCGTTTTCTCTCCCGTGACGAGGTGACCAAGGCGGCCATCGTTCAGGAGGCCCGCGAGCCCTATTTCATTCCCGAGTCCACGCAGCTCCATACACAGCTGCTCAATTTCCAGAAACAGAAACGGCGCATCGGCATCGTGGTGGACGAGTACGGTGACGTGGAGGGTCTGGTGACCCTGGAGGACATCCTCGAGGAGATCGTCGGCGAATTCACCACCGATGTGGCGGGCATGGAGCAGGATATCCACCGCCAGGAGGACGGCAGCCAGCTCATCGATGGCACCGCCACTATTCGCGACATCAACAAGACCCTCGGCTGGCAGCTGCCCACCGACGGACCCAAGACCCTCAACGGCTTGATCCTCGAGCACCTGGAAGCCTTTCCCGACGGCCCCGCCTGCCTGCAGGTGGGCAACGTGCGCATGGAGATTCTCGAGGTGCGCGACAATCTGGTCACCGCCGCACGCTGCTGGCAAGCTCCTCGCCGCCGCTGAGGGCGGCCCGGAATCAGGGGCGCTCCAGCATCTCTTCCACCGCCGGTTCGGCCCAGCAGTCCGCCTCCGCCTTGAGCTCCCTGACTCGCCGCTCAAGCATCGCCCGGGTTGCCCACTCCGCGGGGTGCTGCTCGCCGAAGTGCAGCGCTACCCGGGCGCGGAAGCGGCGCGGCCGGCCGCTGAGAGCCGGACCGTTGGCGTGGGAGGTCCAGGAACCCCACAGACCCGAAAGCCCTGCCGGAATCACCGGCACCGGGTCCCGTGCCAGGATCAGCTCCAAGCCTCGACGGAAGTCGTGGATCTCCCCGTCCGGCGTCAGGCGCCCCTCGGGGAAGAGCATCACCACCTCGCCGTCGCTCAGGGCTCGACTCACCTCGTGAAGAGCACGGCGAACGTTGCCCGGGTCGTGGCGCTCCGACTCCACGGGGATCGCCCCCACCAGGCGGAACAGCCAATTGAGCCAGGGCGAGTCGTAGATCGGCTTGTCCA
>SL_3KL_010_SEDDRAFT_10004538_pt1 | contig 12537 bp, 10 predicted proteins | sample SodLakKL_010_SED_2_FD_10381 | JGI IMG/M metagenome (IMG submission 10381)
AAAACTTGTTTTATTTTTGTTAATTATTAACACTAAAAAATAAAAATATGAAACAAGAGTATCACATGAACGCTGTTACAAATATACACATTAGAAAAAGAATATGCAAATGTCGCAAAAAAAGTAACGGAAAATGAAATATTAAAAGCAAATCAATTGAGAGAGGCTTTAAAAAAGTTAATTCCAAGCGATCAGACATTTAAGGAAAAATTTATGACAGCTACGGTCAGCAAATAAAAATTGGCTAGATATTATTTACGGGCAATTGAAAATCATAGAAATAAAAAGGAGAATCCCGAACTTCTGGTAAATGCTAACCCTAACGAAGTAAATCTTGAACATATCCTGCCCAAAAAACCAATAAAGGAAGATTGGCCACTGTTCTCTGAAGATAATTTTAATGAAAATATTAAAAAAATAGGAGACCTTACATTATTGGATAGTATTATAAATACTGAAATTGGCAATTTGTCATATTCCGAAAAAAGAGAGCATTATGGCAAATCTAGGTTATGGATAACTAAAATGATTAATGAAAGTTATGAAGATTGGAGCCCAGACAATATAAATGATAGACAAGAGAAGTTATCTGAATTAGCAATAGATACTTGGAATTTAAAATTTGATTAAATGATTGAAAAATTAATAAATAAAGTCATACAAGGGGATTGTTTAGAATTGTTTGAAAACATTCCAGACAATTCTGTTGATGTTACTTTTGCAGATCCCCCATTTAATTTAAAAAAGAAATATAATAGTTATGAAGATACTTTGGAATTTAAAGATTATCTGAAGTGGTGTGAAGTTTGGATTAAGGAGATGGTTAGAGTTACTAAACCCACAGGATCAATTTTTTTACACAACATTCCCAAATGGTTGACATATTATGCTACGTATTTAAATAAATTTGCTCAATTTAAACACTGGATAGCCTGGGATACACCTACTTCGCCTATGGGCAAATCTTTGCAACCATCGCATTATGGTATTTTGTTTTATACAAAAGAAAAGAAACAAACAAAAATATATGAAATACGTCATCCTCATAAACGTGACAGAAAAAAAGGTCATTTATTGAAGGATTATGGAGGCAAAAAAGACGGTTTGCATCCTTTTGGACCATTAGTGTCAGATGTATGGACTGATATTCACAGAATAAAACATAACAGATTCCGGGATAATCATCTGTGTCAGTTACCAATACACTTATTAGAAAGAATAATACTAATGACTACTGATAAAGATGATATTATTCTGGATCCGTTTTTGGGAACAGGCACAAGTGCTATTGCTGCAAAACGCTTAGGTAGAAATTATATAGGCTTTGAATTGGATGAGAATTATGTTGAAATATCAAGAAATAAACTAAGCCAAACAAAGTCGAATTCTAAGATAGATAATATTTGGGTCAGCATATACAAAAATGAAGTAGTAACGATTCGTGATAAAGACTGGAATATGCTACAGCATTATTATATTATTCCTGAACCAAGAAGAAAAATTGATCTGATTAACATAAAATTAAAGAATAAAAATTTATTGCCATCAGAAGAAAAAATTACCCTTAATAATGAAGAAGTAGCAAAAGGCACCAATAATAATTATAATGCAAAGAAAAAGCATGAAACATTGTGCAACACTTGCAATATATTAAATGAAAAATAAGTTATAAAAGTTAAATTGAATAAATTTTATGCCTATCTAAACCTATTCCTTTGCTTTCGAAGTTCTTCTTCTGCCTCTTTATCTTCAGGGTTGTCTTTGTAATTTTGATACGCTTCAATAAATTCGGGATAATTATGAAAAAGTACTTCAAGTCGGTTTTCAATAGGAGTTAATAATAAAAACAAACATAGTAAAAAGAAAACTCCCGACCGTATTAAATACTGATAAAAGTTGCGAGGGGTATCATTATAACGTTTTTTTCTAAAATAATAAAACAAGAAAAAAACAATAGATACAAAAGTCAAACAAGCGGATATGAAAAGCATAATATCCATATTGGTGTAAAAACAAAGTGCAAACATTATAGAAAGTGCGCAAAAAGAGTATATTACACCCATTGATACTCCTGTTGAAATATTCAAAATATTCAGTCTGCTTTTGTTGCTTTGCGAAAAAATTTTATCTATTCTTATGTTATTGAAAATAAAAACTCCGAAAAGTAAATAGTAAATTGATAATAATACTATTGATATCATTGCCGGGGAATTAAACCAACCCCCAAAAAGTAGCCTTAAAGCAACTAAAATTCCTATGATTATTATAATAATAGCTTCTGTACGTTTCATTATCATGCAAAAATATATAAAGTTATGGACTTTTATATGTTTATTTTTGACATTTTTAAATAATGGTTACTTCTTCTTCCAATTTTACTCCAAATTTATTAAAAACGGATTCCTTAATAATCTCTGATAATTCAAGGATGTCTTTACTTTTTGCGTTTCCGTAGTTAACAATTACCAGAGCTTGTTTGTCATAAACTCCGGCATCATTTTTTCTATATCCTTTCCAACCGGCTTGCTCAATAAGCCACCCGGCGGATAGTTTTATTTGATTTTTTTCTTTATGACTTACTATCCCGGGATTTTTTTCTTTGATTTTTTCAAATTTCTCTTTTGATATAATAGGGTTTTTAAAAAAACTTCCGGCATTTCCTAAGAACTCAGGGTCAGGTAGTTTTTCTTTACGTATTGAAATTACTGCTCGCCTTACATCAGATATTTTGGGCTTGCTAATATTGTTATCTATAAAATAATCCTCTATTGCTTTATAGCTACTGTTAATGTTATGGTTTATATCAAGTTTAAATGTTACAGAGCATATAATAAACTTATTTTTAAGAGCATTTTTAAAAATAGAATTTCTATAGCCGAACTCGCAATCTTCTTTGCCGAAAGTTTTTAGTGTTCCCGTTTGAACATCCATTGCTTCAAGACTATAAAAGATATCTTTTAACTCAGCGCCATAAGCTCCGATGTTTTGAATTGGTGATGCTCCTACCTTCCCCGGGATGAGTGACAAATTTTCAGCACCGCCCCAGTTATTGCTCACGCTGTAACTTACAAATTCGTCCCACTCCTCACCACAATTTACTCTTAAAAATATATGATTTGATGTCTTCTCTGCTATGTGAATGCCTTTAATATCCAGTTTTATTACAGTGCCATTGTAGTTACCTTTAAATAAAATATTGCTGCCTCCACTTAAGATCAGCGAATCATCTTTATTTGAATTAATATATTCAATTGATTCGTTTAACTCGTAAATGTCATTTATAATAAACATTCGCTTAGCTTTTACATTTAAACCGAATGTATTATAATTCTTTAGAGAAACATTTTCTATTTTTTTCACTTTTTTTGATTTTTTAAAAAGCGTAACTGTTTAAGGATATTATGTTGCAAAAATAATATAAATAAATTAGATATGTCTTTTTTTTATTGAAAGTATTATGATTAAAAAAATAGTGATGCAATAGAAAAAATGATTTTTTTAAAAAAAATATTTTCACCTACGTTAAAAGGATGCTTAATAATTATATAAGTTGGTAATTAATGATTAGCTTGTAAGAACAATATCTTTTTCTTCAATTACTTTTCTCAGGTTGATAAGAGCATATCTCATGCGCCCAAGGGCAGTATTAATGCTAACATCTGTTTGTTCTGCAATATCTTTAAAGCTCATATTACGGTAATGACGCATAATAAGAACTTTTTTTTGTTCTTCCGGAAGATATTCAATCAGTTTTCTAACGTCAGAATGTATTTGATCTAAAACAATCTTATCTTCAACTGTATTTTCAAACATGTTCAGCGTTTCGAAAATGTCNTAATCTTCGCTATTATCCTGAACNGGCATNCGTTTNGACTTTCTAAAATAATCAATTACCAGATTNTGAGCTATTCTCATTACCCACGGTAAAAACTTGCCTTCTTCGTTATAAGCACCACTTCTCAAGGTGTTTATAACTTTAATAAACGTGTCCTGAAATATATCCTCGGCTAGATGTTTGTTTTTAACAATAATCAAGATGTAAGAAAAAACTTTTTTCTGGTGCCTCTTAATTAATGTTTCAATTGCTGAATGGTTGCCTTCGATAAAACGGCGTACCAACTCCTGATCTTTCAATACTTGATCACTCATTTTTATGCCTCCTTATTATTAAATTGAACAAGAGTAGGATTATTTTATCAATAGGCAATTTTAATTTTAGATTTAACATACTTTTATAATGCAAATATACAACTTTATTTTTATTTATGCAAATATTGTGCCGTTTGATTGCAATTTTTTTGTTTTTTTTAGTAAAATGTTCTTAAAGCCGTAATTTTATCATTTTTTTTAAAATACAAACGTGTAAGAATTGCTTGTTTTTTGAGATCTAAGTAAAAAAGGTGCAAGCAAAATGATACAAAAAAAATACCTAAAAGTTGAGGTAAACAATAAGTTTTTCTTAAAAATATACAATAAAAGTTGTTCTATTTCATTAGCCTTTTGTAAATTCGCACAATATAAATTAACATTAATTTAATAGAAAATAAGATGGTTGAATTACTTTCAGCATTAAAATACACTATCCCGGCTGTTATTGTTTTTATAACAGCGTATACTCTTTTAAAGGAGTATTTTTCACAGGAAATGAAAAAACGTCATGTTAGCATGATTGAAGCAAAACAAAAGGTTTCTATGCCATTAAAAATTCAGGCATATGAAAGAATTATATTGTTATTGGAACGAATTAGTCCTAGAAACCTTATAGTAAGAGTGCATGATCATAAAATGACTGCTTCGCAATTTCATGGCAAACTTACTAGAGCTGTTAGAGAAGAGTTTGATCACAACCTATCTCAGCAACTTTATGTTTCTTCAAAAGCATGGGAAATGATTAAAAATGCTAAAGAAGAAACTATACAGCATATAAATTCTTGTGCGGGTCAGCTTAATGAAAATGCGACATCTACTGACCTTAGTGCCAAAATTCTGGAAAAAGGTTTTGAAAAAACAGCTACAAAAAGAGCCCTTGAATACTTAAAAGCAGAAGCAAGAAAATCTTTTTTATAAATAATTGTTATATTTTTTAATAACTCTGTGTTATATTTGCAATAATAATTAATAATAAATACATTGGAAGATATATCGGATTTATTTTATTTGAAATTCATAGAGATTATTAATATTAGCTTCATTAATCAATACTCCCCTGAAGCTTTTATTGGAATCGGAATAATTGTCATACTCCTATTTTTATCTGCCTTGGTTTCCGGCTCAGAAGTGGCTTACTTTTCATTAAAAACTAAAGAAGCAGAGTATATTAAGAAAAAAGATACTGCAAATGCCAAGCGATTGATAAATTTGCTGGAACAACCTAAAAAATTATTGGCAACAATATTAATTACAAATAATTTTTTAAATATAGCCATTATTATATTATCTACTTTTGTTAGCCGAACATTATTTGATTTTTCAGATAATATTGTCCTTGGTTTTATTATACAAGTATTGGTTATCACATTTTTAATTTTGCTTTTTGCGGAAGTTATTCCAAAGATTTATGCAGCACACTATCCTGTTAGATTTGCTGGTTTTATGGCGTCTCCTCTGACTTTTTGTAAAAAAATTCTCAATCCTTTTAGTTCTTTGCTCATTGGGTCTACTAGTTTTATTGATAGAAATATTGCTAACAAAAATCATACGATTAGTATGAAAGAACTTTCTCATGCTATAGAAATTGCCTCTGATGAAAAAACCTCTGAAGAAGATAAGAAAATGCTGCATGGCATTGTGCAGTTTAGTAATATTTACGCCAGAGAAATAATGAAACCTCGCTTGGATGTTGTCGCTGTTGATGTTAATACTGATTTTAAAGAACTTCTTAGTATTATTTCTAAAGCAGGATATAGCAGAATTCCTGTTTATAAGGAAAGTTTCGATAATGTTATTGGAATACTTTATATTAAAGACTTACTGCCTTATCTTGATGATGAGAAGAGTTGTGAATGGCAAAAAATGTTAAGAAATTCATTTTTTGTGCCCGAAAGCAAAAGGATAAGTGACCTTTTAAAAGAATTTCAGGAAAAAAAGATTCACATGGCTGTTGTTGTTGATGAATATGGAGGAACGTCAGGAATTATCACTCTGGAAGATATTATTGAAGAAGTAACAGGAGATATTAGTGATGAATTTGATGTTGAAGAAACCATATACTCCAAAATTGATGATAATAATTATGTTTTTGAAGGGAAAACATTATTAAATGATTTTTGTAAAATAACAGGAATAAAAGCCGAAGATATAGAAAGCATTAAAGGAGAAGCTGATACTATTGCAGGATTGATTCTTGAAATAAAAAAAGAACTACCTGCGCGTGGTGAAAGAATTAATTTTGAAAAGATGGATTTTATTATTGAGTCGGTTGACAGAAAAAGGATTAAAAGTGTTAAAGTAAAAATTAAGAATGTTTAAGTGTTTTTAAAAATCCTGCTACCATATAGGTGAAGGAGTAAATGCCAATCCAAAGTTTAAACCTGGAGAGTTTTCTTCTTTTTCCAATCCGCTGCCATAAGTGATATCTATTTCCAGCAAATCATCAATAATAATAAATCTTAAACCCGCTTGATAACCGGGCAACTCAAAATTGCTTGCAAATACTTCAGAAAGTAAAAATATATTGGTTTGAAATAATTCTATATCGCCACGAATACCATAAAAAAATTCATTTAACCAGCTATTATCTTTATTTAAAGAATACCCAATATTAAAATGTAAAAGTGAGTTATTATTTAATATTTCACGACTATATGGGATATAGGCATATATGCTTTTTGTAGAAAGAGCCGGATTGGTTAACAGCCCTGTCACAAATGAAAACATATTATTCTCAAAATGAGAAAACTCAGGAGCAAATTTTGTCTCAAACAAATAAGATTTGTGAGAAAATCCTTCTTCTGTATTGAAACCTGCTCCTGCCGAAATTTCAAGGAAAGATAAAGGAGTAATTGCAGGCAAAACCCATGAATCTATAGTTCCATACCATGCCTCAATTTGAAATGAACGGTGTGTTGTTATTTCAGCATCATCAACAGTCATTTGTTGAGAAAACAGCGATTTATTTACCAAAAAGGTTACTATAAATAATAAAAAAAATCTAACTCTCATTAATCAAATACAACTTTTATTTATTCCTCACTTATTTTTTTTCGCAAATCTTCTATTGACCTTAAGGCTTTGTTAAAAAACTGAAACCTTAATTTTTCTGATACTCCGCTAATCAGAGTAGTTTTCTTTATTAATGAATTTAGCCAGTCTTCTGTTTTTTTACAATAAACTTCATTCATGGTTTTCATTGTATAAAAAGAGAAATGGCTTAAATGAACAGATTTTATTTTACCAAGATCAATTAAAACACAGTTGTTGGTTATTTCAATTTCACTGTAATATAAAAAATAATTTTTTTCTATAACTTCTTCTTTATCTGACAAATCTTTTGTGCCTGTCTTACATGAGTTCTCAGCTTGTTTTTGTATATTAAGTATTGTTGCTTTTAAGGATTCGCATATTGATAATGCTTCTTCTTTTGTATTAAAAATGCCGGAATCCCAATAAAAACTGATTTGTTTTAAAGTACTCTGTATAGTTGTATCAGTCCATATCTCTGTTGATTTTACTTTAGAATACAAATCATATACATTTTTTGCGACGGAAAAAATTTCGTTGTCAATTAGCCCGGGATCATATTTTTCTGATTCAAGTTCGCTTATATTCATAATTGAACGCATCCAGTAAAAAAACTTAAATGCTGCCATTTCCGGATTATTATAATGATAAAAGACGGGCAAGTCTTGACAAGCATAAATAATATGACTTTCAGGAAAAGAGCTTATTTTGATAAGGTCCGCCTCAATATCTTTTAAGTAATTGAGCAAATTTTCAGCATGATTTTCAAAACTTTTGTATGAGAATGTAACAAGATTTGCTTCATCACGACTAAAAGCGTCAAATGATATATTAAAGTGATTGCATAAATTAATTATTTCATCAATACTTAACAGTGTCTCGCCTCTTATTCTTCTATAGGCACTGTCCATGGAAAGATTTAAAATATCTGAAAGCTCATGAACAAGAGATGTTGAAGGATCTAAAAGGTCTTCAATCTTTTTTAAGAATAAGTTTTGCTTTATAGATGCATTTTTTTTAGCCATAAATATTTTGCATTATTTGCAAATACAGGTTTATTTTTTTGCAAATATTGCAAAAAAATGCCACATAATCAAATTTTTAACAAAAAATGCAAAATGAAAAATTACTTACATGGTAATATGTGAATTTATGCAATTAATTGCAGAATGCTCCTATAAATCCGTTTTGCCACACTTTTCGCCTGCCCTAATTTTGCTTCAAGAAATTTGTTTGAAAAACTGTTTAATCTAATTTTTAAAAAAATCAAATTGTTTAACTAAAACTTTATTAAAATGAAAACAAAAAAATTTAATTTTCGGTTTAAGTGTAGCTTCATTATTTTTATTAATGGCTAATTCTTCTATTGCTGAGTCTCGTAAAAAACTCGGTGTAATAAGCATGGATGTTAAAGGTTTAAATGTTGATAATCAAACCATGGCTAATATGGTAAACTTGGAACTTCAAAAAGCAGATATTTATGAACTATTATGTAAATATGATGCTGAAGAGTTATTAAGAGAAAGAGGTGTTGATGTAAACGAATGCTTCGGGAAAAGTTGCCTTGTAAGAGTTGGGGAGTTGTTAAATGCCGATAAAATGCTCTCAGGTAGCGTTGAAAAGTTTGGGAATAAAATAATTTTTGTTTTGAGACTTATAGATGTTGAGAGTGATAGAATTATCAAGACCGATGTTATGGAGTATATTGATCAGCAAGATCAATTGCAGCAGATGTTTAAATTATCGGTAAATAATATTCTTGATATTGAAAATGACAAATTCATTTTAGACTTATTGGTAAATTATGATGTTCCTATTACAACATCCCGAACAACTTTAAATTTGAGTGGTCCGAGAATCGGGTTTTCTCATCCGCTGGGAAGAACTAATGAAAGAATGACCGCAGGCAGACCTAATGGAGGTTTTGATATGTATCAGATTAACTGTCTTATCGGTTATCAATTTGAGAGGAGATTCCTTAGTGCTGGCAGCTTCCAGGCGCTGGTTGAATTTATACCCATGATAACAGGATTGGAATCAGGAATGATAATTCCATCAGCTACTACAATGCTTGGGTTCAGATTTAGTGATTCGGGACTGGAATTTGGTTTAGGACCGGTCTTTAGGTTAAACCAAGTGGCTTATGGTTATTATGATGAAGATAATAGATGGCATCTTAAAAGTGATATCCCTGAAGAAGAAAGAGATAGGTATGATTTTATTAGAAATCTGGATAGCAGAGGTAACTATAGATTTAATGCAGGAATGATATTTGCTTTTGGAAAAACATTTAGGTCAGGATATTTGAATATTCCAATAAATGCCTATTATTCACCAAGACAAGAAGGGTCAATAGTAGGACTGATGGTTGGATTTAATGTTACAAGTAATCCTAAAACAATCAGAGAAAACTTATAAATAAAGCGGTTAATTTAGAATGAGAAATTTTGTATAATAAATAAAATAATTGTAATCTTTATTTTTTGGTTTAAATTGATAAGACCCTCATTTTCTTCTGTGCTATGAAGTAGGAGAGGGTCTCATCACAAATATCTGGTTCGATGTGCCTTTAAGACAGTCAATGATTTCAAGATCCATATTGTTTTCTTTTGCGATATCATCAATCATTGTTCCTGAAATAAATGAAAGCTTATCTTTGGTTTTATTGAAACCTAATTTTGTTGAAAAAAATTCGGAGACCTTAGTCATAAAGTGTTTTTTCTTCAGGTCTTTATCACCCTCCCTTATAATTATCATGCCATTTGTATTAAGCTTTTCAATATATTTTTCAATTAGTGTTTTTTGATATTTTGAAGGTATATAATGTAAAACATCGTAAAGTATAAAAACGTCATAAAAGGATGGTTCATAGTTAATTAAATCAGCGCATTCAAACTCAATATTTTTTTGATTTTCCGAAATGGTATTTTTAGCCAAAGTGATTTTGTCATCATCGTAATCAATGCCTTTAATAAATCTTTTTTCAGATGTTAAAGAAAGCATGTTGGTTAGTATTCCCATACCACAGCCTAAGTCAAGTATCTCTCCTTGTTTAGGGATAATATCATTTATAAGTCTGTAGTTTTGTTCTAAACGAAGTTTAATTTTTACATAAAACTCTATTATAGGACCTTTGAATTTGTATTTGTTAATAATTTCCTTTTTGTAAAAGGTTGTATTTCTATGTTTCTCTTTAATTTTTTCATAGTCACTTCTGTATAATTTGCACATTGCTTTGGCTCTTTCCGAGTAATTAGAGCCAAGTTCGTTATATTTATATCTCCCGAGTTTGCAAATATTTACCGGGTATGATTGTACTATAAAGTATCCGGGAGGTAAAACTTCGTAGTACCCATGTAGCATTATAGCTGTAATATCTGTTTTTAATTGTTCTGCAAAATAAAAAGCTCCTTTATGAAATCTTCTTATTTTGCCGCTTCTTGTTCTTGTTCCTTCCGGGAAAATAAGGATAGAGTTTCCCCTTTCTATTGATTCTTTCAGCGCAGGCAAAGTTTCTTCATATTTTTTTTCAATATTAATAAATCCGGAATATTTAACTATTTGACCCATGAAAAAATTATCCCAAACCCAGCCTTTTACCAGTAAAACAATTTTTGGTGACATTGATAAAAACAATAATAAATCCATAACAGACTGATGGTTTGAAATAATGATGGAAGGGTTCTTAAAAATGCTTTTATCTATTTCATAAGAGCGCTTAGGCGTATATAACCAAGATATACAAATTATTAATTTGCATGATAAAAAAACCAAATATCTGAAGAAATGCTTTTTTGCACGCTTTTTATAGGGTATAATTCTTAAAAAATGGGCGAAAGCAGATAATGCTATAGCTGTTAATCCAAAAAGAGAAAATCCGAATGTTGATACAGCAAGCTGTCTTATATTTACCGGACTTTTTCTTGGCTTCCCTTTATGATAAAAAAGTTTGTTAAAAATAAACGGCTGTAATGTGAAAGCCAAAAACACAACTGAACTGATGCCGATTATTGAAAGTAAAGCTATTGACTTTAAAGCAGGATGCTTCGCTAATATTAAAACTCCAACCCCTATTAGCGTACTTATACATGAAATTAAAATAGAACTTTTATATGAAATTATGTTTGGTGAACTGTATTTATATTTTTGAAGTAATCCTTTTGTAACAAATATTGAATAATCTATACCCAAACCGAAAATAAATGCTGAAATAATAATGTTAAAAATATTGAATTTTATGTCAAACATCCCCATAACTCCAATAGTCCATATCCAACTTAACAACATCGGGAAAAACGTGATAACTGCCAACTCTATTCTGCCAAAAAATAGCAGAATTATCAAAAAAACTACTGTCAAAGAAACGGCAATAAATTTATTAAAATCTTTTTTTAGTATTTCAAAAAGGTTTTCTGTAAATGATTTTCTATTAAAAACAAGAACATTTGGGTTTTCATCAAATGTAGTATTTAAATATTCTGAAATATCATCATCTTTGCCTTTAATTAAGTTTGCTACAAGTGTTTTGTCTTTTGTAGTTATAATAAAATTTTCAGACAATAATCCAAGTTTATTTGTTAAAACATACGGGTCAGTTGTTTCATATTCTTTGTCAATCATCTCGAAAAACCCGGCATAAGCTTTTTCGTTAAAGTCAAATTTGCTCCCCGCTTTTATGATATTGTTTTTTGTTTTTTTAATCCTGTCTTCTGTCCAAAATGCGTTCCACCTGTCAATTTTTTCGGCTTGCATCTTTTTTGAAGGAATTAATCTATGGATTGAAGAGTAAGAATCAAAAACAGAACTCTCTTTTAAGTCTTGCAACTCATTGATAATCTTGACATTGTTATTGAGGGATTCTTCTAAATCCTCTCCTTTAGAAATTACAAATGTTGTTGTTTCTGTGATATCAGTAATTTCTTTTAATCTTTTATCAGCTGAGGCAAGTTCATCAGAAATATATCCGCTTTTTTCTATATCTTCTTCGAATTCGGTAAATTGAGTAAAATAGATAAATATGCATGAAAGAACTAAAATGGCAAAAAGTAGAGGTTTTATTTTATGGAATTCGAAAGAAGCAAATTTTTCAATAAATGTATGCTTATATAGTTTTTTATCAGTACTTTTTTTTGTTTTCGAAAAATGTGGTATAAACAACAAAGCTCCTATAGCAGCTCCTATTACTGCTATTGCTGCAAAAATTCCCAAATCCCTCAAAGCGGGTGATGAAATAAAAATTAAACATAAAAAGGCAGATGTTGTTGTAAAACCACTCATTATTATTGGCTCGGAAACATCTTTTAATGTTTTCTTTGTTAATCCCGAATGCTTGTGGTGAGTCAAAAAATGCAATGAAAA
>SL_3KL_010_SEDDRAFT_10004539_pt1 | contig 12535 bp, 8 predicted proteins | sample SodLakKL_010_SED_2_FD_10381 | JGI IMG/M metagenome (IMG submission 10381)
TGATGTTCCGGTAGGCGGTGGCGGCCACGGGCAGGCAGGCGCACCCCCTCGGGAGCTGGTGGTGGCTTCGGCGGGGGCGGGGAAGACGTACCGGCTCTCCCAGCGCATCATCGAGCTTCTGGACGCCGGGGCCGAGCCTTCCGAGGTCCTGGCCTCCACCTTCACCCGCAAGGCGGCGGGCGAGATCCTGGAGCGGGTCCTGGTACGGCTGGCGGAGGGGGCCGTCCGCCCCGGGGGGCTGGAGCGGGATCCGCCCCTCTCCCAGGAGCGGTGCCTGGAGATCCTGTCGGGGCTCGTGCGGCGCCTCCACACGGTGAATGTGGGCACCCTGGACTCCTTCTTCCAGCGGGTGGCCCGGGCATTCAGCCTGGAGATGGGGTTGCCCCCGGTCTGGGGGCTGAGCGGCGGTCCCGCCGACGAGGCCCTTCAGGCCCGGGCGGTCTCGGCCCTTCTGGAGGGGAGCGACCGGGGCGAGTTGCTGGAGTTGGTGCGGAGGCTCCAGGGGGGCGAGGCTGGGCAGGGAGTCCATGGCCTTCTCATGAAGGAGGTGGCGGGTCTCCACGACCTCTTCCGGGATGTGGACCCCCACGCGCCCGAGCCCTGGGGATTCCCTTCGGCTCTTCTGGAGGCACTGGGGCCGCCACCGGAGCGTCATGAGGCAGGGGAGGTGGCGGGGGAGATCCTGGCTCAGGAGGTGCCCCGCACCAAGGCGGGCAAACCCGATGGAAGGTGGACCCGGGCACGGGATGAGGCGGCGGAGCGAATCCGGGCCATGGAGTGGGACGACTACCTGACCAAGGGGCTGTCGGCGAAGGTTCTGACCGGAGAGATGACCTACTATCGCACCGAGATCCCCCCTGCTCTGGTGGCGGCTCTGGGTGCGGGGATCCACCTGGCCCGGCGAGCCCTTGTCGGTCCCGCCCACGCCCGCACCCTGGCGCTGGCCGGGCTCCTGGCCCGCTACCACCGGACCGTGGAGGGGCTCCGGGAGGAGGAGGGGCGCTACCGGTTCGATGATGTGACCCGGGCACTGGGCGATGCGCTGGCGCTGGAGCGGGGTGACGAGCTCCACTACCGGCTTGACGCACGGATCCGCCACATCCTCCTGGACGAGTTCCAGGACACCTCCCTGAGCCAGTGGCGGGCGCTCCGGCCCCTGGTGGCTGAGCTCCTTTCGGGGTATCAGGACGAACGGGGGGCGGTGGTGGTGGCGGACCCCAAGCAGTCCATCTATGGGTGGCGGGGGGGCGAGCCCCGGATCCTGGACGCCATGGAGCGGGACTTCTCCCTGGAGCGGGCGACCCTGGCCCTCAGTTGGCGCTCGTCGCAGGTGGTCCTGGACCTGGTGAATGAGGTGTTTGGACGGGCCAGGGAGGGAGGAGTAGTGGAGGAAGACCTCCTCCCGGCCCTGGGGCGCTGGCTCGGCGGGTTCGAGGCGCACGAAGCTGCCCACCGGGCGCTTCCGGGGTTCGTCCGGATCCGGAGCGGTCCCGAGGGCGATCCGTCCCGGGGGAGCGTCCGCCCTCGCCTCCTGGCGGCGGCGGCCCGGCGGGTGGCCGAACTCCAGGCGTCGTGCCCGGCGCTTGAGATCGGGGTCCTGACCCGGACCAACCGCGGGGTTGGGCGCCTCATGGCCGAATTCCGCCGCATGGGGGTGGAAGCCTCCGGCGAGGGTGGAGTGCCGGTGGTGGATTCGCCGGCGGTCCTGAGCCTCCTGGCCCTCCTCCGCCTGGCGGATCACCCCGGTGACCGGGTGGCCCGCTACCAGGTGGCCCGCACCCCGGTGGCCGCCCTTCTCCCCGACGGCGCCGACCTTTCGACGGGGGTCGGGGCCGAGGCGGTGGCCCGGACGATCCGCCGCCGGCTCCTCCAGGAGGGGTACGGGTCCGTGCTGGCCCGATGGGTGGAGGCCCTGCAAGGGTCCGGCGCCGCCTCCGGGGGGGCCGGTCCGTCGCCTCGGGACCGGCGGCGCCTGAGCCAACTGGTGGAGCTGGCCCACCGGTGGGACGCTGAGGGCGGAAACCTGCGGCCCACCTCCTTCCTTCGCTGGGTCGAGCAGGAGCGGGTGCAGGAGCCTGCCGCCGCCGGGGTCCGGGTCATGACGGTCCACCAGTCCAAGGGGCTGGAGTTCGATGTGGTGGTGCTACCGGACCTGGATCACTCCCTCCTTCCCCGGAACGGCGGGGAGCCCCTCCCCCACCGACCCACGGTGGACGGCCCGGTGACCCGGGTCTACCCGGCGCTCCGGAGCCATGAGATCCACCTCTTTCCCGAGGCTCGGGAGGCGTGGCTCCAGGCCAGGGAGGCAGGGCTGCGGGATGGGCTGAGCGGTCTGTACGTTGCCCTGACCCGGGCCCGCTTCGCCGTGGAGATCTTCCTGTCGCCGGACGGTCGGACCGTGTCCACCGCCACCTCCGCAGCCCGGATGGTGCGGGCATCCCTCGGGCTGGACGAGCGGGTGGAGCCGGATCAGGAGCTCTACACCCGGGGAGATCCGGAGTGGTGGCGGGCCCCTGGGGCCCCGGAGCGACTCCGCATCCACCAGGATGTCGCGGAAGGGGGGATGGCCCATGTGCTGCCCGAAGGTCATGGGGCCGGGCCACCTCCGGACCGGGATTCGGTGGCCGTGGCGGCCTCAGCGGAGCCCGGGGGCGTTCCCCTGAGGTCGGCCCGGGGAATCCAGCGGGCGCGGGCTACCCCGACCCCCCTCTTCCGACCGAGCGCCGCAGGGCAGCGCCGCCGCCTTCTTCCTCGCCGGACCCCGTCGGAGTTGGAGGGTGGCGGGCGGGTGCGCCTCGGTCACCTCCTGCTCCCTGGGGCCGCTCCCGCCCGGGGACGGGGGGCGCTGGTCCACGCCTGGTTCGAAGAGGTGGGGTGGCTGGAGGATGGGCTCCCGGCGGAGGAGGTGCTCCTCCAGGTCGCCCGCCGCGTCGCGCCCCAGGAGCCGGCGGCCTCTGTGGGCGAACTGCTGGAGCGGTTCCGGGAGTGGGTGGAGCACCCAGCCTTCGTACGGGTGCTTTCCGCCGCCGAATATCCGCAAGGGGCTCTGCTACACCGGGAGCGCCCCTTCCTCTTCCGCGATCGAGGCGGGCAAGGTGGAGGCGGGAGGCTCCTGCAGGGGGTGGTGGACCGCCTCGTGGTTGACCCGGTGGGGCAGGAGGCGTGGATCCTGGACTTCAAGACCGATCGCAACACGGACCCGGAGGAGCTGGCGGATCGCTACGGACCGCAGCTCGCCGTGTACCGGGAAGCGGTGGCGCGGGAAGAAGGGATCGAGCCGGCCCGGATCCGGACGGCTCTGGTGGTGCTGGAGGGGGGAAGGGTACAGGAACTCGGGCCCTGACACCGGGCGGAGCGTGCTGCCCCGCCCGGTGTCCCAAGCTCATCGACTGCTCGTCATCTCCCGAACCTCCGCGATGCGGTCCGGATACCACTGGGGCCGCTCGTCGGCGTTGGCGATCTCGATGGTTGAGTTCGTCAGAAGACGCGCGATTTTCGACGCCTTCTCGTAGTCCACGAAATCGATGGTGTCACAGGGGCGGTGGTAGCACTCGTGGAGACCGGTGAAGAAGAAGAGGGCCGGGATCTCCTTGCGCATGAAGTGGAACTGGTCCGAGCGGAAGAAGAAGCGCTGCTCGGGCCAGATGTCGTCGGAGGTGATGAGCCCCGTGTCCATCCGGGCGTTCACCTCGTCCACCAGCGCCCCCAGGGTGGAGTACTCCTTGCCGATGACGATGAGGCTGTCGGCGTGGGTATTCCCGCTGATCATGTCGGCGTTGATGTTCGCCACCATCTGATCGGTGGGGAAGGGTGAGTTGTCCACGAACCACTCGGCTCCCAGGAGCCCCTTCTCCTCGCCGGCCACCCAGACGAAGAGGACGGAGCGGCGCGGCGCCTCCGGCATGGCGGTGAGGGCCCGGGCCACCTCCAGGAGCGCGGCGGTGCCGGATGCGTTGTCGTCGGCTCCGTTGCGGATGGAGTCACCATCCACGGGCTCACCCACGCCCACGTGGTCGTAGTGGGCGCTCAGGACCACGAACTCGTCCCGGAGGACCGGGTCCGATCCCCGAAGGAGCGCCACCACGTTGGCGGGGTGGGCGTCATCGTGGATCTCCAGGGGCATCTGCCCCGACAGGCGGGATCCGGTTTCCTCCATCTCCCCGTGATCCAGCTCGAGGATCCGCTCCGGGATGGAGGGGTCCACCAGACGGGCCACATCCCGGCTCATGAAGATCTGGGGGCCGGGAGTGTCGTACCCCATCATGCGGAAGGGGCGACCCATGGCCTCGGCCATCTGCCCGAGCTGGTCGGCTGGGAAGCCGTCGGCCAGCATATGGATGGTGGCCACGGCGCCGGCAGCCTCGGCGAAGCGGGCCTGGCGGTTGGCCAGCGCCTGCGCCTGCCGGGTCCACGGCCCTTCCACCGGGAGGCAGAAGACGGCCACCATCCCGTCCATCTGTCCCACCTCAGGCACGGCGTTGCAGCCCCCCACCAGCATGAGGGGGTGATCCAGGGTCAGATCGGTTCCGCCCCGGACGGCGGCGTCCGTGCCCACGGAAACCGCCCGCTCCCCGGCGGGGCCCCGGACGAAGAGGGAGGTGTTCTCCAGGTCCGTTCCCATGAGCCGGTAGGGCCAGCGCTGGTAGAAGGAGCCGTCGACGCCGGGCTCGAGCCCCATGCGCCGGCTCTCACTCACCAGGTAGCCGGCGGCGGCCTCGAGCCCGGGGCTCGGTGTGTCGCGGCCCCGGAGCCCGTCGTGGGCCAGGAAGTAGATGCGGTTGTACATGTCCGCCGGGGTGATGATGGCGGACGGGTCATCGTCGGAGAGGGCCGCGGTCCGGAAGTCGGCGTTGTCAGCCGGCGGGATGTCGGAGGCGGACGAAAGGGCGGGACCCACGAAGAATCCGGCACCCATGAGGAGCGCGAGCCCCGCCACGGCGAAGCTGAGCGTGGAGCGGCTATCCTTCATGAAGCAACCTCCAGGGGAGTCGAGTCGGACGTACACCGTGTGGACAGGCGGGCCGGAGACCAGAGGCTCCGACCCGTCTTCCGATGGTAATCAAACCGGCCTGGGTTTCCTACCTTCCGGTGCCCAACGTCGGCGCCGGGGAGTGGCCTTGGGCGTTACCCCCCTTCCGGTCCCCAACGTGGATATCGGGGTGCGGCCATCGGCGTCACTCTCCGTCGTGGAAGAGGGAGCCCTGGGCGTCGGAAGCCTCTCCGGCATGATCGGGGTGGTGGGCTCCAGCCCCCTCGCTGGTTCGCTTGCCACGCCCCCGGCGCGGAGGATCGCCCAGGAGTCGGCCCGCAACTGCCTGGCCACTGAGGAAGGCTCCCTCCACGCGGGGGCCGCCCCAGGCGTCGCCCGCCACCCCGATCCCCCGCTCCGGATCCCATAGGTACGGCTCCTCTACGGACTCCGGGAGGGCATAGCGCCAGCGGTGCCCAACTGCATCCACGATCTGCCCCTCCTCCGGTACCGGCACGCCCAGGGCCCCGGTCAGCTCCCGGAACGCATCCACCAGGAGGGTGCTGGCCTCATCCCGCTCAAGCTCCAGATGCTCCCTGGACCACGCGGGATCGGCGTGGAGGACCCATCGCTCGCGTGTCGGGCTCGGCCACTCTCCGGAGTCCCCGGCCGGCGGGGCGTCAGGGGCGAGGCCCTCAGCGCCTGGGCGGCCCGGTCGGGCCGAGTCCCGGCAGATCCACGAGAGGACCGGACCGGGGAGGAAGGCGCCGTCGAAGGGGAGGTCAACCCTGCCGGCGACCTCCACGATGGCGGCCCAGCAGGGGGCCACGGGAACGGGGCTGACATGCACTGCCAACTCCGGAGCGGCGGCTTCCAGGAGTTGGGCGGTCTGGGGTGGGGGAGGGGTGAGGATCACTGCGTCGAAGGGGCCTTCCTCCCGGAGCTGACCAGGCGTTCCCTCATCCTGCACCTGCAGGAACCACCGGGGACCGTCCTCCACCAGTCCCATCACCCGGATACCGGTGGTCACATCCAGATCCCCGGCCAGATGGGCCGGCAGGGACCGCATCCCGGGGGTGCCGACCCAGCGGACCGATTCCCGGGCCGGCTCCACGGTGAGGGGGGCGGTGTCCCCGTCCTTTCCCCGGGTCACCCGGACGATCTTCCCCTCCCAGCGCGCCACCACGCCGGCCTCCACCCACGAAGGCAGGTGCCGGGCGAATCGTGGGTCCCGGGCCGTGAAGAACTGGGCTCCGTGATCGGCGAGCCAACCCTGGCGGGACTCCCGGGTCGCCATGCGACCGCCGGGGTGACGACCTTTGTCGAAGATCCGGACGTTGAGACCGTGGTCTGCCAGAGCGCGAGCCGCAGTGAGCCCTGCCATCCCTGCCCCCACCACCGCGACCCGGGGAGCGGGCTCCAGCGCCGGGCGACCGGTTCGCCGGGCGTACGCCTCCACATCCAGCCGCCGGGCATGGCCCTCCACCTCCCGTCCCCGGACCCGTCCCAGGATGGGGCGTGGCGGGTCGAAGGGACGGTCGAAGGCCCCCAGGCACCACAGGATCCCTCCGCGGGAGTTGGGGTCGCGCCCGTCCAGGGCGTAGCGGTCGTTCAGTTCCAGGAGGCGGGCCAGCGCCTGACCTGCGTCATGGGTCCACGACAGGAGGGCCTTCCCCCAGGTCATCCGGACATTGTTGTGGAGTTCCCCGTGGATGAGAAGGGAGCGCTGCGCGGCGTCCCACAGCCCCGAGCCGGTCCGGCCTCGCTCCAGGGTCTCCAGAGTGTGGATGACGGGGCGCGGGTCATCCCGGTGCCGGGCCAAGGTCTCCCGGGCCCAGTCCGGGAGGGCGGCCACATCGTCCGGGTCAGCGCGGTGGAAGCAGAAGGCGTGGGAGAGTTCTCGCCAGACCATCAGCTCATCCAGGAACTTCTCGGCTCCCGGGCCGCCGTCGGCGTGGGCCTCCCGGGCAATGCGAAAGGGAGAGACGTGCCCGTAGTGGAGATACGGAGAAAGCCGACTCACCCCATCGGCCAGAGGGTCGTTGCGGCGCCGGTTGTAACTCCGGAGCCCGGCCTCGCGGAAGGCGTTCCAGCGGGCGTAGCCGGCCCGGCTTCCGCCCCGGGTGTGGGGAACGGGAGCCACTGAGTGGTCGATGCGGCAGGCGGCCACCAGTTCCGCCAGATCAGCGGTGGCCAGCTTCACCGGCTCGAAGGGGAGGTCTTCCGGGAGCCAAGGGCCCTTCGAGGCTCCGGTGGGGGGTAGTGCGTCGTTCCATGGGCGCGGGAGCCGCTCCCGCCTGAGCTTCTCCGTGGCGCTCCGGAACCGGAAGGCCCGGTCGGTCTCCCGAGCCCGGGTGAGGGGAAGGGGGACGATACAGTCCGCGTCTACCGTCCACACTGGGGTCCCGGTGGCCTCCCGGAGCTTCCGCACCCAGCTCCGCAGAAAGGGCACCGGCATCTCTTCCGTCACCACCGCCGCCGCCTCCCTGGCCAGGGTGATGAGGTGCGGTCCCCGGAGCCCGGGGCGCGCCAGGTGGAAGGCGTACCCTATCCCTCGCCTGGCCAGCTCGTCTTCCACATCCCGGGCTCCCTGCAGGATGAAGGTGTGGTGTCGGTCCGAAGCGTAGGGGTAGCGCTCGTCCAGGGCGTGATACACGAAGACCGGAAGGCCTTCGCGCCGCCCGAGCTCCAGCGCCACATCCAGCGCCGGATTCTCGTGGCCCCGAACAGCCGTCCGCATCCAGTACAGGACGAACGTTCGGTTTCCCGATTCCCCCATTCCTTCGTAGGACCCAGAGCCCACTGCGCTACGGGACTCGGAACCCTCTCCCGGCACAGGGCCTGGGTGGCGCCCGATGACCCGCTCCGCCAGATGCGTGGGGAGGAGGCCGGCGGGGGACGGGGAGAGGGTAGTGGCGTCGGACACGGAGGAGCTCCGGGGAGAGTGGGGCGGGGCTGTGTGCAGGCAGACGAGGACCGCTTGAAGAGGACCGCCAAAAGCAGTGGCCGAACGGACGCGGGAGGGCCGGACCTTTCCCTGGCGGCCGGGGTCCGAGACCAGTACCATGACGCAGGTCGCCGGGTCCACCGGTGAGACCGAACCTTCCCAACGGAGCACCACGGAGAGATACCGAGCCATGAAGGCTGCAACCCGCCTGGAACTGGATGGCATGAGCTGTCAGCACTGCGTCCGCAGGGTCCGGGAGACGCTGGAATCCCTGGACGGAGTGACGGTTGAGGAGGTAGAGATCGGTTCGGCGACCTTCCGTCTGGCTGAAGATGGGGTGCAGGTGGATCAGGTGGAGGAGGCCATGAGGGAGGTCGGCTACGACCCCCGCTGACACCTCCGGCCGGGAGGACGGTCCCGGCGCTCCAGGCCCCACTTCCGGGGCCCGGATCAGCAAGAAGACGGCAGGATAAAGGGAAGGCGAAAGGATGGAGATTGGCTGGAATCAGTCCAGGGTCCGCACACTGGGGTGGATGGGACTGTGTGGGTTCGTCTTCCTCGCCCTCCCGTTTTGGGGAGGTCCGGCGTCCGAAGCTCCGCTCCAGACCGCTCCGACTCCGCCCGCTGCCTTCCTGCTGGCCCTGGCCCCGGCGCCGCTGGCGGCCCAGGAGCCGGACCGGGAAGAGCGGCGCTCCGGCGGCATCCTCATCACCGGTGAGGTCGTGGATGTGAGCGGAGGGCAGGCGATCGCCTCCGCCGAGATCCAGTTCACCCCGGCAGGTGCCGATGCCCCTTCCCATCGTGCCCTCTCCGCCGGAAATGGCCGGTTCCGACTTCAGAACGTCCCCGCCGGCGAGTACACCGTGACGGTGACGGCGCTGGGGTTCCGGGATCTCTCCGAGGAGGTGGTGGTGGGGACNCAGGGACCGGTGGATGTGCGCATCGAGATCGTGCCGGAGGCGCTGGAGCTGGATCCCATCATCGTCACGGCTACGGCCCGGAGCTACCTCCACCAGACAGGTTTCTACGACCGGCAGCGGACCGGAATCGGCACCTTCTTCACCCGGGATGAGTTCCTGCAGCGGGCGAGCTTTCGGGTCTCGGACATCTTCCGGAGTATCCCAGGGGCGCGGGTGGTGGAGGGCGGGTTCGGAACGGTGGCCCAGGTGACCTTCCGGGGTGGATGCCGGCCGGACCTCTATGTGGACGGGGTACGCACGGTGCCCGGAACCTCCGTGGATGAAATCCTGGCTGTCCACGATGTGGAGGCCATGGAGGTGTACCGGGGAGCTGCCAGCATTCCGGCCCAGTACGCTCGCGGGGGGTGCGCCGCCGTCGTGGTCTGGACACGGGAGCCCGGTGGAGGCGATCGTCCCTTCAGTTGGCGGCGTCTGGGAGTGGCTGCCGGGTTCGTGCTGGGGGCCCTGTTCCTGACCCGCTGATCCACTGCATCCGCAGTGCCGATCTCACCCTACGCCACCCACCCATGGGCCACCCTTCCCGAGTGTCCCCGTCCCTGGCACATGGGTTTCCTGCACCTGCCCACCACAGAATCCGTGAACTCCGTTCCAATCCGCTGGCGCTTCATCCTCGCCCTCCTGGCGCGTCTGCCCCAGGGTCTCCTCAGCCGACTCACGGGCCACCTGGCGGCCGTCCCCCTCCCCGGGCCTCTGCGCGGTCCTGTCCTGGGTCTCTTCGCCCGAACGGTGGGGATGGATTTGGCTGAAGCGGAGAAGCCGCTCCGGGCCTACCGTTCCGTGTCCCACCTCTTCACCCGCCGTCTCCGACCCGGGGTGCGTCGGTGGCCCAATGACCCGGAACTCCCAGGGAGCCCCGTGGACGGAACGGTGGGGGCGGTGGGGCAAATCCGGTCCGGTGAGGTGATTCAGGCCAAGGGGATCCCGTACCGGGTGGATGAGCTCCTGGGAGGGGGGGAGGAGGGTGGGGCCAGCGCGGTAGCCAGCTTGGAAGGTGGTTTCTTCGTTACCCTCTATCTGAGCCCCCGGGATTACCACCGGATCCACATTCCGGTAGGCGGAGCGGTCTCATGGGCCCGGACCATCCCCGGTGCTCTCCTCCCGGTGAATGCGCCGGCGGTGGCCGCCATTCCCCGTCTCTTTCCCCGGAACGAACGGATGGTAGCCTGGATCGAGACCGGCGGTCCGTCGGAGCCGGACACCTCACCTCCAGCGGCGCTGGTGGCAGTGGGGGCCTTCAACGTGGGCGGGATCAGCGCGCTCTATGACCCGGCCTGGCACAGGGAGGCGGGTGCCGGGCGGAGCCTGACGAACCGGCGGGGTCGAAGGGACCCGGAGACCCGGCGCTACGACCCTCCCCTGAATCTGGCGCGGGGAGAGGAGTTCATGGCCTTCCACCTGGGCTCCACTGTGGTGCTTCTCTTCGGTCCGGGGCCGGAGTGGAGTGAACTCCACCCGGATCTCCGGCCCGGGGCCTCCATCAGGTTGGGAGATCCCCTCTTCCGTTGAGGGCGGGGCTCAGTTGCACTGGAAGGAGGAGGGGCGGGCATTCCGGCAGGCAATGATCTCGGCCATCCCGGAGGTGTTCCCGCCACAGACACTCTCCTGGGCCGCCTGCATGGCCTCCTCCTGGGAAGGTCCGCTCCCGGCTCTGCAGACCTCCTCAGTGCCGAACTGCAGGCAGACCACGCAGTTGTACTGGGCGCGCTGGAGAGTGGCGAAGACGACGGCGCCCATGAAGAGGCCGACGGCGAGTGTGATAAGCAGTGCAGTGCTGATCTTCATGGAACGGCTGGGAGCTTCAGTGAGGAGCCGGGTCGGGTCGTTGTGCCGGATTGCGGCGTCATGATAACTTACCCAACTGTGCCCTGCGGGTGAACGACCCGCACATCAAACCAACAGCAGGAGCGTGCAGTCCGTGGCGAATGATGCAATCGAGGTGGAAGGAACCGTCACAGAGGTCCTTCCCAACGCGAACTTCCGGGTGGAACTGGAGAACGGCCACAACATTCTGGCCTATCTGTCCGGCAAGATGAGGAAATTCTACATCCGGGTGCTGGAAGGCGACCGGGTGAAGGTGGAGATGTCCCCGTACGATCTCAGCCGGGGTCGGATCACCTATCGGTACAAGTAGCTCCCCACGTGGGATCCCCCGCCTCTTCGGTCGAAGCAGGGGGCACCTTTCCAGGTCGAACGGGGTGTCACCTCTGGTCGGACCGTCTTATCTTGCGGCACATCCGGTCGAACATAGGGTTCTTGAGTCCTGTCCGCCGGATGGGGGCCGGCCTTGGTCCGACCTGGCTCGGGACCTGACCGACCCCCTCTCAATCAGCAGATCCAACCCTGGAGGACCGCCTTGAGCGCTGAAGCTGCACACTCCTCGCACGCCCATGGCCACGATCACGGCCACGACCACGACGAGCCGCACAACGACATCATCTATCCGGCCATGATCCCCTTCCTCCTGGTCCATCTGGCGGCCCTGGGAGTGTTCTGGACCGGGTTCACCACCACGGCGGTGGTGCTGTGCATTTCTCTCTACGTTGTGAGGATGTGGGCCCTAACCGCCGGCTTCCACCGCTACTTCTCGCACCGGTCGTACAAGACGAGCCGCTGGTTCCAGTTCGTTCTGGCCTTCCTGGGGCAGACGTCGGCGCAGCGTGGCGTACTCTGGTGGGCGGCGACGCACCGGCATCATCATCGTCACTCGGATACGCCGGAAGACGTGCACTCCCCGAAGCACACGGGATTCTGGTTCTCCCATGTGGGGTGGATCTTCTCGCCCCAGAAGAATCAGGCGGACTACTCCACCATCCAGGACTTCGCCAAGTATCCTGAGCTTCGGTTCCTGGACCGGCACCCGTACTTCCCTGCCTTACTGGTGGCAGTGGGATGCTACCTCATCGCCGGGTGGCCCGGTCTCTTCGTGGGCTTCTTCCTCAGCACGGTGATCCTCTACCACGGTGTATTCGCCATCAACTCCGTGGCCCACGTGGTGGGCAAGCAGCGGTACGTGACCGCCGACGACTCCCGCAACAACTGGTGGCTGGCGCTTCTGACTCTGGGCGAGGGGTGGCACAACAACCACCACCACTACCAGAGTTCAACCCGCCAGGGCTTCTACTGGTGGGAGATCGATATCTCCTACTACGTGCTCAAGGCCATGTCGTGGGTCGGACTGGTCTGGGATCTCCGCGATCCGCCCAAGGCCATCGTGGAGGGTGAGCAGCGGCTTGGTCGGAAGGTGGTGGAGCGGGTGGCCGAGGAGGTGGCCGGGTCCTTCCAGATCGAGCAGATCGCCCGGGAGGTCCAGGAGGCATGGGCCTCTAACCTGGAAGACCTCCGGGAGCGGGCCCAGAAGACCCGTGAGAACGCCGCCGCCCAGCTCCGGGACCTGCAGATTCCCCATGTCCCCACCATGGAGCAGATCCGGGCCCGGCTGAAGGAGCGCTACATGGAGAACCCCTCCCTCGACATCATTGCCGAGCGGGCCCAGGAGATCATGCTGGAGCGTCTTTCTTCGGCTCTCCAGCTCGACACTCCCGGAGACGCCCGCCCGGCTACCGGCTGACCTGAGGTCGTGGAGCCCGGTAGGACCCGACCGCGAGGGCCGTCGCCTACTCCAGGATGTAGGCGACGGCC
>SL_3KL_010_SEDDRAFT_10004540_pt1 | contig 12531 bp, 7 predicted proteins | sample SodLakKL_010_SED_2_FD_10381 | JGI IMG/M metagenome (IMG submission 10381)
CTGATTTGTCTTCCGGATGCTGCTTGTGTTGTAAGTATTTTGCCTTCATTTTTTAAGTGATCCGGAACTATCAGGTTGTTGACAGGCTGGTCAAGACAATCCTCGAAGCGGTATTCAAATAATTCCAGGAATTGGTTGTTGGCCTGTTTGACCCGGTCCTGGTTGTCAAGGATTACAATAGCAAGAGGGGCTTCTTTGACAAGTGTTTCAAAGTAAGCCTCCTGGACTTTTAGCTCCTTGTCTGCTTCCTTTTGCCTTGTTATATCCCTGGTAATTCCGCTGATGGCTACGATTTGGTTTTGGCTGTTGGTGCCCATAAATCCTCTCACCTGCCCCCAGCGGATGCTTCTGTCTTTATGTGTAAATTTGATTTCCAGGTCTACATGAAACGATTTGGGATCTTTTCCCTCTTTCAGGCACTGAATGATATGAGATCTGGCCTTTTCGATTTCCGGCTTTGCGTCTTCATGGATAATATCATAAACCGGTGTTGCCAGGAACTCTTCTTTTGAGTAACCCAGGAATCGCACAATAGAGTCACTGACAAAGGTGAATCCCGAAAGTCCGGAATCCATCTCGAAAATAACATCATTGATGTTTTCGGTTACTTGTTTGAATTTTTTTTCAGACTCTTTGAGTTTTTTTTCAGCCCTGTACCTGGCCAAAAAATTTTCCCACTCACGCATGGCTTTGTATGCCGTAGCGGGGAGGTTTTGTATCTGGCGGGGAGTTTTTATCAGGTAATCTAAGGCTCCTTCTTTGATGAGTGATACTGCCAGGACTTCACTCCCCTGGCTGGAAAGAAAAATAACCGGGGTTTTTTGTTTAACAGATGAGTGGTTGAGGAGATACCTGCCAAAGTCCTCATCAAGCTCAAGGTTGCATATGATAAGATCGAAGGGTTGCTGTTGATTTAAAAAGGTATCCACCTGGCTGGGTTTGTTGCATACTTCCAGTTGCATTTCATCTTTGAACTCCATAAACGATCGCTCTATAAGTTCAATGTGCTCTTCAACGGGTTCAATAAGGAGGATAAACCTTTTTTTCATAAAATAAAGGGTGGTGCTTTATATGATTATACTATGAGAGATTTATGAGTAGATGTTAGTATATTAACGACGCTGTTAAAACCTCTCGGCAAATATACTAAACCCTGACACACTGTAAGAAAGAAATTGTAAAATTCACCGAAAGTAAGGCGCATTATGTCTTTTGATCTGTGTTTTCATCCTTTTTCTTATGCGTATTGAGGGTGAAACAAAACACACTCCCCTTATCCAGCCCCTCTGATTCAACCCATATTTGTCCATTGTGGTTGTCCACAATCCGTTTTACCAGTGAAAGCCCCACTCCGGTACCCGGGGTGTTGGTGTCCAGTTTACTGAAAAGGTCAAAAACCTTATGATGATATTCAGGATCAATCCCTTTCCCGTTGTCTTCCACACAAAATACCACTTTGTTGTTCTCTTTACGCGAATAAACCTGGATACGTGGTTTGGCCTGGTGCCCAGAAAACTTCACTGCATTTTCCAGCAAGTTTTGCATCAGCTCTCTGATGCGTGGTTTGCTGGCATTCACCATAGGCATATCTTCCTCTATTTTAACATCAAAGTTTTTTTTGTTCAGTAATCCAAAAATTAGTTCATGGGCTTCCTTTGCTGCAGCAGTCATGGAAAATTCCTCAAAGCTATCAAATGTGCGACCAATTCGGGATAGTTTCAGCAAATCTTCCAGCAGTTGCTGCATTTTGTCGGTAGCGTCTTCAATACGCCGGATATCCTCATGTGCCTGGTCTATATTGTTTTCTGCAAAATCTTCTTTCAGTAAACCCAAAAATCCTTTGATGGTTACCAGCGGGCTGCGCAGGTCGTGGGATACTGTATAGGAAAAGCGCTCCAGTTCGGAGTTTACCCTGGCCAGCTCTTCCAGTTGTTTTTTGATTATCTTTTCATCTTTTACCCTTTGGGTAATGTCGAAGTAAAAACCCATGATGCCCAAGGGGCTTTCGTTGAGATCATAAAAAACGGATTTGTGAAACAGCGCATGCATTTTCCTGCCATCGGGAAACTCAATCCCTGTTTCGTAAACCTGGGGAACCCCGGTTTTCATTATCTCCTGATCTTTATGTTGGTATTGTTCGGCAGCTGGTTTTTCAAACAAATCCAATACCGTGCGGCCAATGATTTGGTCTTTATCCATTTTCAGATATTCACAAAAGGTTTTGTTACATCCTTGAAATACGCCCTGCGTGTCTTTATAAAACATCGGGAAGGGGATGTTGTCGATAATGATTCCCAAAAACCGGGATTGGAACTCCGCTTCATCCCTGGCTTCTTTTTCACGGGTAATGTCAATGACGTAGCCTTCAAGATATTCCAAATCGTCGAATGCGTTGTATATGCCCCTGGCTTGTTCCCAAACCCATTTAAGCCTGCCGGATCGGGTGATGATGCGATACTGAAGTTCAAAACCTTTCTTCTCATGAATGGCTTCTTCAACGAGGTTATGTACATCTTGCCGGTCGTCGGGGTGGATAGTTTTGGCGTAGGCTACTTTATTGTTATACAGTATATCGGAGCTTGTGTACCCTGTGAGGTTTTTTACCCCATTGCTTACAAACAGCATGGTCCAGTTTTTATCGTTTCGGCAGCGGTACACCATGCCCGGCAGGTTTTTAATAAGTGTGGCGTTAAGCCTCTCAGACTCTTTCAGTGCAGTTTCAATCTTGTGTTTCTCATCAATATCGTTGAATGAGAGGTGGATTTTGAGTTTTCCGTTTTCAAGGAAACTGATGGCGTAATATTCGACCCGGATTGTATGTTTGTCGGGGTGGTTGAAGTCGGCTTCACCCATCACGGGCTTTCCTTTGTGCAGTTTTTCAATGTCTTCTTTTAAACCGGGGTTTTGGTCAAAGTCTGCAAGGTCCTTCAATGACAAACCTGGTGCTTTTTTCTCGTCCATATTCAGGATGGAGCATGCAGAGGCATTGATTTGTTGTATTTTAAGCTTTTCGGAGCAAATGAGAGAGCCATACGGGTTGTGGTCAAAGAGCATATTAAACCGCCTCTGCCCTTCCCTGGCTGATCGAAATGTTTGTATCTGTTCCGTTATATCACGAACTATTACCAGGCGCATGATGCGTTTGTTTTGGGGTGGAAGCGAGTGTGCAACTACTTCTGTATCGAAAGTGGTGCCGTCCTTTCGCTTATGTATCCATCCACTGCTGCGGTGGTATTCCGGCAAGGTTTCTGACAGATGATCCATGAGTACCGGTATTTCTGTCGGGGGGCGTAAGTCAATGATGCTCATGGAGAGCATCTCTTTTTCATTGTATCCGTAAAGATGAAGTGCTGCTTTGTTTACCTCCAAGATACGATAATCCTGGGTGTCGTAAACCAGCATGGGGTGCGGGTTGTTGGCAAATAGGTATCCGTACCTTTTGGAACTTTCCCTGTAACGCTCCTCCAACAATTTCTTCTCCTGTATGTCAAACAGGAAGCCGGTAAATCCTTTGTATTTTTCTTTCGAATCGGTGTAAGGAACACAGGTGTTGAAAACCCATCTGTAGGCTTTGTCTTTGTCCAAAATCCGGTATTCCAGGCTAAAAGACCTTCGACTGATCAATCCCTGGGTAAATTTGTCAATGCAAAAGAGTTTGTCGTCGGGATGCACATTCTGTAACCAGGATAGAGGCCTGCCATTTTTGATGGCAATGCCGGTGAGTTCCTCCCATTTTTCGTTGGTGAAAATGCAGTTGCCCTTTTCATCGGTTTGCCATAGGGGCTGGTAGTGTTTGTTCAGAAACGTGCGTTGCATGGATTGTGTTTCTGCCAGGGTCAGTCTGGTTCTTTTAAGCTTTTCCATGGCATTCGACATAAGAACAAAAATAAGGAGACCACTGGCCAATACAAAAAACCAGCCCTTGTATGTCTGTGCCTGGGTAATAGTGGATATATCATCAAAAGAAGCTTCCACCAGACGGTCTGAAAACATTATCCACAAAGCACTTGCAACAACATAAATGGTGGTTGTTCTTATCACGGGCTTTTGTTCTTTGAGAAATGTTTTCATCCACATAATTTTCTATTTTTTGAGGTATGGTTCCTGTTCTTTGTAAAAAATTGTGTAGGTTTGCTGCTTAGGGTCAATGAACATGCTTATAGATAGATATAGAATCCGGGTGACGTTTGTTTCCTTTGTTATTATTTCTACCCGGGGGCACCTGTCTGGTGGCTTATGCTATTGTCTTGTTGCGTTTTGGGTTTGCAGGTTGATTGATTTTGCGATTGAATAGTGTTTTATTTAATGCCGAATGTAAATAATTTGCAATTTACTATAAATATTTTTAAATTCTAAAAAAATCTAATAATGGACGATCTGAAAAAATACATTGATGAAAATCATGACAGGTATCTGGAGGAGTTGTTTGAGCTAATCAGAATACCCTCTGTAAGTTCAAAGGAAGACCACAAAGAGCATATGTATAAAGCAGCAGAGTGGGTTAAAGATAAACTTCTTAAGGATGGAGCCGATAAAGCTGAGGTATTGGAAACCCAGGGGCATCCTGTGGTGTATGGTGAAAAAATGCTAAACCCCGATTGGCCCACGGTATTGGTTTATGGTCATTATGATGTACAGCCGGCTGAACCCTTTGACCTGTGGAAAAGCCCACCCTTTGAACCCGAAATCCGGGATGGAAAAATTTTTGCCAGGGGTGCCAATGACGATAAGGGTCAGATGTTTATGCATTTCAAATCCTTTGAGTATTTGCTTAAGACCAACCAAATGACCTGTAATGTGAAGTTTATGATTGAGGGAGAAGAAGAGATTGGTTCGCCCAGCCTTGGGAAGTTTTGTGAAGACAATAAAGAAAAACTCCAGGCAGATGTTATCCTGGTTTCTGATACATCCATGATCGGCCCCGACACTCCATCTATAACCACAGGACTGCGTGGTTTGGCATATATGGAAGTGGAAGTTACCGGCCCGGGCCACGACCTGCATTCAGGACTGTATGGCGGTGCGGTGGATAACCCTGTGAATGTGCTTTGTGAGATGATTGCTTCTTTGCGCGACGAAAATAACCATATTACTATCCCGGGTTTCTATGATGACGTATTGGAGCTCAGTGATGAAGAAAGAGCTGATATGGCAAGGGCACCCTTTGACCTGGAAGCCTTTAAAAAAGAAATTAACATTGAGGAAGTGGCGGGCGAGAAAGGATACAGCACCATGGAGCGCACCGGAATCAGGCCCAGCCTGGATGTGAACGGAATCTGGGGAGGGTATACCGAAAAAGGAGCCAAAACCATTCTTCCATCCAAAGCACATGCTAAAATTAGTATGAGGCTGGTGCCCCATCAAAAGCATAAAAAGATTGAGCAGCTGTTTATCAAGCACTTTGAGTCCATGGCGCCCAAGTCGGTGAAGGTGAAAGCGGAGTTCCTGCATGGGGGTGAAGGTTATGTGTCGCCCACCGATACTGTTGCCTACCAGGCAGCCAGTAAGGCCTTTGAAACCACATATGGTATAAAACCCATCCCTGTTAGAAGTGGAGGTAGTATCCCTATTATTTCGTTATTCGAAAATGTGTTGGGCATCAAATCTATCCTGATGGGATTCGGACTGGATTCCGATGCCATTCACTCTCCCAACGAGAATTACTCGCTGAATCAGTTCCGCAAAGGGCTGGAAACCATTCCCTACTTTTATAAGTACTTTGCTGAAATGAAAGCCAGGAAATAGTTCCCGCTAGCCGGGGATAGCTAAGCCTTCATATTGCGCATAAACGCTGACCTGAAACAATGTAAAGCCTCCTGGTTAAAGCATTGTAAAAGAGTCAGCGTTTTTGCCATATGGACTGGTTTTGCACCATTCTGGTTTACCATCTTTGGCTGCAAGACCGTCCATCTGACAGAGCGGGAGGAAGCGTTCGTTTCTCTCGCTTTTTTCTTGCTTTTTTTCATTGCTGTCCGGTAAAAAAATGGATGAATTGTCCTGAAATGTTTGTCAATTGTGCCATCCCTAAGGGATTTTATATACCGGGGCACTTTTCGACTATAAACATTTCACTCCTAACGCAGTTATTGATAAACCTGACATATTGGGTCAATCCCATAGTAATGAGGTGTTTATATCAAGAAATACAGGCTCCAAATTGAGTTCCGTAAAATGAGACTAATTTAACCGGGCAACTGTGACTTTTTTATTAAAAATAAATGAAAAATAAGTTGAAGCCATGGGTTAACAAAAGTTACCCCTTTCAGTTTAAGCTACATGTTTTATTATAATACCAAACAGGTGGTTCAGGCATTGTGGAAAAGTCATCTTTTCTGCCATATGCGCTGATTTCCGGTCACCTGGCTTACCTGTTGCGTGACAGCACCATTACATAAATACTTTTGTGAAAGATTTCTCTTTATTTTTGCAATCGTTTTTTTAGGGATATGGTAACCGGGACATTTTTTTGCTATTTAGAGCCTAGTGATGATAACAATAGAGTTGGGAGTCCTGGATGTTTTAATCCCACATTGCACATGCAATGAAAAAAGAATTTTGAGAAAGTAGTTTCTTTTTTCATAATTTAGCATTCCGCGTTAAACGTATGTTTATGATTTGCGTAAGATAACACGGTTTGTCATAAAACAACCAGGCGTTGGAACGGGTATTTGCCGTTAGTTAAAAGAAAAGATTGCTATGTTGTCAGAGAATGAAGCCTGGCAATCTGCCAATCAGGCAAGTTACATTATCAGCCAGGGAAGGCAGATGTTATCCTGGGTTAAGGAGCATCAGTATTTACCCGGGCTGGTGTATAAACCAAACAGTTTGTTTGAAAACCATGAAGTTAGTATGAAAAACCAAATCATGGAAGTAACCCGAATATTTGACCTGTTAGACAGGTACGGGCAGCTTTGCCCGGGAAAACCCGATGCCCTGGCAGGTAAAGATGATGGGGAATGGAAAAAGTATTCCACCGAAGAATTCATTGAATATAGCCGACATATTAGTTATGGATTGATGAAACTTGGGATAAAGAAGGGAGACCGCATTGCCTCCATAACCTTTAACCGGCCCGAGTGGACCATTCTGGATATGGGCATTCAGCAGCTGGGTGCCATTCATATCCCCATATATCCCACCATAAGTGATAAGGATTACGCTTATATCCTGAAGCACGCCGAGGTTAAACTGATTTTTGTAGCAGGAGAGGAGATGTACCGCCGGATAAAGGACATTATTCCCGGTGTTTCATCCATCGAAGCCATTTACACCTTTAAGAACCTTTTTGGGGTTCAGCATTTCAATGAGCTACTAAAGCTTGGTCGTGATAACCCCCAGCCTGAAGTGCTTGAGCAAACGAAAAATTCTGTCAAACCCGATGACCTGGTGACCATTATCTACACCAGCGGCACCACAGGGACTCCCAAGGGTGTAATGCTTAGCCATAGCAATATTGTAAGCAACTTCAAGGCGGTGTCTTATATCCCTCCCTACGGATCTCGCCACCGGGCCATGAGTTTTTTACCCCTTTGCCATATTTACGAACGAATGATGAACTACATGTTCATTTACAAGGGGTTGTCCATGTACTATTTGAGTAACATGGGAGCCATTGGTGACAGCCTGAAGGAGATCCATCCCCATGTTTTTACGACAGTGCCGCGCTTGCTAGAAAAGGTATATGATAAAATCATTGCCAAAGGACGTAATCTCAAAGGGCTTAAAAAGCTGATTTTCTTCTGGGCAAATAATGTGGGGCTGAACTATGAGTACCGCAAAGAGAAACGAAATCCCTTGTATGCCATTAAACTGGCCATCGCCCGAAAGTTGGTTTTTAGCAAGTGGAAAGCTGCCCTGGGCAACAACCTGGATATTATTGTTTCCGGGGGCGCCGCTTTACAGCCACGCCTGAACAAGGTGTTCTGGGCTGTTGGGCTTCGCATTATCGAAGGCTACGGTCTTACCGAAACATCACCTGTGATTGCAGTGAGTGATTTTGGGTCCAATGGAGTAAAGTTTGGCACGGTAGGACCTGTTTTGAAAGGGGTGCAGGTGCGCATTGCTGAGGATGGTGAAATCCTGGTGAAAGGCCCCAATGTAATGAAAGGATACTATAAAGATGAACAACTGACCCGGGAGGTAATAGATGAGGATGGATGGTTTCACACGGGTGATGTGGGGCGTATCGAAAACGAAGGGCAGTTGCGCATTACCGATCGCAAAAAGGTTATTTTCAAAACATCTTTTGGCAAATACATTGCTCCCCAGGTGCTGGAGAACAAGTTAAAGGAATCACCCTTTATTGATCAGGTTCTTGTTTTGGGCGAAAATCAGAAGTTTCCTGCTGCACTTATTGTCCCTGACTTCACCCACCTGAAAAACTGGTGCCATAAAAAAGGGATTCCCTATACCACTCATGCTGAAGTGGTGGCAATGTCCAGGATTAGAAAGCGCTATCAGAAAGAGGTTGACCACTACAATGACTTTTTCGGGGATTATGAAAAGATTACACGCTTTGAGCTGATGGATCATGAATGGGGCGTGGAGACTGGTCAGCTTAGTGCCACCCTCAAGCCTCGGCGAACCCACCTGATGGATGAGTACAGCGATTACATCAACAAAATTTACAAAAATGGCCTCGTGGGTGTTAGTAGCTAGACCTCCGATCAAAAGAAATTTTTGTGTTTTGCTCAATAGCCCGATAACTTTGGGAAAAGCTTTAGGCTTATCCTTTATCCGGTTGTTAGTAATTCGAATAAAAATGGTTCATTTTCCGGATAAAAGCTATTTGTGAGCTGTTTGCTGTCTTTTATGACTGCCCGGTGCGAATGTGGGTTTGTTGTGTTCCCAGGAAAGGATGTGGAAGTAAAATGCCCATGCCTTTTTTTTGATATTGATTCCTTTTTAAATAAGCCATGATTTGCTGAATAATCTTTTTATTTTTGCAGATGACAAACGCTTGTGATTTTGGATAAAAGGATGCCTGTTCATGAGTGAAAGCTGGTAATCTATTCCTGAAAAATAAAACACTACACATGACAAAAATAAAAAACATTTGCTGCATCGGAGCCGGGTACGTGGGTGGACCCACCATGGCTGTAATCGCCCAAAAATGCCCTGGCATAAAAGTTACGGTGGTAGACATCAATGCTGAGCGTATTCAACAATGGCAAACCGATGATTTACCCATCTATGAGCCTGGCTTGCTGGAGGTAGTAAAAGAGGCCAGGGGGCGTAATTTGTTTTTCAGTACCGATATAGATAAGGGTATTCGCGAGGCTGAAATGATTTTCATGAGTGTGAATACACCCACCAAGACCTATGGTGTGGGAAAAGGAAGGGCGGCCGACCTGAAGTTTGTCGAGCTCAGCGCCCGTAAAATAGCCGAAGTGAGTACCACCGACAAAATTGTGGTGGAGAAATCCACTTTACCCGTTCGTACGGCCCAATCCATCAAGGCTATTTTGAGTGAGCAAACAAGGGATGTGAAATTTCAGGTGTTGTCCAACCCGGAGTTTTTAGCTGAAGGGACAGCCATCAATGATTTACATGCCCCCGACAGGGTGTTGATAGGTGGAGACCAAACTCCCGAAGGGCTTGCAGCCATTGATGCACTGACAGAAATTTATGCCTGCTGGGTGCATCCGGAAAAGATCATTCAAACTCGTCTGTGGTCTTCCGAGCTCAGCAAACTTGCTGCCAATGCTTTCCTTGCCCAGCGTATATCTTCCATCAACAGTATATCGGCCTTGTGCGAAATCACCGGCGCTGATGTGGATGAGGTAGCCTATGCCATTGGCACCGATACACGCATTGGCCCCAAGTTTTTAAAAGCCTCAGTTGGATTTGGTGGATCATGTTTCCAGAAAGATATTCTCAACCTGGTGTATCTCTGTGAATACTTTGGCTTGCCCGAAGTGGCAGCATACTGGGAGCAGGTGGTGGTGATGAATGATTACCAAAAAAGGCGGTTTGCCCAAAACATCATCCAGGAGCTTTTCAATACCGTATCCGGCAAAAAGATTTGTCTGCTGGGTTGGGCCTTCAAGAAAGATACTAACGATACGCGGGAGTCAGCAGCTATTTACGTGACGGATCACCTGCTCAACGACCTTGCACAGGTAAGTGTGTACGACCCGCAGGTACCCACCCGTGCCATGTATGCTGACATGAACTATCTTCAAACACGTTCTGCGGCTGAAAATGAGCAATTGCTCGATGTTCATAAAGACCCCTATGAGGCCGCCAAAGGAGCCCACGCCATAGCTGTCATTACCGAATGGGATGAGTTCAGAACCTATGACTGGCAAAGGATTTATGACAACATGGAAAAGCCGGCCTTTTTGTTTGACGGACGTAACCTGTTGGATCATAAAATGCTCCGTGAAATCGGATTCAGGGTAAAGGCCATTGGGAAAGGGGAGGAGTAGAAGTCAGTCGTCCCAGCCAAACCACTGATCGATATCGCGCCGCTCCTTTTTGGTGGGACGCCCCTTCCTTTGAGCAAAGGGGTTTTGGCGCATCAACTCCAGCTTATGGTACTCCTCTTGCGGTGTGAGGTCTTCCAGGTAGTGGGGTACTAACTTAGCCCCCACACGCTTTTCAAGGGTTTGAATTACTTTTACGGTTTTGGTAATGCCCCCGTGATGAATGCTGACCATTTGACCGGTGCGCACTTCCCTTGAGGGTTTCACCTCTTCATTGTCAATTTTTATCTTGCCCGAGCGACATGCATCGGTGGCTTTGCTTCGTGTTTTAAAAAGGCGCACCGCCCACAGCCATTTGTCGATACGTACGTTTTTCTCCATACTAGCTAATGGTTTGTGAATTCAGGGTGGAGTGCTTTTAGATACCTTCACCCGTTTATCCCTGTGTGATTACCCACGCTGATAACCCCTCAAGGAATACGCTACTTTTTCCTGAAATACAGGCGGATAGGTACGCCCGTGAAGTCCCAGTTTTGCCGGATTTTGTTTTCCAAAAACCGGGCATAGGGTTCTCTGATATATTGTGGTAAATTGCAGAAAAAAGCGAATGAAGGATATCTTGTGGGTAGCTGGGTTATATATTTGATCCTTATGTACTTGTCTTTAACTGCTGGTGGGGGTTTGTTTTCAATGATGGGAAGCAGGGTTTCGTTGAGCTTGCTGGTTGAGATTTTTTGTTGGCGATTATGATAAACCTTTACGGCAGCTTCAAGGGATTTGTATATGCGTTGCTTGGTGGGTACCGATGTGAAGATGATAGGGACATCGGTAAAGGGTGCAATCTTTTCCTCTATTCGTTGGCGAAAGGCATCCATGGTTTTGTGATCCTTTTCGATGAGGTCCCATTTGTTGACCAGTACCACTACCCCTTTGTTGTTGCGTGAGGCCAGGCTGAAAATGTTCACATCCTGGCTCTCAAGCCCCTCGCTGGCATCAATGAGTACAAAACAAACATCTGAGCTTTCGATGGCCCGAATGGAGCGCATCACTGAATAAAATTCAATGTTTTCGTGTACCTTCCCTTTTTTGCGCACTCCTGCAGTATCCACCAGGTAAAAGTCAAAGCCAAAGCTTTTATAACGTGTGTAAATGGTGTCGCGGGTAGTGCCGGCTATTGGGGTTACAATGTTACGCTCCTGTCCAATAAGTGCGTTCACCAGCGATGATTTGCCCACGTTGGGTCTTCCCACAATGGCAAACTTGGGGAGATCTTCCACATTTTCGGGCTCGATGGTATCCAGGGCTTTCACCACTTCGTCCAGCAAATCGCCGGTGCCACTGCCATTGATGGACGATACTCCAAACACCTCTCCCAACCCCAATTTGTAAAACTCAGGCACGTCAGCTAAGCGCTGGTAGTTATCAGTCTTGTTGGCTACCACAATAACTTTTTTCCTGCTTTTGCGCAGCATCATGGCTACATCTTCATCCATAGGGCTGAGCCCCTCTGTTACATCTACCAAAAAAAGTATGACCGATGCCTCCTCCACCGCCAGGTTTACCTGCTTGCGAATCTCTTCCTCAAAGGCATCTTCGGAGCCCATAACATATCCACCGGTATCAATCACAGAAAACTCCACTCCGTTCCAGTCGCTTTTCCCATAGTGCCTGTCGCGGGTTACGCCCGCACTGGCGTCTACAATGGCCATGCGCGTCTGGGTCAGGCGGTTGAATAAGGTGGATTTTCCCACATTGGGGCGGCCCACCAGGGCTACAATATTTGACATAGTGCTGTTTTTCAGTTTGTAAAAGCGGGTGCAAAGATACGCATTTTATAACGGATTTTGTCTTTTATCTGATTTGACCTGTAAGGAAATATCACTACGGTAGTTGCCGGGTGGCAACCCTCTGTTTTGCATGGGTGGCAGCACCATTCCGTTATCTGAAAACCCACCTCGTAATGGTGGCATAGCGATACTTCCTGAAATGTTTGTTAATTGTGCCATCCCTACGGGATTTCATAAACCGGGGCACTTTTCGACAATAAACATTTTACTCCTGACGGAGTTAGCGAAAAACGTGATTCATTAGCTCAATCATTTAG
>SL_3KL_010_SEDDRAFT_10004541_pt1 | contig 12531 bp, 11 predicted proteins | sample SodLakKL_010_SED_2_FD_10381 | JGI IMG/M metagenome (IMG submission 10381)
CATAGTACTGCAGACAATACATTTCAGACCGGTTGTGAAAGTGGAATTTTTCATAGATTACATTTATGGTGTACAAATATGAAATCAGAAATAGGAAATGTTCTCTTCCGGCTCATTGCGTTCTCCCGTTCCTGATATTACCTTTCATATTTCTGATTTCCTGTTTCATATTTCCTGCTTCCTATTTCCGATTTCATCTTTCCTATTTCCTGCTTCATCCTGTCAACCGACAACAAGATCACCTCATTCGTAGCCGGCAGCGAGAACTCCGGCTCGATTTCGTGATTACCGACTGCCGAAATTGCATCTTTTATCGCCAGCCATGCCGAGAGTGCCAGCATAAACGGCGGCTCGGCGACGGCTTTACTCCGACGTATGGTACCGACGGGGTTCGGCGCGCTTTGTAATAACGATGTACGGAAATCTTTCGGTATATCCTGAACGGACGGAATTTTATATGTATCGGGTGAATGTGACAGCAAGTTACCCTTATCATCCCACTTCACCTCTTCGGTAGTAACCCATCCGAGCCCCTGAATGTATCCGCCTTCCACCTGACCGATATCCAATCTTGTATTGAGTGAATCACCTACATCATATAAGATGTCGGTTCTCAGAAGAGTATGACAACCGGTTAAAATATCCACCTGTACTTCGGTAACTGCGATTCCGAACGCATAGTAGAAGAACGGTTTCCCTTTCCCTTCCTTTGAATCCCAACCGATATCCGGTGTACGGTAGTATCCCGTTGCGCTTAAACTTACCCGGTTCATAAACATCAGCGGCATCGCATCGGCAAACGAAATCGTCCGCTCCGGATGTTTCACATCGAAAATTGAATTATTTTCGAACCGGATATCATCCGGATTACCCGGCGCACCGTTTTCTTTTTCGTTGAAAACAGTAACGATAGCTTCGGCAATCCTCCGCTTCAGTTTATCGATTGCATTCTTCACCGCCATACCGTTCAGGTCGGAACCGGACGACGCTGCGGTGGCAACGGTGTTGGCGACTTTTGAAGTATTGGTTGCGCTGACTTTCACACTATCGATACTCACACCAAATTCCGCCGCCGCGATACTTTGTATCTTCGTATGCAGTCCCTGTCCCATCTCCGTACCGCCATGGTTGACGAGTATCGTGCCGTCCTGATATATATGTACCAAAGCGCCTGCCTGATTCAGGAATGTCGTTGTAAACGAAATACCGAATTTCACCGGTGTTATTGTGATTCCTTTTTTCTGGAACTCGTGCAACGTGTTAAACTCATCGATTTCTTTTCGTCGTCGTTTATATTCCGACGATTTCATCAACTGCTCATAGATGGAAAACAACCGGTTACTCTCAACGACTTCGCCGTAATGGGTAACATTATCGGAATCCATTCCATAAAAATTCTTATAGCGAACCTCAGCCGCGTCTTTTTTCAAATAGCGGGCAACGCGATCTATGACAGTTTCAATTCCCGCCATTCCCTGCGGACCACCGAAGCCGCGCATCGCGGTATTGGGAGGAAGGTTAGTTTTCCATACCTTACCGGTAACCTTGAAATTCGGGATAAAATAGGCATTATCGGCGTGAAGCATTGCGCGCTGTAAAATCGCAAACGACAGATCCACCGCGGCACCGCCGTCGCTGTTCAGCTCAAAGTCAACAGCAGTAATTTTTCCGTCGTCATCAAACCCGGCTTCATATTTAATGAGAAACCTGTGACGCTTGCCGGTCATTATCATATCATCGTCGCGGAAAAGCCGTATTTTTACCGGCCTGCGGGTTGCCTGACAAAGCAGTGCAGTCCAGCATGCGGTATGATTTGCCTGAGTCTCTTTTCCGCCGAACGCTCCCCCCATCCGGCGCACTTCGACTACAACCTGATTTTTGCCGATCCCCAAAACTTCCGCAACGAGCGCCTGCGTTTCCGACGGGTGCTGCGTTGAGCTGTAAACCTGCATTTCATCTTCTTCGCCGGGAATACACAGCGCTACCTGCGATTCAAGATACCAGTGCTCCTGAGCGCCGGTGTTGAGTATACCTTTGATATTGTGCGGTGCCGATTGCATATTTTTAACGACATCACCGCTTTCGATGGTACGGGGCGGGCCGAGAAGATTATTCTTCTTCATCGCTGTCTCAATATCAAGGACGGGTTCAAGCGCTTCATACTCTACCCTGATCAACCGCTCCGCTTCGATACACTGTTCATTCGTTTCAGCCGCGATAAGAAATACGGCTTGTCCCACAAAATTTACCACACCGTCGGCAAGGCACGGTTCGTCCTTCACAACCGGTCCCATTTGATTAACACCCGGGATATCCTTTGCACAAAGTATCGCCTGAACACCCGGGACCCTCCCTGCATCGGTCAGATCGAACGATTTAATCTTCGCACGGGCGTGCGGACTGTACACAACCCGTCCGGTCAGGAGCCGGTCGCTTACCGATATGTCGTCGACATAGACGGCCTCACCTGTGACGTGGAGGGTTGCGCTTTCATGGGGAGATGGGTTATTCATTTGTTATCATGCCATTTAACTATAAAGTTAGAGTCAACCGTTAATGGTTATCGGTTATTGGTTAATGGGCTTATACTCAACGATTAACCAATAACCGATAATGCCGGAGGCATCCCTTCGGGACTATTAACCTATTCTTGATCAAGAACAATTTCCTTCTCAACATCATACCAAAACCTAAGCAACAAATTCTTCGCCGCCACTCTCCGCATTTCCGCGCCGCCGCGGACGTCGGAAATCGGGTTAAAGTCTTTGTCGATATACTGCATCGCCTCTTCGACGGTATCCCTGTTCCATTTCTTTCCGGACAAAAAGTTTTCTACGTTATCCGCTCTTTTAATGCGTTCTGCCATACCGCCGTATGCAAGCACGATCGATGCAACCGTACCTTCATTGTCCACAACAAGTTTAAATCCGCTGCTTATTGTTGAAATATCAAGATCCTTTCTCTTTGAAATTTTATACGATCTGATGATCTCGTTCGGCGACGGCTTCGGGATAATAACGCTTGTTATGAGTTCATCAGATTCTCTTGCGGTTTCACGGTAACCGGTGATAAATTGTCCGACCGGAATTTCACGTTTTCCTCTTTCGCTCTCGAGTATAACGATTGCACCGTACGCTATCAGAACCGGAAGTGTATCTCCGATAGGCGATGCCGTTCCCAGATTACCGCTCAGTGTGGCAAAGTTACGGATCTGTTGCGAACCGAAAACCTCCAGCATCGCATATAATGCGCTGAAATCTTTTTTAAGATACGGCATAAGATCCGTCAATGAGAGTCCTGCACCCGCAGTGACCGTACCATCGGCATCGTTAAAATATTTTAATTCATCTATTCCGGACAGATCTATTATGTGCTCCAACAGTTCGTGTTTTTTTGTGACGCGCAGTGCCATATCGGTAGCACCGTGGGTCACGTGAGCATCGGGGTACATTGCTTTTAACCGTAAGGCTTCTTTCAGTTGAGAGGGATGCTGATAAAGCTGTTTATCCGTTTCGATATATATGGATTCCCGCGATATAGCGTTGAGCAGCCCGATTATATGCGATTCATTGTCGGTAAAAGAGTCTTTTCCATTTGTTACGCATGCTTTTGCCGCCGCTTCCACAATCGGTCTGTAACCGGTACACCGGCAGAGATTACCGGTAAGCGCATCGTCAATCTCGGCGCGGGTGGGGTGTGTACGGTTTTTGTACAATGCAAACATCGACATAATAAAACCCGGTGTACAAAATCCGCACTGACTGCCGTCCGTATCGACCATCGCCTGCTGCACGGGATGTAATACGGATGAATTGGTTCTAAGGTTCTCAACCGTGATGAGTTGTTTACCATGAATCATCGGAAGAAATACTATGCAGGAATCCACTGCTCTGTACCGGAGTTTATCCCCTATCGGTTCGGCGAGTACCACCGTACACGCTCCGCAATCCCCTTCGGCACAGCCCTCTTTTACACCTTTATGTTCGGGCAGACTTCTGAGGTAGTTCAGCACAGTCGTCGTCGGCGTCAACGCAGAAGAGTTCCCAAAGTCTATCGATGTAATTTTATCGTCAAGAACAAATGAAATGGCGGTTTGCATCGGGTTTATCCTGGTCTATAAGCATTTGAATCTCTCTATCAGTATACTAACTTTGTGATGAATCTTCAAGTATTACTTGAACTACAATATTTCCTTCTCGTCATCCCGTCTCACGGTACCTCCCAGTACAAGCCCGGCACCGATAATTACCAGATTTTTAATTATATATTGACCCTCGGTTGTTAAACCGTACGGAATGTGTGTAAATGTGATTTCGGGAAGTAAAACAAGCGGGAGGAACGTTCCCGGTATCTGAAGAAATAATAAAAGAATTGCGATACGGACAAGAGGCCGGTAAAGAAGTGTCACCCCGATTGCCACTTCCCACCACCCCAATAACGGCACAAAGATATCGGGATCAACCCAGTATACGGTCCCCCGTACAAGTTCTTCAGCCGGACTTATACCCAGAGGTTTCAATATGCCAAACCATATAAACACGATTGCTATCGAGAACCGGAGGGTAACAAATCCGTATTGTCCCATCCAACCCGAAATCCGTTTATCTATATCAGCAAGGGAACCTTTTCTAAATAGTTTTTCCATCTTTCGCTCCGATCTTTATAATGAACGGTTCGCCCGTATTTTCTATTGACTAATACTTTTTCAGTAAGAACTAATTATCTCGAGTTACATACCGGATCGTACTAATAAAAAGTACACGAGCAGGATAACCGCAAGCACATACATTAATACCTTCACTTCTTTTCCCTTTCCGCTTGCATACTTAACCACCGGATAACTGATAAACCCCAGCGCAAGACCGTCGGCGATCGAATACGTGAGCGGTATCCCGATAATTATCAGAAACGACGGTATCGACTCACTGTAATCGCCCCAATCTATTTTGTTGACGTTTTGAATCATCATACTCCCGACAATGACCAGTGCAGGCGCCGTTATGGGTGGATAACTGGCAACCATTGATATTACCGGACTAAAAAAAAGCGCCAGCAAAAATAGTACAGCCACAACAACACCGGTTAAGCCGGTTCTCCCTCCCTGTTCAACCCCTGCCGCACTCTCGATATAGCTGGTAACGGTGCTCGTCCCGAAAGCCGCTCCCGCGACGGTACCGACCGAATCTGCCATCATAGCATTTTTTGCGCGCGGCAATTTATTATCTTTTATAAATCCCGCCCGTTCACTGACCCCGATAATCGTACCCATCGTATCGAAAACATCCATGAAAAGGAAAATTAAAATAAACGGTATCATAGAAAGGGCCAGTGCACCAACGATATCCATCTTAAAAAACGTCGGCTCTATCGACGGAGGTGATGACACGATAGATTCCGCTATCACAAAGTCTTTCATCAACATCGATTCGGTAACGACTTCCGATCCCCCGATTTCATCGGGTAGATATGGAATTAATGTGTACCACAGAATCGAAATTCCCGTTGCGGCAAGTATGCCCAGTAAAATCGATCCTCTCACACCCCGCGCATGCAGGATAGCTGTGAATAAAAACACAATGAAGAAGATGAGTATATCAGGGGAATGAAAGTCAGGATTTAACGTTACGGCCGTTCCGGGATCTTTGATGATGAATCCGGTGTTCTGCAACCCGATGAATGCAATGAATAATCCGATGCCTACGGCGATTGCATTTCGCATACTCGGACTTACCGCGTCAAGTATCTTTTCACGAATCCCGATGAGTGTAAGGATCAGGAAGAGCACACCTGAAATGAAAATAATCCCGAGCGCAACCTGCCATGAGTTCGTTATTCCCGCTGCCGCGGCAGCCGGTAACACCGTAAATACAAGGAAAAAGTTCTGTCCCATACCGGGAGCCAGCGCGATAGGATACCGGGCATACAATGCCATAATCAGTGTTGCAAGGGCGGCGGACAAACAGGTTGCGACCATGACCGCCCCAAAATCCAATCCCGTCTCAAATCCAAACATCTGTCCTGAGAGAACCGCGGGCTGGACAAAAATGATGTACGACATGGTTAAAAAGGTGGTCAATCCGGCTACGATCTCGGTACGGAACGTAGTGTTATTATCTGATAAGCGGAATAATCTGTCAAGGTTCATAAGATACTGAATTCAATCAGTATATTTTCTTATCCTTCAGGTTAGAGAATACTTCGAATAATTGTACGTTTTCCTCTCTTAATAATCCNCCGACGATCCCGACCGGACTTCCTCCGATCTCTTTCATCTGTACATTTGATAGACGGAGCTCGTTAAACCCGGCCTGCTCCGCATCTGCGATGGATGCACCGAATACGATTTTCGATATTCGTGCCCAATGGATTGCACTGAAACACATCGGACAGGGTTCGCAGGTTGAATAGATTATGCATCCCGACAAATCGACCGTGCCGAGCTTTTTACATGCTTCACGAATTGCATGCACCTCCGCATGAGCGGTAATATCGGTGGTTTTCCATACGACATTGTGTACACATACTATGACATGATCGTTTTTTACTATACATGCACCAAACGGTGTCTGTCCATTCATGATTCCCTCGCGGGCCTTCTCGATGGCCATACGCATGTATTTTTCGCCGTTATTATTCATAATTTTCTCTGTGTAGGTTATGACATAACAAACCCATCCTGTTCAGAAGGATGGGTTAACTTACAATAATATAGACAGATCATGCAGGAAAATCAAGGAAACAATTCCATGGCATATCAACCTTTGTAATTATATTCATTTCTATTCATAAATATATTTGTTATATTACGTTATTTCCTGTTATACCGGTTCGATCAGAAGAACTTTCATCAATGTCCGAAAAAATATTTTCTTATATATCCGATGAGCTAAAAGACCGTGCGCTGGCTTCTGCGGGTGAAGGTATTACCATCGCCGATGCGCGTTTACCGGATATGCCGTTGATTTATGTTAATCCCGCATTTGAAAGAGTAACGGGGTATTCTCGTCACGAAGCTATCGGTTCCAATTGTCGTTTTCTTCAGGGACCCGATACCGACCCGAAAGCGGCGGAGACGATCCGCACGGCAATCAGGGAAAAACGCGGTTGTGTCGTGGAGATACTGAATTACCGGAAAGACGGAACTACGTTCTGGAACCGGTTGACCATCACGCCCGTGTTCAATCAATCGGGGATGGTCACTCATTTTATCGGAATTCAATCGGACGTGACCGCACGCAGGATTGCCGAGGAAAAACTCGCAGACGCAAACCGGGAGATGCAGCGGGATCTGGAGTCCGCGGCGCAAATCCAAAAAAGCCTGTTACCGGCGTCTGCTCCCAAACTTAAAAATATGGAAATCGCCTGGACCTATCGGCCGTCACGTGAATTGGGAGGGGATACGCTGAACGTTTTACGCCTGGACGATAATACGGTTGCTGTGTATGTGCTGGACGTAACCGGTCACGGCGTTCCGGCATCGTTGCTTTCATTTACGCTGGCACACACACTATCTTCCTTCCCCGAACAATCGTTTCTTTTCGATAACAATGGAAAAGAACTGATAGCTTCTGCGCCATCGACCGTTGCCGCACGGTTGAATCAACGCTTTCAGCTCGATCTTGATGCCCCGCAATTTTTCACAATGTTTTATTCGCTCATCGATGAACGTGATAATAAACTGCGCTGCATTATCGCGGGACACCCGCCTGTAATATTGGTGAAAGAGGACGGGACTACCGATTTGTTATATGCAAATAATCCGCCGATCGGGGTAATGGAAAAGTTTGAGTTTGCCGAACAGGAAATATTTCTTCAACCGGGAGACCGTGTGTATGTATATACCGACGGGCTGAGCGAGGCTTTTTCTCCCGAAGGCAAACAACTTGGTTCTCAGCAAATCAAAGATGCGGCAGTCACAGCGAGATCGGACACACTGCAATCAGGCGTCAGGAATCTTGAACTGCTGGCAGAGGAATGGACCGAAGGCAATCCGCAGGATGACGTATCAATCCTGGCTATAGAATGCACCGGCGAATAGGATTACTCCTCGACACTAACCTGCATATCCCCCAGTAATTCATCGATAACGATTTGAATCGCACCCCAGGGAGTCTGAAACAGAACAACCTGAGCATACCCGGGTATAAATTCCTCGAATCTTAATTCGTTTAGACATATTTCAAGTAAACGGCGATAGGTGTTCGGGGATAAAACAATTGCATTCGGCATCCGGCCGGCTTTAAAATAAAAGGACTCAAGCCGATCATAAATAGCCTCGAGAGGATCAAATATTTTTCTCATAACAGTATGCTCCGATTAATTGTGTTTCAATACATATATACGATATATCGGAACCAATAATTATGACGGAGCTTACACGGTGTGCGGGAAATCACAAGGGATTGTCATACTTTCCCCGAAGGGGTGGAGACTGTGTGAAAATTAGAAATTGTCAGTCTGAGCGGAGTCGAAGACTGACAATTTACTCTATTTTCACCTTTCGACTCCCTGCCTGCCGCAGGCAAGGCGCTGCCAATGACATAAAGACACAAACGCCATCGCCTGCAGGCTTCGACTCCGCTCAGCCTGACACCCTACGCGCTATCGGATTGTGTCATTATTTTGATAGATTATTCCGACTTGTCGGAATAATACCATACTCAGGGTGACAATTTATCTTTAAAATGACACAGTACAACAGTGTGCGGGCTGAGCCCCGCTGATGCGGGGTAAACTCCGTCGAAGGATGAAACGGGAGTACTCTCTTATATCCTTATCATAACCGATGTTGTAAATATGTGATCCGTCGGAAGTGCCGGTATGCGTTCACCGGTCGGCTGTCCGGTCTGATCGACTTCGCGGATTAAACGGGGCTTATTTTGAAAATTAATGGTGTATGCCATTCGCAACGAGAAACCTTTGGTCACCGTGACATCAAGTATGTTGTCTGTGTCGATACGATAATCTTCATCGTCACGAAAATCCATGTACACATTGGTTTTTTGCCGGTATCTGAGATTTGAATTAAACGTAACGGTCAATTCCGGTTTCAATACCGCGGAAAAATTTTCCGGTTGTTGTCTGTCATCGATAACCAACACATCACGTGCATAATCGATACCAAGCGGTAATATCAGATCGATAGATTTGTTATCTCCGAATAATTTAATTCCGTACCCAAACTGCACACTGTTCCTCAACCAATATCCTCTGTACTGATTGCTCTGTGTCGCCGCCTGTGTAAAAAGGAAATTGTGCAGTTGTGAGGTCGTGAACCAATCGAGACGGGCGCTTAGCAGCCAGTTATTCGCCGATTCGATCCATGGACCGCCTGAATAACGCGCCTCTCCGTATGCACCCTTTCCGTTAAACCTCAATCTGAATCGGGGATATCGCTTCTGTATTTCATTATCGACCGTCGCGGTCCGTGTACTGTTATTTCCACCGGTAATACCGACGCCGACAGCAAAATTGATTTCGATCGGATATTTGGGCTGCTGTTCCTCTTTTTTGACGTTATTTGCAGCCGATGTACTCATTGAACCGATCATTATAAAACTACATAATAAAAATATGAACCAGCTTCTTATCATTTTCATCCCTTAATTGATATTTCGTTTCTACGTATGAAATTCCTTTAAAATTTGAAACATAGCGAGTAAGTTTGCTACCGGCGTTCTTGCCTGAATATTATGGATTGCTGCAAAGATGAATCCTCCACCCTTTCCGAAAACTTCCAGACGTTCGGCAATTTCACGACGTACGTCGTCGGGTTTTCCGAAGGGCAGCGTATGTTGCGTATCAACACCGCCTCCCCAGAATGTAATCCGGTCACCGAATCTCTCTTTCAGAAACGACGGCTGCATATTCGCGGCGGAACATTGCACCGGATTCAGGATATCAAAACCGGCATCGATGAAATCGTCGATAAAAGGCGACACGGAACCGCATGAATGGATAAATGTTTTCCATCCGGTATTTTGGTGGATCCAATCGTTGACAATTTTATGAAACGGTTTAAACATCTCCCGATATATTTTCGGATCGATGAAGGGACCTGTTTGCATACCGAAGTCGGTCCCGGTGACAACAACTACATGCACATAATTACCGACTGCTTCGTACATTTTTTCGAGATTCCGGAGAACAATCCCGCACTGACGTTCGAATACTTTATAAATAAACTCTTTACGTGTCGACAGACTGATATACCATTCCTCGATATCACGAATTCCCTTCGGATGCTTCAATGCGGGAGCGGGCACGTGAGCAATATCACCGAACGAAGCTCCCGGCACACCGCCGACGACGGCTCGATCAGTCGTATGATAGATCATTTCCGCATTTCTTTTCATCGACGCAAGATCATCGGGCGAAAGGAGGCCGAACTCTTCGGTATTATCCTCTACTTTCAATGTTTCCTCGCGAATCGGTCTCTGACGCACAATCGCATCGAAATACCAACCGCCTTTCGGCATACGCCCGCTCGGGGGAACGCTCGTATCTCCACCGGGATAGAGAAGTATGTCCCCTTTTTCATCCGGGGAGGTGGTAAAAAGCCCTGGTACGAGTACGGGAGTACCGTCGAAAGTTTTCCACTCCTTCCAGTTTTCTTTTTTAAAGCCAAACATTGTCCCTTTACCGGGTAACTCAACAGTATCGGTTCCGAGAGCATCTGCAAGATCGCCAGCTATTTCTCCCAGCATCTGATATGGTTCGACAACCTTAACAGGCGTTCCCGGCTCATCCAATCCGAGTGCCTGCCTCAGCTGATAAACGGTACTGACGTGCACGCTTGTTAATCCGCATCCGCCGACGTCGAGAGGGATTCTGTCCGGCTCCCGGTGAGCTATAGCACTTAAAACCCGTTCGCGTGAATTCATATTCGACCAGTGTCTCTCCGGAATCTCATTTTCGCATTATCCATACTTGTTTAATTACATTGTCAACGACTTCATAGATTAAAAGGGCATAGACAACATCCGTATCCGGTATACCGGTAATCCGTTCATAATCAAGAACATAGTTTCCGAAAACTATCCGTTCTAATATCTCACAGTGTAGTTCGGGTGCATTATCGAATCTTGATTTATAGAACGGCCGGATTTCATCGATACCGCTCATCAGTACTTCATCGGGGAACGAATAAATAATGATTTCATCGTGGTAAAATGACAGGAACGTTTCCAGGTCACGCATATTGTATGCATCGACCTGCTTACCCACAACTGATTCCGGATCATTTTCACTGCCGGATGCCGGACAGATTATTAAAACAAAAACGATAATGAGACTTATAAACTTAACGACCATATATTTTCCCATCAAAAGACCCTTACAATTTAAATTACCGGTGCGAACCTAAGCTCCGCCGTATTTATTCAGATGTAGCATATGTAATACCCCTGATTTCATCGGTTTCAATTTCACCGACATATTTCTCTTTCGACTTCGATACCGCGCAATAGAAATGATAGAGCGTTCTCCCTTTTGCTATTAACGACGGCTTATGCGCGTATTTCGAATCGATGCTTCCTTCCGGACCGACATCTATAAGGACCTCATTTGTTTTATACCAGGTGAGAAAATCAGAGGAGTACGCCATGCTGTCGCGTGCGTGTCCGTCGTAACTCAAACCGAAATAAAAAAGCAACCAATATCCGTCGTGATTAAAAACACAGGGATCGGAGGCAAACCTACCATCGAACGACCGGATATCCCCTGTCGATATGACGGGATTTAAAGGATATTTTGTCCAGGTACGGAGATCGTTTGAATATGCGAAACCGATCTGTTCCTTCCAGTCGCCTTCGGTTATGTTTTTTGCGTTATAGAATAGATAGAAAACCCCCTCGTGTTCCATGATCCATGATTTATATAATCCCCCGGCTTCCCAGGCATATCTCTTTTCCGGAAAAAGAACCGGATCTTCAACGGTCCAGTTTATCAGATCATCGCTGTAACAGATACCTATCATACCGGGTCCGACCTCGTATCCCTCACCGGGATACGTATGATAGGTACCGATATATTTCCCGTTGATTTTCCTGACTTCACCTGATCCGTAAAGGTCATTATCCCGAATAATGCTTGTCATAGCGATATTATATTCGGTATATGAACCGGACGGACCCCGATCGATGATCATTCCTATTTTTTCCCATGATACAAGGTCATCGGAAACAGCCATACCGGTGCGGTATCCTATACCATCCCATCCCACACATGTCATATAGTATTTCCCATCGTGCCTGAACACGAAAGGGCAATCCACAGCATGACTGTCGAATGCTCCTTTTCTGTAGGATGGTTTTAGAACAAGCTGACCGCACTTATTGCGCACATAAATCTGCAGACTGATTGGAGATATATCCATGGAAATTTGGCCTGCTACTCCCCGAGTAATAATCTTTTTTTATCCATATAATAACAGAAATTGTCATAACTCACATCCGGCGGAACAAGATGATCGACCTGCGGTGTATATCCTCCTTCCTCGACAACGGGACGGAGGAGTTCGAGGTGTTCATC
>SL_3KL_010_SEDDRAFT_10004542_pt1 | contig 12528 bp, 11 predicted proteins | sample SodLakKL_010_SED_2_FD_10381 | JGI IMG/M metagenome (IMG submission 10381)
AGCCAATGCGCGCTGCAGCGGATCTCCGGGGAGCAGTCGCGGCGGGACGAGTTCATCGACGTACTCGTTGATCACCGCCGACTCAAACACGGGCGTGTCCTTGTCGACCAGCAGCAGCGGCACTTTCCCGGTCGGCGATTTCTCGAGGAACCACTCCGGCAGGTCGTTCGGATCGATGAATGTCCGCTGGAACGGAACCTTCTTGTGTTTCAGCGTGATGACGCTACGCTGCACGAAAGGGCAGAGCGGAAAGCTGACCAGATGCAGATGGGGCAGGGCCATGAGACCTCCAGATGGCGGCAGTGATCGGTTCCCGGTGGGCGAGCGGGCTTGCGGCCGTGACCGCGGCTGATGCCGGCGCCGGCGCGCTGCGCCTGGACAAATGGCTCTGGGCAGCCCGCTTCTTCAAGACCCGGGCGCTCGCCACCGAGGCGGTTGCAGGTGGGAAGGTGCACGTAAACGGCGATCGCTGCAAGCCCGCCCGGAAGGTGCACCCGGGAGACCGCGTGACGGTGCACCGGGGCCAGGAGGTCTTCGATATCGAGGTTCTCGGGATCAACGATCGGCGGCGCCCGGCCTCCGAGGCGAGGCAGTTGTATGCCGAGACCTCCGAAAGCATCGCGCGGCGCGAGGCGGAAGTCGCCCGCCGCCGCGAACAGCGCAGCGACACGGGTCCCGGGAGGCGGCCCGACAAGCGGGAGCGCCGGCACATCCGGCGCTTCATCAGAAAGGAGGGGGACAGGTGAACACAGAGCATCCGCAGACACCCTTGCTGGCTGTCGATCTGATCATCCGTCACGCGGCCAACCCCGGCCGCGTGCTGGTGATCGAGCGCCGCAATCCGCCGCCGGGCTGGGCGTTGCCCGGCGGGTTCGTGGACCGCGGCGAGCCCGTCGAACGGGCGGCGCGGCGCGAGGCGCGGGAGGAGACCAATCTCGACGTTCGACTCGAGGCCCTGCTGGGGGTGTACTCGGATCCGGAGCGGGATCCCCGCGGCCACACGGTGAGCCTCGTTTATATCGCCCGTGGCGAAGGGGAGGCGCTGGCGCAGGACGATGCGCGGGCGCTGCGCTGGCTGGATCCGGAGGACCGGACCCAGCCGCTCGCCTTCGATCACCGCCGCATCCTCGATGACTATCTGCGATTCCGTGTCACCGGGGAAGTGGCCCCGATCCGACACGCAGGCCGCTGAGACGGCCGGCGCAGCGAGCGGGCAAGCTGTTATCATACGGGCCTTTCCGAGCGACGACGAACCCTGGTGAGCGAACCGGCACAAGCCCCGATACAGCCGCGGGTCTACCCCCGCGATCAGCACCCGATCTCGCGCGCCGCGATCAGCGACAATGCGCTGAAGGTCCTGTACCGCCTGCGCGACGCGGGCTTTCGAAGCTGTCTGGTTGGCGGCGGTGTGCGCGATCTGCTGCTGGGTCGCGAGCCGAAGGATTTCGATGTCGCGACCGACGCCCATCCCGAAGACGTCCGCCGGCTTTTTCGCAACTGCCGCCTGATCGGCCGGCGTTTCCGTCTGGCACACGTCACGTTCGGCCGCGAAATCATCGAGGTTGCGACCTTCCGGGCCCCGTTCGGTGCCGAGGACGAGGAAGGCAACATCGAACTCAGTGAAGAAGGCCGCATCATCCGCGACAATTGTTACGGCACGATTGAACAGGATGCGTGGCGGCGTGATTTCACCGTGAACGCGCTGTACTACGACATTGCCAACTACTCCGTGCTCGATTTCACCAACGGAGTGCTCGACCTGCACGAGGGCGTGCTGCGGCTGATCGGCGACGATCCGGAGCAGCGCCTGCGCGAGGACCCGGTACGAATGCTGCGCGCGGTGCGGTTTGCGGCGAAGCTCGGTCTGCGCATCGCCCCGGAGGTGGACGACGCGCTGCACCGTTACGCCGGTCTCATCACCTCGGTGGCGCCGGCGCGGCTGTTCGACGAGGTGATCAAGCTCTTTCACAGCGGCGCTGCGGTGACCTGCCTCGACGAACTCGAGCGTTTCGGCCTGTTCGAAGCGATGTTTCCGCAGGCCGCCGAGTGCTTTGCCGATCCGGAAAACGGAGTGGATCAGCGCGCCTTCCTGGTCGAAGCGCTGAAGAACACCGATGCCCGAATCCGCGACGAGATGGGCGTGCACCCGGCGTTTCTGTACGCCGCGATCCTCTGGGCACCCGTGCAGCGCGAAGTGCAGGCGCGGCTGGACGCTGGCGAGGAGCCTGCCGCCGCCTGGCAGCAGGCGTCGTCCGTGGTCCTGGAGCGGCAGGCGCAGCGCGTTTCGATTCCGAAGCGCTATGCGCTGGTCGTGCGCGAGATCTGGGAACTGCAGCAACGGTTGCCGCGAAACCAGGGTGGGCGGGCACTGAGGCTGCTTGGGCACCCGCGTTTTCGCGCCGCCTACGACTTCCTCTGCCTGCGCGCGCGGGCGGGCGAGTCGGATCCGGCGCTCTGCGACTGGTGGACCGAGTTCCAGAACAGCGACGTGGCCCGCCAGCAGCAGGGGGCGGCGGCGCCCGCTGCAGAACCCGCGACTCGGGCGCGTCGCGGCCGGCGTCGGCGCAGGCCCCGGGCGGCTTCATGAGCCAGCCCGTGCCGGCCTTCATCGGGATCGGGGCCAACCTTGGCGATCCCGTGGCCCAGGTGCTCGATGCCTTCGTCCGACTCGATCGAGACATGCCGGATACCCGGCTCACCGGTCGCTCGCGCCTGTTCCGGAACCCGCCGATGGGTCCTCAGGACCAGCCCGACTACGTGAATGCGGTCGCGCGGCTCGAAACCCGGCTGGAACCCCGTGCGCTGCTGACCCGTTTGCAGGCGATCGAGGTCGCCTGCGGCCGTCAGCGTGACGGTTCCCGCTGGGGTCCGCGCCTGCTCGACCTGGACCTGCTGCTGTTCGGCGGCGAGGTGATCGACGAACCGGGCCTGCGGGTTCCACACCCCGGCATCGCGGAACGCGATTTCGTGCTGTTTCCCTTGCTGGAACTTGCGCCTGGCCTGATCATTCCGGGTCGCGGGGCGGTTGCGGCACTGTGCCGCAGCATGTCTTGCACCGATCTGCAGGCCATTGCCGAGGAGGCACGCGCGTGAGTCTCGCCGATTTCCGTTTCATCGCGGTGGAGGGGCCGATCGGTGTCGGGAAGTCCAGCCTCGCCCGTATGCTCGCGCAGCATCTGGACGCGGAGGGGTTGTTCGAGGCGCCGGACGAAAACCCGTTTCTGGAGCGCTTTTACCAGGACCGTTCCAAGCACGCGCTGGCCACCCAGCTGCATTTCCTGGTGCAGCGCGTCCGGCAGCTCACGCCGCTGGCGCAGCTGCAGCTGTTCGAGCGCCTCCACGTGGCCGATTATCTGGTCGACAAGGACCCACTGTTCGCGGAGCTGAATCTGCCGCCCGACGAGATGGCCGTCTACCGGGAGATGTTCCGGCATCTGCGGCCGCAGATGCCGCGGCCCGACCTGGTCGTGTACCTGCAGGCCCCGGTGGAGGTTCTGATGGAGCGTATCCGGCGCCGCGGGCGCAGCTACGAACGCCGCATCGACGGCGCCTACCTCGAACGCCTGAACGCGGCCTACGCGGAATTCTTCTATCATTTCGACGCGGCCTCGCTGGTGATCGTGAACGCGGCGGAAATCGATTGGGTGAACCGCGCCGCGGACTTCCAGCAACTGGTCCAGTTCCTGGATCAGGTTCACGGCGGGCGGCACTATTTCAATCCGCTGCCTGTGCAGCTGTGAACCGTGCAGGAGGCCCGATGCGCAACACCATTCGCACCCTCGAAAAGCTCAAGAAGGACGGCCGGCCGATCACCTGCCTGACCGCCTACGACGCGAGTTTCGCCCGGTTGCTGGACGCGTCGGACATCGACGTGATCCTGGTCGGCGACTCGCTGGGCATGGTGGTGCAGGGCCACGAGACCACATTGCCGGTGACCATCGAGCACATGGTCTATCACCTTGAGGCGGTTTTCCGCGGCAGCCGCCGCGCGATGCTGATGGCGGATCTTCCGTTTCTCGGCGATCGCGACGTGCTCACCGCGCTGGACCAGGGCGGTGCGCTGATGCGGGCCGGCGCGCAGATGGTCAAGGTGGAATGTAACGGCGGTCAGACCGATCTGGTGCGGCGCATGGCGGGTTCCGGGATTCCGGTCTGCGCGCACCTGGGCCTGACGCCGCAGGCGGTTCACCGTTTCGGCGGTTACCGAATCCAGGGTCGCGAGTCGGCGGTCGCCGACCGCATGCAGGCAGAGGCACGGGCGCTCGAGGCTGCGGGCGCGCAGTGTCTGCTGCTGGAGGGTGTCCCGGAGACGCTGGCCACGCGCATCACGCACGGCGCGCGGGTGCCCGTGATCGGCATCGGCGCAAGCCCGGACTGCGACGGGCAGGTGCTGGTGTTGCAGGACGTGATCGGATTGACTCCGAACCCGCCCCGGTTCGCGCGCAACTTCATGCCTGGCGCCGGCGGGCTCGAGCAGGCCATCGCGGCCTACGCGGCCGCGGTGCGCGAGCGCCAGTTCCCCGTTTCCGGCGAACACACCTTCGTCTGATCCGATGCGCATCGTCCGGGATCGTCGCCAGGTCACCGCCCTGTGCCGTGAGTGGCGCCGCAGGGACGGGCAGAAGCTTGCGTTCGTGCCGACGATGGGCAATCTGCACGCGGGCCACCTTGCGCTGGTGCGATACGCACGCGAACACGGGGACCGCGTGCTGGTCAGCGTGTTCGTGAACCCCCTGCAGTTCGACCGTCCCGAGGACCTCTCCCGCTACCCGCGGACGCTCGAGGCCGATGCGAAGCTGCTGGCCGAGTCGGGCGTCGACGCGCTGTTCTGCCCGGAGGCTTCCGAGATGTACCCGGAACACGAACCGGTGCCCGCGCGGGTCGTGGTGTCCGGGCTGTCCCAAACCCTCGAGGGTGAATCGCGCCCGGGCCACTTTGATGGTGTCGCCACCGTGGTCGCGAAGCTGTTCAATCTGGTGCAGCCCGATCTCGCGGTCTTCGGTGAGAAGGATTACCAGCAGTTGCTGCTGATTCAGGGCATGGTCGCGTCGCTGAATTTCCCGGTGCTCGTCGATGGGGTGCCCACCGTGCGCGAGAGCGACGGGCTGGCGCTCAGTTCCCGCAACGGGCAGTTGTCGGCCGCCGCGCGGGTTCGCGCACCGGAACTGTATCGCTGCCTGCGGGACACGGTGGAAGCCTGCCTGCTGGAGCCCGACCAGTGGCCAACGATCTTCCCGGAGCTTCTCGCGACTGCGGAGACCCGGCTGCGCGACGCGGGTTTTCGGCCGGATTACCTCAGCATCCGGCGTGCGGACGACCTGGGCGAACCCCGGGCCGGGGACCGGGATCTGATCCTGCTGGCGGCCGCCTGGCTTGACGGCGTCCGCCTGATCGATAATCTGCGCCTAAGAGTCGGGAAGATTGCCGCTCCGGCATGATTCCCCCATAATGCACCGCACAATGACTGCTGGACGCTAGCGTCACCGGAGTTTTCGCCGATGATGATTACTTTACTGAAGGGCAAGCTGCACAAGGCCCGTGTCACGCACTGCGAGCTCGAATACGAGGGCTCCTGCGCGATCGATACCCGTTTGCTCGAGGCCGCTGGCATCCTGCCGTTCGAGCAGATCCAGATCTACAACATCGACAACGGGGAACGCTTCACCACCTATGCGATCGAGGCGGAAGCGGGCTCCGGGGTGATCTCGGTGAACGGCGCCGCTGCGCACAAGGCGGCGGTTGGCCACCGCGTGATCATCTGCGCCTACGGCCAGCTCGACGCCGCCGAAGCGCGTTCGTTCACGCCCAACCTGGTCTACATGGGTCCGGGCAACCGCATCACGCACACCGGACACCAGATCCCCGTTCAGGCCGCCTGACCCGGCCCCGCGCGCCGGTGGGCGCGCCGCAAGCGATCCCACCAGATCCCCCAGTGCTTACNATCGCGCGAGNGTTCGCGCATTCTCCCTTCTCCCGCTTGTGGGAGCGGGGCCGGNGNGGNCCGGTGCCGGCGCCGCACGCCCANCCCAGCCCTNCCCCGCGAGCGGGGATACTGATNNGCGGTGTCTGCGTGGGAGANNGCAGTCAGCCGGTGTTGCGCATGCCCGCCGCGATCGCGTTGATGGAACGCAGTAGCGGCGACAACCAGGGGTTTTCCGCCTCCGCATCCGCCTCCTGGGCGGCTTCCGCTGCGGCGGCCTCCGCTGCGCGCGACTCCCGCAGCAGGTGGATCTGGATGCTGTTGAGCGGATCGAGGTAGGGGTTCCGGCGCAGCAGCGANAGCGCCAGCAGCGGCGTCTCGTCCATCAGCGCATCGAGCTGCGAAACCAGCAGGACTTCGCGCACGGTGCGCGAGAATTCNTCCTGGATCCTGGCGAAGACNGCGTTCGCGAGCTCGCGATCGCTGCACAGCCGCGCATATTCGGCCGCCGTGCGCATGTCCGCCTTGGTCAACGCCATCTGGCTGTTCGACAGCAGCGAGCGGAAGAACGGCCACTCGGCGTGCATTCTCTGCAGGGTTTCCAGCCGGCCCGGATCGTCTCCGCGCCATTTCTCCAGCGCACTGCCGATTCCGTACCAGGCGGGCAGGGTGTGGCGGGACTGCCCCCAGCCGAACACCCAGGGGATCGCCCGGATCGATGACTTCGAGCGGTCGCTCTTGCGCCGGTGCGAGGGCCTGGAACCGATGTTCAGAAAGCCGATTTCCTGAACCGGTGTGCTTTCGTAGAAATAGTCCAGCACGCCGGGCGTGCGGTCGACGAGGTCGCGATAGGCCTCTTCGCCGAGTGCGGCGAGTTCGTTCATCGTCGCCCTGTAGTCGTCGCGGTCGCAGGTCGGCTCGCGGATCAGGCTGCGGCTGGCCAGGATCAGGCCAGTGGCCCCCATGCCGATCTCGTAGACGGCGGTCTCGACGTTGCTGTACTTGTAGGACAGCACCTCGCCCTGCTCGGTGAACTTGATCCGGCCCTGCACCGTGGCGGGCGGTTGGGCGAGGATGGACTCGTGCGTCGGGCCGCCGCCGCGGCCGACGGTGCCGCCACGCCCGTGGAACAGCTGGCAGCGCACACCGTAGCCCTCGGTGATCGCGACGATCTTCTTCTGCGCTTCGTAGAGGTTCCAGCTGGAGGCCAGAATGCCGCCGTCCTTGCAGGAGTCCGAGTAGCCCAGCATCACTTCCTGGAGGTCGCCGTTGGCGGCCAGCATGCGCCGGTAGCAGGCGTTGCCCAGCAGGTCGTTGAGCACCTCGTCGACGTGCAGCAGGTCTTCGATCGTCTCGAACAGCGGCGTGATCCGCAGGTGGCAGAAGGCGTCGCCGTCCTGGCGGCCGGCCAGCGCAGTCAGCCGTCCGAGCAGCAGCACCTCGAGCACGTGCGAAGCCGCGTGCGTCATCGAAATCACGTAGGTGCCGATGCCTTCCGCACCGACCTCCCGCCGCATCTCGCGGATCACGTCGAACACCCGCAGGGTATCCCGCGACTCCTCGTCCAGCGCGTCGTAATCGATGTCGAGCGGCTCCGCGCGGTCGATCAGCCGGCCGAGCAGTTCCAGGCGGGACGGCTCGGCCAGGGATTCGTAATCCGGCTCGACGCCGGTCTGCGCCAGTATCGCCGCGACGGCCCGGCTGTGCACGCCGGATTCCTGCCGGACATCGAGATGGTGCAGGTGGAAGCCGCAGGTTTCCACGATCCGGATCAGGTCGGTGAGTTCCCGCCCGGCGATGTTGCGTTCGCCGTGGCTGACCAGTGAGTCGTGGATCACCCTGAGGTCTGCCAAGAGTCCCTCGGCGCCGGCATAGGCGGAACTCACGGGCAGAATCGCCGCTTCACCCTTCAGGCGCCGATCCACGGTGGACAGCGTTTCCTTCAGGCGGAACAGCATGATCTGCAGCTTGCGCCGGTAAGGCTCGGTTTCGTAGCGGTCCATCGAACCCTGAAAGACCGCAGGCACGATGCTGTTGTCGGCTTCGAGGCTGGCGAGGAAGGCCTCCGAGGGCTGACACATCAGCGACGAGTGGGTCAGCACGTTGCGCAGCCGGGACACGCGCCTCAGGTACTCGCGCAGCACCTGCTGCATCGCCAGCCGGCAGGCGAGCGCCGTGACTTCCGGAGTCACATTGGGGTTGCCGTCGCGGTCGCCACCGATCCAGGAGCCAAAGCGCAGGAACGCCGGGATGCGGATCGGCAGGCTCCCGTCGGGAAGCATTCCGTAACTGCGCCGAACGGCCTTCTCGAGAAAGCGGTAGGCGATCGGGATCGCCTCGAACAGGCTCTCCTCGAAATAGAACAGCCCGTACTTGATCTCGTCGCGGACCTGGGGCTGTTTCACCCGCACCTCGTTGGTGCGCCAAAGAATCTGGATGTGTCCTTCCAGTTCCTCGATCAGCAGCTTTCGCTCGGCCGCGCCGATGCGCGGGTGATTGAGCTGGTCCGCGGTCCGGAACACGCGCCGCTGGTTCTCCATCGTGGTACGCCGCCGGGCCTCGGTGGGGTGGGCGGTGAACACCGGTTTGTAGCTGATCTCGGACAGCAGCCGTTCGAGTTCGGCGGCGGTGACGCCCTCCGCGCGCAGGTTGCGCAGCGTCCGGTCGAACGAGCCGACCCAGAGGGGCTCTCCGCTGCTCACCTGGGCGCGCCGCCAGCGGTAATACAGGTCTTCCTCGGCGATATTCACCAGGCTGAAATAAATGCTGAAGGCGCGGATAACGCGTTCGGTCACGTCCGGGCTCTGACGCACGATACGGTGCATCAGGCGCTGGCGCAGCCGCGGATCCTCCCGTTTGCGCAGGCTGACGAAGCCCTTGCGCAGCGTCTCGACCGCGTCAAAGACTTCCTCGCCTTCCAGCCTGCGGATCACCTGTCCCAGCAGGTCGCCGAACAGCCGGACTCGCGCGCGGAGCTCCCGGTCCTTCGGCAGAAAGCGCTCGTCGGTTCGATTGCGGTTCATGAGCCCCCTGCATGCGCTACACGCACAAATGGGGCCGGCGCGGCGGCCGGCCCCCTGATCGTGACGGTCTTCGGGACGCAGTATAACGCAGCCCCGACTGGCGCCTTTTCCGCGGTGGCCCGCAGTTCAGGTCTTGCCCAGCAGGCTGCGGTAGAGATCCAGGTAGGCGGCGGAACTCTGGCTCCAGCCGAAGTCGCGCACCATGCCGTTGCGCATCACCGTGCGCCAGCGCTCCTGTCCTGGCTCGTTGAACAGCGACAGCACGCGTTCGATCGCGCCGGTGAGTGCCGTCACGCTCGCGGGAACGAAACAGAAGCCGGTCGCGGTCCCGTCCGCGAGTGTCGCGGGATTCGCGTCGATCACCGTGTCGACCAGCCCGCCGGTAGCGTGCACGATCGGAGGCGTTCCGTAGCGGAGGCTGTACATCTGGTTCATTCCGCAGGGTTCGAAGCGCGACGGCATCAGGAACGCGTCGGAGCCCGCCTCGATCCGGTGTGCAAGGGTTTCGTTGTAGGCAATGACCACACTGCAGTGCTCTGGATTCGCGGCTGCGAGCGCGCGCGCGGCGTCCTCGAAGCGCCGCTCGCCGCTGCCGACCAGCGCCAGTTGCATCCGGCCGGCTGCGAGAAAGGGTGCGCAGGCTTCCAGAAGCAGGTCGATTCCCTTCTGCTCCACCATCCGGCCGACGTGGCCCAGCAGCGGCACGTCCTCCCGGACCGGCAGTTGCAGATCGCGCTGCAGCGCGGCCTTGTTCAGCGCCTTTCCGGAAAGGTCGTCCGCGCTGTAGTGGGCCTCGAGGTAGCCGTCGCGCTCCGGGTTCCACTCGCGGTAGTCCACCCCGTTCAGGATGCCCAGCAGGCTCGCCGAACGTGCGCGCAGCACGCCGTCGAGCCCCATGCCGGCCTCGGGGGTCTGGATTTCGCGTGCGTAGGTGGGTGACACGGCGGTGACCAGGTCGGAGAAGACCAGCCCGCCCTTCATGAACGACAACAGGCCGTGGAACTCCAGCGCCTCCATNTTCCAGAGATCCTCCGGCAGGCCCAGCGCGTGGCGGACGGCTCCCGGGAACAGGCCCTGGTAGGCCAGGTTGTGGATGGTGAAGACGGTCGGCGGGCGCTTGGGGTGGTTGCGCAGGAACACCGGCACCAGGCCGGTCTGCCAGTCGTTCAGGTGCAGGATCTGCGGTGCCCAGTCCAGTTGCGCCTCGTTCACCGCCAATGCCGAAACCGCCCGGGAGAACGCGGCGAAGCGCTGCGGATTGTCGGTCCAGTCGCTGCCGTCCGTCGCCCGGTAGGGGTCGCCGTCGCGTTCGAAGTACATCGGCCAGTCGACCAGATAGACCATCACCGTAGTGCCGGGCAGATAGCCCTGGATCAGGCTCCAGGGCGCGTCCGCGGGCCCGGGCAGCCGTGTCGGGTCGGCCAGGCGGCTGATTGCGCGCGGGTAGGCGGGAAGTACCAGGCGGACATCGTGGCGGCGGCGCTTCAGTGCGGCGGGCAGGCTGGCGCTCACGTCGCCCAGGCCACCGGTCTTCACCAGGGGGTAGGCTTCGCTACTCGCAAACAGGATGCGCATGGAGACTCCAGAAACGCGTTGTGTGGCCGCACCGGCCATTGTAGTTTAGGGCGTCCTGCCATTTCCTGCCCGTCGGCGCAGAACCGAGGAGCCATCGTGCCGAAGTCTGAACCTGCCTCTTCCCGCTGGCATCCGCTGGCGGACGCCCGTGACCGCCTCCGTGCGGTGTCCCTGCGTGAACTGCTGTCCGGCGATCCGGACCGCGTCCTTCGCGACGTGTTGAGCGTCGCTGGGCTGCGTTTCGACTGGACCCGCCAGCGGCTCGACGCCGGGGCCTGGGACGCGCTCTACGCATTCGCGGGCGATGCCGGGTGGACCGACGCATTGCGCCGCCAGTGGGACGGGGCGCACGTGAACACCACCGAGGACCGGGCCGCGCACCACATGGCCCTGCGCCTGCCCCCGGACGCCAGCTGCCGCATCGACGGCCGGGAGGTCGTTGCCGACGTGCACGCGGTGCTGGATACGATGGAGGATCTGGTCCAGCGGGTGCACGACGGACGTCATGTCGGCTATACGGGGCAACCGATTCGCAGCGTGGTCAACATCGGGATCGGTGGATCCGATCTCGGCCCGCGCATGGTGTGTGCGGCACTGGCTCCGCATGCCGCCAGCACCGTCTCGGGAGCGCCCTTGCGGATGCACTTCGTGTCCAACGTCGATGGCGCCGCGCTCGACGCGGTGCTGCGCGAATCGGATCCCGAAACGACACTGTTCATCATCGCGTCCAAGACCTTCGGGACCCAGGAGACCCTGACCAACGCCCGGTCGGCACGGGCCTGGCTGCTCCGGCACACCGATCACCCCGAGGCCGTCGCGCGCCATTTCGTTGCGGTTTCCACGCACGCCGGGCGGGTCGCGGAATTCGGAATCGACACCCGCAACATGTTCGGCTTCTGGGATTGGGTCGGCGGCCGGTACTCGGTGTGGTCGGCGATCGGGCTGCCGGTCGCGCTGTATCTCGGCATGGAAGGATTCCGGGCCTTCCTCGCCGGGGCGCACGCGATGGACCGGCACGTGCTGGAGAGCGCGGCGCCCGAGCAGAACGCAGCGCTGCGCATGGCGCTGGTGGATATCTGGAACCACAACCTGCTTGGTGCCTGTGCGCGGGTGGTGCTCCCCTATGACGAGCGCCTGAAGCTTCTGCCCGCCTACCTGCAGCAGGCCGAGATGGAGAGCCTCGGGAAGGGCGTGCGCCTGGACGGGTCACCCGTGGAGCGCGACACCGGGCCGCTGGTCTGGGGGGCGGTCGGGACGGACGGCCAGCACGCGTTCTACCAGCTGCTGCACCAGGGCACGCGCTGGGAGCCGACGGAGTTCATCGGGGTCGCGGAGCCCGCGCATGCGTTGCCCGGGCATCACTCGATCCTGATGGCCAACCTGGTCGCGCAGGCGGAGGCTCTTGCCCACGGCAAGACCGCCGCCGAGGCTGCGCAAGAGATGTCCACCGAAGGCCTTCCGGAGTCGGAAATCGCCCGGCTCGCGCCGCACCGCAGCTTTCCCGGCAACCGTCCGAGTACGCTGATTCTGTTGGAGCGGCTGGACCCCGAGAGCCTGGGGGCGCTGATTGCCCTCTACGAGCACAAGATCTATCTGCTCGCGAGCTTTTGGGAAATCAATGCCTTCGACCAGTGGGGCGTGGAACTCGGCAAGCAGCTGGCCGGCCGTGTGCTCGAGGACCTGCGATCGGAGACCGGCGTCCACCCGCACGATTCCGCCACGCAGGCCGCGATCGACTGGCTGCGGGCCCGGCTGCCGTCGGTCTGAGCCATGCACGGCAAGCCTTTCGCCGAGTCCGCTGAGCAGAACAAGGATCCGATCCTCGGCGTGCTGCGCGCGTGGTTCACCGAACCGGGCAGCGTGCTCGAGGTGGGCAGCGGCACGGGTCAGCACGCGGTGCACTTTGCAGCCGCGATGCCCCACCTCCAGTGGCAGCCCACGGAAGTGCAAGGCCGGGTCGAGGGGGTCGAGGCGTGGCGGCTGGAGGCGGGTCTGGCCAACTTGCGCCCG
>SL_3KL_010_SEDDRAFT_10004543_pt1 | contig 12527 bp, 10 predicted proteins | sample SodLakKL_010_SED_2_FD_10381 | JGI IMG/M metagenome (IMG submission 10381)
TGTGTGATCTGGCCGACAAAACCCAGGGCATCCCCTTCAAGGGATTGACAAACAAGCACATCATTGGTTCCTGGTCATGTCGACGCCTGTTTTTCCGGCTTTTAATAACTTTGCACCTGAATGTCGTTGCCTCTGTAACGACGCATCGCCAAAAATCAATTGAACGTGAACTATCTGCAGCTGTTTCGAGCCAATCCTGCAATCCTGTCTTTTGGTATGATGCTGGTGTTTTTCAGCAGCTTTGGCCAAACATTCGTAGTGTCGCTGTATATTCCAGAGTTGATGGCAGCCTTCGGGCTCAGCAGCAGTGGCTTCAGCAGCCTGTATGCCGTGGCCACCTTGTTAAGTGCCTCCACATTGATCTTTGTCGGAAAAAGGATCGACCATATCCCCCTCAAGCGTTTTGCGCTGTTCGTGGTTGCCGGCATCTTCCTGGCCTGCTTGCTGGTAGCCGCTTCCTGGCACCTGGGGGTCCTGTTTATTGGGATATATGCCATCCGGCTGTTTGGACAGGGCCTGTTGATGCATACGGCCATGACCACCATGTCGCGGTACTTTGCACGTGCCCGGGGCAAGGCCCTGAGCATCGCCGCCCTGGGCTTTCCCCTGGGCGAAGCAGTATTCCCGGTGCTGGTGGCCACCAGCATCGGCCTGCTCGGATGGCGCGAAACACTGGTGCTGAGCGCCGCACTCATCGGCACAGCGCTGTTCCCCTTTTCTCTGGTCTTCTTGAACCGCCTGGCAAAACAACGTATTGAAGAGGGGCAACCCGCGGAAGCTGCCGGGACAAAAACCGGTAGCCCGTCTCCGGAAAAGGGCAGTGAGAAAATATGGAAGCAAAGCGAAGTGGTCCGAACTCCCTGGTTCTACCTGTTTGCCCCCACCGTCTTTTTGGTGGGCTTTTTACAGACGGCTCTTTTCTTTTTTCAAACCTTTATTGCCGGCGACAAGGGTTGGAGCACCGAGTGGATGGCCGGCAGCATTGTGGCCTATGCCGCGTCTTCCATCGTGATGTCAATGGTGGCCGGCCCGCTCATCGATAAATTTTCAGCCCGCCGCCTTTTCCCTTTTATGCTGATTCCCCTGGCAGGCGGCCTCATGGTGCTGTCAATGGGAAACCATCCGGTCATTGCACCCCTCTATTGGCTTCTCGTAGGATTTACCGGCGGCATGAACTCACCTGTCACCTCAGCCCTTTACGCAGAGATCTTTGGCACGCGCAGCCTGGGAGCCGTCAGGAGCATCTTTACTTTTGTGATGGTGGTCAGTACGGCACTCGGACCGGTGGTCTACAGCTTCCTTTTGGAAAGGGATATAAGCTTCGATCAAATCCACTACGGAGTCATTGTGGTGGTGCTCATCAATATGCTGTTCATCCTGTCAAGGATGCGGTTCCTTTCGTCCCGGACATCCTCCTGATCACCCATTAAACCCCCTCCATCAAGAAAGGTGGATTGATTTTCCGGAAAACAACGTCTCCTGTTTCGCACAAGGCACCCAAACACTAACTTCTGCTTAAAGTGTGCGGCATACAGTGAATGTAAAGCATAAAGAAAGGGAAAGATTGCTGCCGGGTATCGCAGTTAAACAGCGATAGAAAAACCGGGACCAGTGAAAAAATATTTGTAAATTTATCAAAATTCTGTTATGATGCTTCCCTTACCCCTGAAGGGTCAGTTAACCAAGACATATCAAGAAGAAAAGACCTCCATGCGTTTCAAGAAAACACCGCCTTTCATTTATATGCCGGTCCTGTTGTTGGCCTTCATCCTGACCGTACCATCATCCCTTTTGGGGCAGCCTTATTCGACGGGGCACTTTCAGCATACCTTTATTGATCCGGAGCGGGATGACAGGCCCATTCTGACGGAGGTGTATTATCCTATCAATGGCAATGATGACAAGCAAATCGCCGAGGGCAGCTTCCCTCTTCTGGTGTTTGGGCACGGTTTTGTGATGACCTGGAGCGCCTATGAAAACCTGTGGGCCCATTTTGTCCCACATGGCTATATCATGGCCTTTCCAAGGACCGAAAGCGGGTTCAGTCCAAGCCATATTGACTTTGGTAGGGACATCGCCTTTTTGACAGGTGCCATACAGGCGCTCCATGAAGATCCTGCCTCGGTGTTATTCGGTGGACTGAATGGCCGGTCTGCGGTGATGGGACATTCAATGGGGGGAGGTGCCTCGGTGCTGGCCACCGCACTCAATGAAAATATCGACGCCTTGTTGGCCCTTGCCCCTGCCGAAACATCCCCGTCGGCCATTGCCGCCGCAGAAAACATTGGCATCCCTTCGCTTATCTTTGCGGGGAGCTCCGATGATGTAACCCCTGAAGAGACCCACCAGCTGCCCATATACGAAGCCCTCGTATCTGACAGCAAAACCTATGTCCGCATCCTTGGCGGCGGCCATTGCTATTTCGCCAACTACAACTTCAACTGCAGCTTTGGTGAAGCAGGGTCATCAGGAAATATAACCGTCACTCGCGAAGAACAGCAGGAAACTACCGAAGACTTTGCCACCCCCTGGCTGGATTATTTCCTCAAAGATGACTGTGACGAGTGGTTACGCCTGCAAGACTCCCTGGCGACCTCACCACGAATAGAAAGTATCCACCAAAGCATTATAAGTGACCCCCAGATCACCACAGAAGAGGAGATGCTGGTGAGCACCCCTGCAAACACTTATCAATGGCTGCTCAACGGAGAACCTGTCGAAGAAGCCGTAAACCAAAGCTTCTACCCCATTCTTTGCGGCCATTACCAGGTTAAAGTGACCTACCATAACCTGTGTGCTTATGTTTCTGAACCCACATTCTTTTACAGGCCAGGCGATGCCAACACAGATGGGATCGTGGATGTGCTGGATGTGCTCACAAGCATGGAGTATTTTCTTTACGGGGAGGCCGATCCTTTTTGCTTTGAAAACGCCGATGTAGACCAAAATGGCATCATTGATGTGCTCGACATGATCGCCATCGTGAATATTTATATGGAAAGGGGGCAATGAGAGGGTCATGAATGCATGCACCATGCAGCTTTCCCCTCCCCCCGCCACAAGCATCCGGACAAAAAAGCTGCCAAAACGGCTGCCGACTGACAGGGCCATGGAGGGTCTTCGCTCCCCGTTTCTTAAAGGTGCCGGCCGAAAGATCTTACCCGGCCGAAGTGGCCCTGAAGATAATAAAGGACCTTCTTTCTGTTTTTGCAGCAAGATGTTGGCCTTTTTTTATCAAAGGGTTCGTATTGTTCCCGACATTGCCCCCCCACTGTCTGTGTGCAGAGTAAACCAACAGCTCCGCTCCGGAAGCCTGCAGGTCGGGCATATCGACCGTAACGGGCTCTTCAGCAAAGTTCATCACTGCGACCAAGCTTTCCCTGCCTGCCTTTCTGCTGAGGATGATCGCTTTCTTCCCGGCGTCTTCAAAGGCCTGGATGTTGTCTCGCTTACCGGGTTTTAGCAATCGTTCCCCTTTTCTCAAGGCGATCAGCCTCTTGTAGAATGCCAGCATCTGCTTTTTGGACTCATTCCGGGGCCAGTCCCATCGAAGCCTGGATCGTTCAAAGCTTTCTTCGGAAGCCGGGTCAGGGGGTTCGCCCTGTTTGGTGAGAGCAGGAAATTCGTGCTTACGTCCTTTGCTTATCTTGTCGAGCAGCTTTTCGTCGCCATGGCTGACAAAGTAAAGAAAGGGGCTCTCTTCGGCATATTCTTCTCCCATAAAAAGCATAGGAACAAAAGGGCTGGCCAGCATTGCCCCTGCTGCCAGCTTGAGGCTTTCAGGATCCAGCATGGTACTGAGCCGGTCGCCCTTCGTTCGGTTGCCCACCTGGTCGTGGTTCTGTGTAAAGACCACAAAGCGCTGACCGGGTTGACCTTTTGCGGGGGGGGCAAAGAATCTCTTGCGGCATGATGAATAATGGCCAGGATACACATAGGCATGGTTGAATGCCCTGGTAAGGTGCGACAAGCTGCCGAAGTCGGAATAATACCCCTGGCGCTCACCGGTCATCAGCGCGTGCAACGCATGATGCCAGTCATCGCACCACTGGGCATCGAGCCCATAGCCATCCTGGTCCAGAGCATTGATGAAGCGTGTGTCGTTAAGGTCGCATTCGCCGATCAGAAAATGTTTCGCACCGGTTTGTCTGTTTAACATTTGCACCTGCTCACTGAGCTCACGCAAAATGTGTTTGGGACCCATGTCTTTGATGGCGTGCACTGCATCAAGCCGCAGTCCGTCGACATGAAAATCGCGCAGCCACATCAGGGCATTTTCGAGGAAGTAATGCCTTACCCCATCACACCAGGCATCATCGAAGTTGATGGCTTTGCCCCAGGGTGTCTGGTATTTGCCGGTCAAGAAAGGGCCGTAGGCATTCAGATAGTTGCCCTCCGGTCCGAGGTGGTTATACACCACGTCCAGAATAACGGCCATCCCTTTTTGGTGGCATGCTTTGATCAGCCTGGCGAATTCGATTGCGCCACCGTACGACTCCTGAACGGCAAACGGGAACACGCCGTCATAGCCCCAGTTGCGTGTGCCGGGAAAAGCAGCCACCGGCATTATCTCGATGGCGTTAATCCCCAGCTCTTCAAGGTAATCCAGCTTTTTGCGCATTGCCTTAAAGGTCCCTTCGGGGGTAAAGGTGCCCACGTGCAACTCGTAAATGATCAGGTCGCGGATGGAGGTCCCCCGCCAGCTTGTATCCCTGATCTTTCGGACCTCATAAAGGTCAGCACACTCCGAGACTTCGTGCACCCCGACGGGCTGAGACAGGGAGGCAGGATCCGGATAGCTGTTTTGCCCGTTGATGTTTAACAGGTAACGGTCGCCGGGTTTCAACCCGGGACAGGCGGCATGCCAATAGCCATTCGGCAGCTCCTGCAAGGGGATGCGGCCTTTCCCTGTCACCTCCATGACAAGGGTCCGCGCCCACGGTGCCCAAACCCGTATGGTGGGTAACCGTCCGGGATGGAAATTTACCCCCAGGTTGCGACCTTCGGTAAGACTCGTGCTTCTGATGGACATTGACTGCAAACAAATGACCCGGGAAACAATTCATACACCCAGGTTGTTTATGTATATATGGATGACAAATTGCCCGGCACAATGTTTAAAAAAATATACCGCACAAAATATCCCCCAAAAGATAATCCCTTGATGGCGTGGGACGGAAATTGCGGTTTCTGTCATTATTGGGTCATCAAATGGAAAAAAATGACTGGCGACAGGGTGAACTATCAACCTTACCAGCAGGTATACCGGGACTTCCCTGACATTGAGCGGAAGTATTTCCAGCAGGCGATCCGGTTCATCGATCTGGACGGCAGGGTCTACACGGGTCCGGCGGCCGTTTTCCAGGCACTTCACCGGTATGCAGGGCGATGGCGTTGGGTCATGCCACTCTACCGGGGCCTGTGGCCATTCCGCTTCCTGGCCGACCACTTCTATGCATTCGTGTCGCGACACCGCGTCAAAATATATGAGGTCACCATTCGTCTGTTTGGCAGAAACCCTGCGCGGCCCAAATATTACTGGGCTTATTACCTGGGGGCATTCCTTTTGCTGATCGCAGGCCTGGTCACATGGGGGGTCTGAAACATTGTTTACGGGGTAGCTGCCACGCAAAACAGGGGTTATATCTGTTCAGGTTGTCAGTCAGCGGTCATGATTGCAAGTGCAGTCCCCCACTTGTGGTGTGAACTGCCGGGTTAACCAGGGCAGTGCAAATCAAGAGGCAGCAAGCTACTTTTTACGATCGAAGAAAGGGTTTTTCGAGGAAGCACTCAAAGGGATCCCATAGACGATCTTAATGTCTTTCCCGAGCAGGCCCATCTTCACCGCTGCCACTCCGACAGTATACATGATGCGGTTATCAATGCGGGCATCCATGGCAATACTGACGGCCGAGCCAATGGCGATCCCAAGGTCGCCGGTGTTGAAAGCACAGGGGACATCCGTTTCACGGTCTTTGGCCGTACAATCCGGGAAGCCACACAAGCCACATGTTTTTAATCCGAGTGACGCTATCCTGGTGCCCACGATCACCACCACTTTTGCTGAATCGATAAGATTGCCGGCATCGCGGGTAAAGATGTGGTTGTCCTCTTTCTCACCAATTTCCAGCATGGTGTTGGCCAGCGACTGAATGTCACTGCCTGTAAGCATTGAGATGGCGATGGTGTTGACACCCCTGGCCTTAGGGGCTGTCCGTGCAGCCAGTACCATTTTCCTGGCTGCCTCCAGCATTGCATCATGATGCATTTCGTTCTCATTGACAATAGCCATAGTACAAATGTTGACCTGGTTCGAAAAACAGCAGTAAAACTCCCGGCATCAAGTAACCGGTGGTTTTTTTTAGGAGAAGTCTGTAAACTTGGCAATGCTCTCAATAAAACTGAGCGGTATGACAAGCTCGGTGTCTGCAGCATCTTTTTTGCCGACGACCAGTTCAACAGCGTGCCGGCTTCTGTCAGTTTTGTTGATGGTGTAAACATCGTTGCGATGCAATAGCATCAACACGTCCGAGTGGTCTTGCAGAAAGCCGGGCAATGCATTGAGGGGCGGCCTGCCCGGGGCACTGTACCCGTTGGTGTATCCAGCCGATTGCGAAAACAAAAGCACAGGGAGGTCCAGTTCCCTGGCAATGGACCGGATGTTTTCCACGATGCGGCCAAGTTGCTCAGGCCGTTCTTCAGGCTCCGGAATCCCGGTAGTCAACAGTTCGAGGTAGTCGATGATGACAAGATCCACATGATAGAGCCCCCTGAACTTCCTGATTTTTTCCGAAAAGTCCTCCAAAGACAATGCGGGGGTGTCATCAATATAGATCTTTGCTTTGGCTATGCGATTCAACAGCGAGAATATGTGGTCTTTTTCACTGTCTTTCAAGGCACCCGATTGCAACTTGTCCAATGACATCCCCGTTTCACTTTCAATCAAACGGTTGGTCATTTTAATGTTGGACCGCTCAGAGGAGAAGATGGCCACGGTGTAATTCTCTTTGATGGCCATATTGTTTGCGAGGGACAATAAAAAAGCGGTTTTGCCCATGCCCGGCTTCACCGCAATCGTATAAACCTGTCCTTTCTGAAATCCGCCCAAAGTCCGGTCAAGCTCCTTGAATCCGGTTGAAACACCTTCAGGGGTGGTTTTGGTTCCGAAATTTTGGTTGAGGGTCCGGTTTACCAGATCACGGATACTGGCAAACCGGAGACCCTCTGGCTGCTCCGTGATTTCCAAAGTGTTAGGCTCCATAAGCAATTGGTTTTTATCGGTGTATTACAAAATTGTTCTGTTCTCACTATTTATGTTGACAAGATAAGCATTTTTTTAAAATTTACCAACCTTGAACTTTTTAAATACATAAGCGTTAATTGAATGTATTGAAAATGCCAAAAAAAGCTTAAATAAAACACCAGGCCTGAAAACAAAAAATGTTTTGCACATCATTCGCCTGCGCTAAACGGTAATCAACACCCACCTGCATCATGGTACGCTATTCCATCAACGACCTGGAAAAACTGAGCGGCATCAAGGCCCATACCATCAGGATGTGGGAGAAGCGTTACAATATCATAATCCCAGAACGTACGGATACCAACATAAGATACTACAACGATTGTGACCTGAAAAAACTCTTGAATATCAGCACGCTCAACAGGCATGGGTTCAAGATATCGAACATTTCCCGCATGGACGACAGGGAGATCAGTGAAAGGATCCTGGAGATCTCCGGTACACGCTGCGACCATGAAGCTTTGATAAACAATTTGGTGGTATCGATGATAGAGATCAATGAGAGGGCATTTGAGCACACTTTGAATACCGCCACACTGAAGCTGGGATTCGAAAAATGCGTCACCCATGTGTTGTATCCTTTTCTCGAAAAAATTGGTGTACTATGGCTCACGGGTTCCATCAATCCGGCACAAGAGCATTTTATCACGAACCTGATACGTCAGAAACTCATCACGGCCATCGAAGGGCTACCCAACCCGGCTTCGCCTGATGCCAAGACGTTTCTGCTCTTCCTGCCCGAACGGGAGATGCATGAACTTGGACTGTTGTTCTACAACTACCTCATCAAAAAAAACGGTTTCAATGTGATCTATTTGGGACAGTCTGTGCCGTTTGACGACCTGGCCGAAGTGGTCAGAATCCGCCATACTGATTATTTGTTCACCTATTTTGTGGCAGCACTAAAACAAAAAGACATTCCTGAATACCTTCAGCGCCTGTCAAAGGCTTTCCCCCGCAAGCAGATCTTCATCACAGGAATACAGGTAAACGGGAAGAAACAACCCCTCCCTTCCAACGTAACCCCTGTAACAGACACAGAAACGTTCAAAACCATCCTGCAAAAATTATAACCTGGATACGCCATCCCTCTTCCCTGTCTTATTATCCACTACCCAACCTCCGCATCCCACAAGCTGCTGTTGAACCCAAATTGGCCATCAGGAAAACCTTTTCTGAAGTCCACGAAACTCTAATGACCACCCTGGTTTTTAACAGACTTTAATCATTAACCCATTGTATTAATGCATTGTGATGCTTATTTTTGTTTCTCAAGTGGCATATATTAGCATACAAAGCGGCATTATTTGTCAATATATTTTGTTAAAAAAATAAAAAAAGCTTGCAATCCAATTTTTTTTGTTTAAATTTGTGTTATGATAATTAAACAATAAAAACCCATATCGTCATGACAGCAGTGGAATTCAACTATAAGTTACTGGGGTTGCAAAAAAACCTGAAGTATTTTGCCTATACCCTTACCTCCAATTACGAGGATGCACAAGACCTGGTCCAGGAAACCTACCTGAAGGCATTGACCAACCGTGATAAATTTACTGCCAACACCAATTTAAAAGCCTGGATATTCACGATCATGAAGAACACTTTCATCAACAATTATCGCCAGAATGTCCGCAACAATACCATTTTGGATAAAACGGACGATCTTTACTACCTCAACCTGTCGAAAGAGAGCAGTCTTGGACTGCCCGATTCTGATTATACACTGAAAGAGATCAGGGAAACCATAAACACAATAAGCCCTGAGCAGCGGACCCCATTTGAGATGTACAACAATGGTTACAAGTACAAGGAGATCGCTGAAAAGCTCGACCTGTCGATCGGCACTGTCAAGAGCCGTATCTTTTTTACCCGCAAAAAGCTGATGGAAGCCCTTAAAGAAAACTAGTGGGGCATCATCACTCACCGTTTTGGCAGGCCCAGGGCCTTGACCTTCTGCCTCATCCCTGCAAAATATAATCTTTACGTGGCTACGGCGATGTGAAGATTTTTTTTATCCCTTTTTTCTCGACACCGGCTAACGGATTCCGGCAAATCGACCCGCAACCGACTCAACAATTTTTCCATACATTTGTAAAGCGATACGGTCGTCAAACACCAACATCAACAAAGTATGCGCGTATTCAAGTTTGGCGGGGCCTCGGTCAGGGATCCCGCATCGGTGAAGAACGTGGCCAAAGTCATCAGGGACCATCATGGCTCAGGCCCCCTGGTGGTGGTCCTCTCGGCCATGGGCAAGACCACCAATGCACTTGAAAGGCTCTGTGCTCATTTTATGGCAGGCAGACAGCAGGAAATGATGACGCTTTTTGAGCAGATCAAAGTCCGCCATTTCAGGATCGCCGAGGGCCTGTTCCCTGATGACAGACACCCTTTGTTCAAAGTGCTGGAACAGTCTTTTTACCAGCTGTACTATTATATCCAGGAACCACCTGGCGACAATTACAACTATGAATATGATCGCATTGTGTCTTCGGGTGAGATTGTATCCACACAGATCCTCAGTGCATATCTAAAAGAAACGGGGCTGCAAAACCGGCTGTTTGCCGCCCGGAAACTGGTGATCACCGATGCCAGCTTCAGGGATGCCCGGGTGGATTGGATCATGAGTACGCAGACCATACAGGAGCAACTCTCACCTTTTCTCCAAACATCCAAAGGCGCTGACTCCCCTTCACTGGTGGTCACCCAGGGTTTTCTCGGTGGAACCCCGCAAGGGTTTACCACCACCCTCGGCAGGGAAGGCTCCGACTTTACCGCTGCAATCATCGCTTATGCCCTCAACGCTTCTGAGGTGGTTATCTGGAAAGATGTGCCGGGACTGCTCAATGCAGACCCAAAAATTGTAAAAAACACCGTGTTATTGAAAAATATCAGCTACCAGGAAGCCATTGAGCTGGCATATTATGGGGCCACCGTCATCCATCCCAAGACATTAAAACCATTGCTGAGCAAAAATATCCCGTTAAAAGTCAAGTCCTTCACGCAACCCCACCTGCCCGGCTCTGTGATCGACAACAACAATGCCAACGACAGCCTGGTGCCTTCATATATCTTCAAATTCAACCAGGTGCTGGTCTCTTTGTTCCCAAAAGACTTCAGCTTTATTGCCGAGTACAACCTGTCGAGAATATTCGCTGAATTCGCCCGTCACGGAGTGAAGATGAACCTGATGCAGAATTCGGCCATCAGTTTCTCTGCATGCTTTGACAAGGACCAAACCAAAACCCCTGCCCTTTTGCGCGACCTGAAAAAGAATTTCAATGTCAAATACAACGCAAACCTGGAGCTTATCACTGTACGCAACCATCATAAAGCCTCTGTTGATGAGCTGATTGAAGGCAAAGTCCTGGTCATGGAGCAGAAAAGCAGGACAACGCTGCAAATGGTGGTAAGCCAAAACCCATCATAGGAGGCTTCCGGATGTTGTCTTGTGCTTGGAAAGGTGGTGATCAGCTTGTCACTACGTTACTGATTAACGGGGGGTAAGGATTTTGCATTGCTGGGTTGTGTGCGGCATGCTGTGCTAACCCCAAACACCCCTGTCCGGTTCGGGACGGGTCAGGTACTGTCCTTATAGGCCGGCTGAAAAAAACGATCCCCACACGGCCCGGCACCATTGCGTTCGGGTTGCCGACAGGCTCTATGGACCGGGTTATCCTACTGCGTCCGGATCATCTCTTCAAAGGCTTCCAGGAAATCCCTGCCGGCATGTTGACAGGAGCTGCCAACCTTATCCATGGTGAACTCCCTGTAGTAATAAGGGTTAAGATCAGGGTCGCCCGAATACCTGACCGGAATTTGCAGCCTCCTTCCCGCAATTAGTCCCCCGTCCCTGCCAAAACGGCCCGTATTGGGAGGGTGATTGATAATGAACCACGAACACACCCCGAATTGCGTATAGATGCGACCCCAGGTGTCCCCACCCCTCACAGTATAGGAGACATCACCGGGCAAGGCGGGAGGCGCTTCCAGTCCGACCGGTATGGAATCCTCCGGGGTTTCAACGATCGTGTCGGGTGCCATGACGTCTTTCGGGGCAGGGACATCCACTGCAGGGTAAGGATCATACAAAAACAGATCATAAAACATGTAGGCGACAATGACAAAGCCAATGCCGACGAGGACACTCCTTATAAGCATGCTGTTTTTAGGAGATGCTTTTTTCGCGCTTTTGCTTTTTTTCCCTTTTGCCATCGCTTCCCTTGTATGTTTGTAAGGCCGTTGCTTTTCAGGAGGCGGCGCCTGGCCTGCAGGGGCCCCTTCCTTCTCTTTCAGGTTATAAAATCGTACCATCACCAGGGCTGTCGCTTCCTGATCGCTTTCATCACCGGCAAGCCGTAACATCCTCGACACCTTCGACTGTGCCGGCATCGAGTCCTGCAAGATCCTTTTTACCGGCCTGGACCTTATGACATGGCAAAAAGAGCCTGTGGCCAGCAACAGCTTCTCACCGTTTAATGGTTCAACAGGGTGAATGGTCGTATCGGGGTCCACCTGCGCCGCAACACCCAGATAAGCTGCCTTCGCTTCATCCTGGCCGTCCCTTTGACCTGGCACATCGTCAGGCCAGTCAGGCAAGAGGAGGGGAACCATCTTTTTGCCGTTAAATATCGACACACAGGCATCTCCCACCCGGGCGCAATGGACCTGTTCATCATGAAACAAAACACAAAGACAACTCAGTCGCCCGGCTTTGCGCTCCGGGTCTTTTTCCCCCATGTGGTAAAGATAACCGCTGGTGTAAACCAGTGCGTTTTTTGTTACCTCTGAACCATCATCTCCTGTTTCATTCTCCAGGTAATACCTGACACGTTCCATGACAATGCCGGTCAGTTCCACCTGCAACGGGTCATCATCAGCGCTGGCGACCACCACAAAAGCATGGCCATGAGGTGTTTCAAAAAACTCCTGCCGATGCAAGCCCTTCAAGCCTGAACGGCCGACAAGCTCATCTCCGGCATACTCGAACTTGTTAAACTTTTTTGTTGCCATAACGTAAATAGGTCGCCTGTGAACCAACAAATGTACATGTTATTTTTTTTATGTAAAATCACACACAGACACATAAAAAAAATCTTAAGATCTTTCACCCGGTCGTTGCTTGTTTATTAATGTTTATCATTTGTCGAAAGGTCAAAGAGGTTGAAGGGTTTAAAAGTTTATGGGTTTAATGGTTTAAAGGTTTATGGGTTTAAGGGTT
>SL_3KL_010_SEDDRAFT_10004544_pt1 | contig 12527 bp, 11 predicted proteins | sample SodLakKL_010_SED_2_FD_10381 | JGI IMG/M metagenome (IMG submission 10381)
ATGATCAGCGCGCCCCCGGTGACCAGGCGCAGCGTCACCGGCTCCGCCATCAGCGCCACGCCGGCGATGGCGGCCAGCACCGGCGCGGCGAGCTGCACGCTGGCGGCGCGGATGGCGCTGAGCGCGGGCAGCGCCGCATACCACACGGCATAGCCCACACCCGAGGACACCGCGCCGGAGGCGACGGCCAGCAGTACCCCGGCAGGCTGCAGATGCAGCAGCGGCAGAAACAGGAGGCTGGCGGCCAGCGTCATCGGCACCGCCCGCAGGAAGTTGTCCGCGGTCACGGCCACCGGATCGCGCGAGCCGCGCCCGCGCAGCGAATACAGCCCCCAGGCAATCCCCGACAGCGCCATCAGCGCGGCGGCCCATAGCGGCGGCGCCGCCGCGCCGCCCGGCCACACCATCCACGCGAGCCCGGCCACGGCCGCCGCCACCCCCAGCCACTGGCCGGGGTGCGGCCGCTCCCCATGGAACAGGCCGGAGCCGATCATGGTGATCTGCACCAGCGCGAACAGGATCAGCGCCCCGATGCCGGTATCCAGCGCGATATAGGCGAATGACAGCGTGATCGCATACAGGAACAACAGCGTGGCGCCGCCCCAGCTCCCGCGGCAGGCGTTGGGTTGCTGCTTCGGGCCCAGGATCACGATCAGCCACAGCGCCACCGCGCCGGAGACCAGGCGGATGGTGGTGTAGCTCGCCGGATCGATCAGCGCCGGGCCGAGCGCCGCCCGCGCCAGCACCGAATTGGCGGCGAAGCCGACCAGTGCCAGCAGGGTCAGGATCAACAGGCGCATCGGGCTCAAGCGGGACTCCTCGGCGGTGGCGCGGATGGCGGGCGTCGTGCGGCGCAGGTGCCAGCGTAACCACCGCCGGTCGCACGGGAAATGCCGGCGACCCGGGTGCGGCCCCGCAATGCGTGCAAGACCGCCGGGCCGACCAGGTTACCGATTCGTAATAAAGCCTCCTGCGATGGAGCGGGTCTGGTTACCGCATGGTCACGTCAAGCGCCCGGCCCGAGGGGGCATGCCGCCTCCCGGTGCGGTTTTGCCGCAGTTGGCTCGCCCATTGCAGCGGTTTCGGTGCCTTTCGGGGCCGCAGGCTGCGACAGGAGTCGCCCGCCTGCACCACCAACAGGAACGAACAGGGGAACCAAAATGCACAAACGCTTCATGGTGGCGGCCGTGGCGGCCGCGCTTGTCCTGCCGGCGGTGGCCAGTGCCGCCGACCCGGAACTCTACGGCCGGGTGCATCTCTCGCTGGACCATCTTGACGACGGGGACGACAGCAGTCAGTACATCTCCTCCAACTCGTCGCGCATCGGATTCCGCGGCGACCACGAACTCGATGATGTCCTCACGCTGCTGTACCAGCTGGAAGGCGGGGTGGACTGGTCGGCCGACGGTGGCGACGGCAGCACCTTCAGCGGCGCGCTGCGCGATTCGTATCTCGGACTCTCGGGGGGCTTCGGCACCGTGATGGCGGGCCGCCTGCCTGCGGCGAACCAGTGGGTCTACGACGCGAACTATTTCGCCGACCAGATCGGCGATGCCGGCCAGTTCAACAATGCCGGCGCCCCGGGCCGGGTCGACAACGCCGTGCACTATGTCGCGCCGATCGCCGGTCCGCTCGACTGGTCGGCCAGCTACGCCGTGGAGCAGGGCGTGGACGATGCCGACGCCTTCATCACGCGCCTGAGTTGGGATGACGGCGCCTTCCGCGCGGCGGGCACCTATCTCTATGCCGACAGTGGCGATTTCGCGGTCTTCTCCGTGAGTGGCGGGTTCGACTTCGGCACGGGCGATGTCTCCGCGATCTACGTCAACCGCGACAGCGAGGATGCCACCGACCCGGCCCCGGATGCCGACATCTTCACTCTCGGCGGGCGTTTCCACGTGACCGACCCCGGCAGCATCAAGGCCCAGATCAGCCACTGGAGCAGTGATGCGGACGATGACGACTCCACCATGTGGGCGTTCGGCTACGACCACGCCCTGGGCACCGACACCACCCTGCACCTGGCCGTGGCCGGCGTCTCCAACGATGACTTCGCCGACCGCGGCGCGTTCGGTTACGGGCACGGCGCGCAGCCACCGGGTGGGGTCGTGACCGGCGAGGACCCGTGGGGCATCTCCGTGGGCGTCAGCCACAACTTCTGAGTCTCTCCACCGCCGTTCAACCGTTCTCCTCCGGCGAGTATTGGCCCCCGTTTCGGGGGCCTTTTTTGGTTCATCGAGCATGACCGGGGAACGCGGCGCGGATTTTGAGGAAGAAGTATTTCTGGTCGCGGTAGCCGCAGGCGCGACGCTTGATGCCCTCGACAACGCTGGTGTTCAGCCGATGGCGGCAGCGGGGTTACCCGCCGTGACCCCGGGCAGGGTCCATACGGGCGAAGGTCTTCATCAGATGGCTGGCCTCGGCCTCCGGGTCGGCGCCGCAGGCGCGGCAGATCCAGTAGAACTCGGCCAGGTCGACGCGGCGTTCGCCGGATTCGTATTTGGAAACGAACGAATGCTCGCGGTCCAGCCGGCGGCACAGCTCCCGCTGCGTCAGGCCCGCCCGTTCCCGAACGGCCTTCAGCGACGCCCCGACGACCTGGCTCTGCCAGGAGTGAATGCTCTTGCGCATGCCCCACGTTAGGGATTGCGCAAAGTTGTCCCCAAAATCGGGACGTCGTAGCATGGATGTTCCGATCACGGAGCCAGGGCAGGAATGACCGTTGAAAAGGCCGTTCATGGCCCCGAGATCCGTGTCTGCCGCTATCGGCAAACGCGCTACTGGAGTGTCTGGATCAGCGACCGGCTGCTGGCGGTCACCGTGTACAAGAAGGGTGCCCTGGCGATCCGCGATGCGCTCCTGCAGGCCCGGACGCGGCCGTGAGCCCGCGGAGGTGAGCAGCGGCCAGTCGGGCCGGGCAGCGTGGTGTGCACCCGGGGGCAGTTCGCCCTGCGAGCCGCCCGGCGGGGCGGCACCCATGCGCCATCATCGGTTATATTCTGGTTTGCCGGCGCCGGAAACGGATGCCCCGAATGGATTCGGGGCGCGCGCTGCAACGGCGCAGCGCCACTGGCGAAGGCTTGTCACACACGGCACAGGGAGGTGCTTCATGCTGCACCTGAATCGCAAGGCAGGGGAAACCGTCGTCGTCCGAGACGGCGACGACACCATCACCATCCGTATCGTCTCTACCCATGGCCAGTCCGCGCGGATCGGCATCCACGCGCCACGTGAAGTCCCGATCGTGCGCGAAGAACTGCTGGAAGACGCCGAGGATGCGCCGCCGGAATGACCGCCGCGGCGTCCGGCGCCCCGCCGGCTTCCGGAGATTGCCTCGCTGCGCTCGCAATGACCGTGCGTGAACCGTTCCGTGTTTCCCGGCGCGGTTCACGTCCGGGCGCGGGTTGCCGGCGGTCCTCAGGGCCGGGCCGTGTGGCGTGACCCGAGCCAGTGGTACAGGGCCGGCAGTACGATCATGTTGAGCGCGGTGGAGCCGAGCAGGCCGCCGAGGATCACGATGGCCATCGGGGCCTGGATCTCGGTGCCGGTCTCGCCCAGGCCCAGCGCCAGCGGGACCAGCGCCAGCGCGGCGGTGAGTGCGGTCATCAGGATCGGCGTCAGCCGCTCCAGCGCCCCGCGTTCCACGGCCTCGTCCAGCGGTATGCCCTCGGCCGCCAGGCTCTGGTAGCGGCTGATCAGCAGCAGCCCGTTGCGCACGGCGATGCCGAACAGGGTGATGAACCCGACCAGCGCCGCGATGGTCAGCACGCCGCCCATGGCGAACACGGCGATCACCCCGCCGATCAGCGCCAGCGGGATGTTGACCATCACCAGCAGGACCAGGGTCAGCGAGCGCAGGGCCAGTTGCAGCACCACCAGCATCGCGACCAGGACGCCGGCGGACACGATGGCGATGGTGCGGCTGGCCTGGGCCTCGGCCTCGAACTGGCCGCCCAGTTCCACGCGATAGCCCTCGGGAAGTGCCACCCGCTCGTCGATGGTGGCGCGGACCTCGTCGGCCGCCCCGCGCAGGTCGCGCCCCGCCACGTTGGCGCTGACCACCAGGCGGCGTTCGGCGTTTTCGCGGTTGACCTGGGCGGGGCCGCGTTCGATGCGCGGTTCGGCCACATCGCCCAGCCGGATGCGATGCCCGGTCGGCGTGCGCATCGGGATGTCGGCCAGGCGGTCCAGCTCGCGCCGCTCCACGGGCAGCTGCACGACCAGGTCGAAACGCCGTTCGCCTTCGAAGATCTGGGCGACGCGGGCACCGCGCCATGCGGTCTCCAGCGTCTGGGCGGCGTCGGCCACGGTCAGGCCGTAGCGGGCGAGGGCGCTGCGATCGGCATGCAGCCGGACCTGGGGCACCGCCGCGACGGGCTCGATCGACAGGTCGACCAGACCGTCGATGCCCTCGAGGGTCCGTTCGACCTCGCCCGCCAGGCGCTGCAGTTCGCCCAGGCCCGGCCCGAAGATCTTCACCGACAGGTTCGCGCGCACGCCGCTCAGCATGTGGTCGATACGGTGCGAGATCGGCTGGCCAATGTTGAACTGGCCGGGGAACGCGGCCAGGCCCTCGCGCAGCTCCCCGAGAAACGCCTCCTTCCCCTGCGGCAGCGGACCCAGACGGATATCCAGTTCGCTCAGGTGGGGTGGCTGGGTGTGCTCCGCGCCCTCGGCGCGCCCGGTGCTGCGGGCCACGGTAAGCACCGCGTCGTGTTCCAGCAGCCAGCGTTCCACCTGGCTGGCCATCTCCGCCGAGGTCTCCAGGCTGGTGCCGGGCGGGGTGGCCATCTCGATGGTCAGGCTGCCCTCGTTGAAGTCGGGCAGGAAGGAGCGCCCGAGCAGCAGCGTGGCCGCCAGCGTGGCGACGGCGAGGGCCGCCGAGATGACCACCACGCTGCGGCGAAAGCGCAGGGTGGCGCGCAGCAGCGGGCGGTAGCCGCGCTGCAGGGCCGCGGCCACTGGCGGTTCGCGGCCGGCGCGGCGTGCAGCCACCGCGGGCAGCAGCCAGCGGGCGAGGACCGGCGTCACGGTCAGGGCCACCATCAGCGACGCCGCGATCGCGACCAGGTAGGCCAGCCCCAGCGGCTGCAGCAGGCGGCCTTCCACCCCGCTCAGGAAGAACAGCGGGGCGAACGCCAGCATGATGATCACGGTGGAATAGACCACCGGGTAGCGCATCTCCGAGCAGGCCCGGCGNACGGTCTCGTCCAGGCTGGCCCGGTCGCGGTCGCCGCCGTTCTCGCGCAGGCGGCGATAGATGTTCTCCACGAAGATGATGGCATCGTCGACCAGTGCGCCGATGGCGATGGTCATGCCGCCCAGGGTCATGGTGTTGATGGTGATGCCCAGCGCGTGCAGGACCAGCAGGGCGACGGTCAGCGACAGCGGGATGGCCAGCGCCGAGATCAGCGTGATCCGCACGCTCAGCAGGAACACCAGCAGGATCAGCACCACGAAGATCGCCCCGTCGCGCAGGGCCTTGCCGACGTTCGCCACTGCCGTCTGGATGAAATCGGCCTGGCGGAACAGGTTGGGCTCGATGATGACCCCGTCGGGCAGGCCAGCCTCCAGCTGGTCGAGGGTCGCGTTGATCGACCGGGTGAGCGCGACGCTATCGGCATCCGGCTGTTTGGAGACGGCCAGGACCACGCCGGACTGGCCATTCACGCCGCCATCCCCGACCGGGATGGAGGGCCCCATCGCCACCTCCGCGACATGCCGTACCAGGATCGGCATGCCGTCGCGCACCGCGACCACGGCCTGTTCGATCTCGTCCAGCCGCTCGGCGCGCCCGAGGAAGCGGATCAGGTAATCCTGACCGCCCGCGCCCAGGCGGTCGCCGCCCGCATTGCGGCTGGCCTGCTCCAGTGCGTCGCGGACCTCCACCAGGTTCAGGTCGAACGCCGCGAGACGCTCCGGGGAGACCTGCACCTGGTACTGGCGCACCTGGCCGCCCAGGGTGGTCACCTGTGCCACCCCGGGGATGGCCTCCAGCTGGCGGGCCACCACCCAGTCGGCGATCTCGCGGGCGCGCATGCCATCCGCGCGCGCGTCGTCACGCACGCCGACGAAGGCGATCTCCCCCATGATCGAGCTGATCGCTCCCAGCTGCGGGGCGGCGACGCCTTCCGGAAGTTGCGCCTGCACGCGGCCCAGACGCTCGTTGACGACCTGCCGGGCCTGGTAGATCTCCTCGCCCCATTCGAATTCCACCCATACCAGCGAGAAACCGGCGACGGACTGCGAGCGCACGCGGCGCACCCCGCTGGCGCCGCTGACGGCGGACTCGATCAGGTAGCTGACCTGCTGTTCCACCTCCTCGGCGGCCAGGCCGGGGGCCTCGGTCATGACCGTCACGGTGGGCGCGGTCAGGTCCGGGAATACGTCGATCGGGGCCTGGCTGGCCTGCCAGGTGCCCAGCAGCAGAAGGCCCAGGGCCCCGGCCATCACCAGCAGGCGGTTGGCGAGGGACCATCGAATCAGTCGATCCAGCATTGGGAGGCCTCCTAGTGGCTGTGGCCGTGGCCGATGTCACCGACATCCCGGCCTGCGAGCAGGACCGCATAGGCACCCCGGACCACCACGCGCTCGTCCGCCTCGACCCCGGCGAGGATCTCCACCCGGCCGGCGGCACGAATCCCGGTACGGACCGGGCGCCGCTCGAACGTCTCGCCCCCGGTCTGCACCATCACCACCTGCACGCCGTCGTCGTCGATCAGTGCCGCGGTCGGGAGCGTGATGCGGTGGCGCGACGGCCCGGCCGCCAGCGAGACCGTCAGCGGCATGCCGGGCCGGTACCGGGGCCCGGACTCCGCCAGCGCAAAGGCGACCGGCAGTGTCTGCCCGGGGCCATCGAACGCGCCGCCTTCCCAGACCGGCGCGCCGCCCACGGTATGCCACTCGCGGCTGCCCGGGTGGCGTACGGCGGGATCGGCCAGAGACGTGACCCGCTCCAGGTCCGCCGGGTAGAGGTGCGCCACCACCCACAGCGCCTCGCTATCGAGCACGCTGGCCAGCTGCTGGCCGGCCTGCACGACCTCTCCGGGGCTGACATCCAGGGACTCCACCCGGCCGCCCGCCGGGGCGCGCAGGGCCAGGGTTCCGGAGACGGCGCTGCCGTCGAGGCGTTCCTGGCGATCGCGGGCGTCGTCCAGTTCGGCCCGCGCGGTGTTGCGTTCGCGGCGCGCCTCCACCACCCGGCTGTCGGCGATCACGCCCTCCTCGGCGAGCGCCGTCAGACGCTCCAGATCCGCCTCGGCGGCCGTCATGCGCTCCCGTGCGCGGGCGAGATCCAGGGCCAGGCCGCTGGAGGTGCCGCTGTCCGGCAAGACCGCCAGGCGCATCAGGCTGTCGCCGGCATTGACCTCGCGGCCGGGTGCCGGCCAGTCCCCGTCGGCCGTGACGACGCCATCGGCGGGTGCGATCAGACGGGTGCGCTTGCCGGGCACTTCGCGGACCGTTCCGGGGACCTCGATGCGTTCGGCGAACGGTTCATGCCGGGCCGGGGTGGTGGCGAAGCGCATCCGCCACTGGGTCTCTTTGAGAAAGGTGATCGTGTCGTCCGCGTCGTGCGCGTGGCCATGGTCATCATGGCCGTGATCGTGTCCGTGGTCGTCCTCGCCATGGGCATGCCCGTGGTCGTCGCCCGCATGGTCATGGCCGTGTTCATCGTCTCCATGGTCGTGATCCCCGGGAACGTGTACCTGGCCGAGCGTGCTTTCGCGCATGCCGTCGGCGTCTTCGTGGACGGCCGTCAGGTAATAGTGACCCGGCTCGGGCAGGGTCAGGGGGACCGCGAAGATGCCTTCCCGGTCGAGGCCGGCCGTCGCCTCGCTGAATACCTCCCCGTAGCGGTCATGTATCTGCAGGGTTACCTCCCCCGTGGTGACCGGCCGAAAGTCGTCCAGCCAGGTGGCATGGACCGCAAAGGTCTCCGTCGCCCCCGGCGCCGGGGCGCCGGCCTCCAGGAACCATTCCAGCTCCGCGCCCCAGTGCGTGATCTCGAGGTCGTCGGCCAGGGCCGGCCCCGCAGCGAGGGCCGTGGCAAGGGCCAGGGCCAGCAGGGTGGTAATGCGCGTGATCCGATGGGCGATCCGGGGGGCGATCCGGTAGGTCATTGGGTGTCCTCCGCGAGGCCGAGCCCCGCTGCGATGCGCAGTTCACGCCACTCCGCCCAGCTCCGGGCGAGCAGCTCGTGTTCCTGTGCGATCGCGTTGAAATGGGTGTTGTAGGCCTCGAGCAGCTCCAGCAGCGAGGCCTCGCCGGCCTCGTAGCCGCGGTAGGTCAGGTCGCGCACGCGCCGGGCGGGTGCCAGCGTCTCGCTGCGGTGGCGCTCGAGTTCGTCCAGCAGGTGTGCCAGGTGCACGGTGCCGACCTCGACCTGGCGGGTCAGGTCGCGCTGCAGGGATAGGCGCTCGGTCTGGCGGGTGTAGTGATCCGCCACCGATTCGCGCACGCGCCCCTGGTTGCGGTCCCATAGCGGCAGTTTCAGCTGCAGTCCGATGCCGGTCGAGGTTTCGCGGCGGCCGTCGATCACCTCGCGTTCCCGGAACAGCCGGATGCCGAGATCCGGCCGCCCTTCGGCGCGGGCCCGGGCAATCTCCAGCTGCGCCGCCTGTTGCCGCTCGGACGCCGCGCGCAGGGCGGGGTGGCGGTCCACCACCGTCCCGGGTTCGCTCAGGGCGGGTCGCGGGGGTGGGGTGTCGAAGCCGGGGGCGGTGCCCATCTCGGCCGGGCGTCGGTCGAGCCAGGCCGCCAGGGTGGCGCGGGCCTCGGTCCGCTCGCCCTCGGCGGCCTCCAGTTGGCGCATGGCCTCGGAACGGAACAGGTCGATGCGCAGCCGCTCGCGTTCGGAGAGGTCGCCGCGTTCCTGCCGCAGTCGGGCGATGCGCCCCAGGCGTTCGGCTTCGTCCAGGCGCTCGCGCGCCAGCTCGAGCCCCGCCTCCGCCTGCTGCCAGGCATGGAACGCGGCGCCGATGTGGCCTTCCAGTTCCAGGCGGTCGGCGTGGGTCTGCGCCTCGGTCGCGGCGAGACGGGCGGAGGCGGCATCACGCCGGTGTCCGATCTGCCCCCACAGCGGGAGCGGCTGAGTCACGGCGATCCCGCTCAGCGAATAGCCGCTGCGCCCGTCCTCCATTCCGAGCCGGTCGGAGGCCTCGGCCTCCAGTGTCGGGTTGGGCCAGCGCCCCGCCTGATCGCGCGCGCCGCGCTGCGCGTCGATGCGGTGTTCGAAGGCCTCGGCCTCGGGGGCCACCGCGAGCCCGTGCGTGACCGCACGCTCCAGGGTCCAGCGGTCCGTGTCCGCGTGCGCGGCGGGCAGGCAAAGCAGTCCGATCAGTCCGGCGACCGACCAGGAAAAAACCGAATTCGGCATGGGAAGCACTCCCCATTGATGACGATCCAGGCTGCGCCCCGGAGGGCGTCAGCGCGCTGTGTTCGAATCAACGGGTCAGGCGGGCGGCCCGCGCAGCGGCGGCGCGAGCCAGGGAGGAGATGCGTAATGGGGCCAGGGGAGGTCCGCGTGGCGGGGGGGTGCGCGCGCCGACGCCACGGACAGGCCGCCGGCCGTGGTGGGCAGGGCGGCGCCGGGCAGATCGAACCCGGTCACCGGCTTGCCGGTGGCCTGCGGCGTCAGATCGATCTCGGCCGCCTCGTCATGATGGTGCGTATGGTCGGCATCGTGCGCCCCGTGCGGCGACGAGTCGTGCGCGTCGTCTACATGCAGGTGCAGCCCCGCGCCCTGCAGCAGCGGCACGGCGGCCACCAGGCACAGGATCAGCAGGGCATGCAGCCACGGATAACGGTTGGCAATACGCATTGCACGGGCAATCTACGCCGTGCGCCGGACAAGGGCAAGGCTCCCGGCAGGGGCACATGACCTGTCCCGCGTGGCCGGGATGAACCGCCCGAGTTCGGCGCACGCCGGGCAGGTGATCGGGACAAAGCGGAACAGGGGCCGGGTAACCCGCCGGAATCGACGCGCAGGTGGCCGGTTCCGGGGCAGGCCGAAGATCGCACTTTTCAGCCCGGCGCGGGCCGGGAAAGCCCGGCTGGCTTTATTCAGCGCTTCCCTGGTCGGCGTCTTCCCCGGGAGCCTCGAATGGTGTCCATTCGGCCTGGACCGCGAACAGCTCGGTCAGCGTCCGGATATGCGGATCGTCGCAGCCATGTTGGTCCACGTGCTGCTCCACGCGTGAGCGGACCTCCTCCCAGCCGTGGCGAAGACCGCCGGCGATCTGCTCGTTCGATGCTTCGGGGAATCGCTCCTGCTGGGCCATCCTCGCGCGCGCATGAACGATCTGCAGATTGAGGGCGAAGCCGGCCAGCTGCTCCTCGTCCACGTCCATGCAGAGCGTCGCCGCCGCGTCCGTCGCCGCGAACTGGTTCAGAATGTCGAGGATCTCCGGCGGGTCGTCGGCGCCTGCCGTAGCGGCAAGCCCCGGCAACAGCAGGCAAAGCGCGGCCATGGCAGCGATTCGCGGACGCATCGGGAAGTTTGGAGCGGGGTGCCGGGTCGAGCGGGAGACGTGAACCCGGCGGACAGAACGGTCGAGTCCCTTCATGTTCGATTCCCTCCGTGGAAACTGCGATACCACAAACTAGCGGTTGCCGGCTGCCCTGTCACCCCCGGCGGTTTTTCCCCTCCCGGTGATCGGGAGGCCTCGCCGGGGCTGTGGCGTCCTCCGGACCGGGCCCGGCGGTCCCGGTCAGGCCGGGTGGCGCACGGTGGGCCGTCGCAGCCCGTATCCGGCGAGCAGCGAGGCGGCCACCGCATAGGCGGCGAGCAGCAGCACCACGTGCTCCATCGACCAGTTCCAGTCGAGCAGCACGCCGACCGCGACGGGTGCGGCGGCGGTGGCGAAGATCATCGCGGACTGGGCCACGGCACGGATCGCGCCCAGGTGGGTGGTGCCGTAGAGCTCGGCCCAGATCACGCCCATCAGCGCATTGGCGAGCCCCATGCCAAGCCCGGCCAGCGCCAGATAGGCCGGTGCGAGCCAGTTGTCGTCGAGCCCGCTCACGGCCAGCAGGGCCAGAACCAGTGGCGTCAGGTGCCAGGGCAGCAGGCGCCGCGAGCCGAAGCGATCCATCAGCGGGCCGGCCACGAACAGCGACAGCAGGTGCGTGGCGGCAAAGGCCACGAAGCTGGAAGCCAGCCAGGCCAGCGTCCAGCCCTTCGCCTCGGCCAGCGGTACCTGATGGAAGAACACCGCGGTAATGATGAACGGCGCCCCCATCAACGCCGGCAACACCATATAGAATCGCGGATCGCGCAGCACCTTGCGGCGCGACCAGTGGCCCTCGGTCTCGCCCGCTCCGGAAGCCGCCTCGCCCTGCGCGATCGGGCGCCCGAGGAGGACCAGCACCAGCACGGTCAGCGCCGCCAGGGTCACCGCGATCAGGCCCCAGGTGGAGCGCCAGCCGAACGCGGCGGCACCGGCCACCACCAGGATCGGCGCCACCGCCTCGGCGACCGGCAACCCGGCGACCACCAGACTGATCGCCTTGCCACGGTGCGTGGTGAATGCCCGCGCCACCGCGGTCTGCGCCGTATGGGTCATCAGCCCCTGGCCGAAAAACCGCAGCAGAAAGAACCCCAGTACCAGCCCGAATACACCCGGGCTGAGCGCAAGCACCCCACTGCCCAGCGCGGCCCCCAGCAGCACGAACACCACCATGGCGCGCAGCGGCAGATGGTCCACCAGCCGACCGGCGCTGATCAGCAGCAGCGCGCTGGCCAGCGTGGCCGCCGAATAGGCCAGCCCCAGCTGCCCGTGCGTCAGGTCGAACAGCTCGCGCCACTCGCCCCCGAACAGCGACAGCACGAACGTCTGCCCCACGGCGGAGAAGGCCATGAGCAGAAAGCCGGCGCCGAGAAACCGCGAATGGCGTAGCAGAGGATGCAAGCCGGAGCCCCCAGGGGTATGAGCCAGCCGCCCATCATAACGTCACGGCATGCCCGGACGGTGGTGCCGGCGGTCGTTCGGTTCCAGCCCCGCGACGCGGCCCGATCCGTCCGGACGCTGTCAGGAGCAGCCATGTTACGAAGCGCCGAATGTGGCCATCCTGGCTTTCTCGACGCACGCCGCGCTGTACCCGTTCTTGCGCTCGCAATGGACACGGGGTTCCTGATCAGCACGAACCCTCCGCGCGATTCCTGTGCAGAAGCGGCCCTGGCCGAGAACCGCGCGGGGGCGGCTGATGGCAGGCGCCTGTTCGCAGGCGAAGGGCCTGTGCGGGATTTCAGTGCCAACCAGGAAGGGGGTGCAGTCTGTTTCGGAATCAACCACCTGCGGTGGCCGATTCCGGCGGCACATCCATGCGCCGCCCGGAAACGCCGGTAAATCAGTGTTTCCTTAATGGTCAGAATTTCCGCTTCAGGGGTCTGTTTGCGCCCGATTCAACGTCTATCTTCGGAGAGATTCCGGAGGTTGTCGTGGTCCGACTCCGTTATTTCCTGTTGTTTCACATGTTGTTTCGCTCAGTTTTTCGACCCGTTCAATGGCAGTTGCAATGGCAGTTGC
>SL_3KL_010_SEDDRAFT_10004545_pt1 | contig 12525 bp, 13 predicted proteins | sample SodLakKL_010_SED_2_FD_10381 | JGI IMG/M metagenome (IMG submission 10381)
CCCCGATCCGGCATCTCCTACCTATATCAACGATAGGATTTATCGGCTGGTGAAAAGTATGAGAAAAGACCTTTTTTGGTCAGCCCAAAATATTAGACCGCAGCCCTAAGTTTTGTGAAGCAGACAATCCCTTTGTGAAACTGTTTTTCGACCGTAAATCCGGCGCGTTTAAACATGGAGTTGCTTTCGTCGATGGTCCAAAACTGCAGCCCTCCCCACTCGGCTGATTCCTGCATCATCCTGCCAATCCAGTTTCCTGATTTTATGAGGTGCATCATAAACATCACACCGTTATTTTTTAGAACCCGGCGGCATTCAAACAGTACTTTCAACTCATCAGACAGTTCATTAAGCGTGCCTCCCATGGCAAGTCCATCAAATGTTTGGTTGAAAAACGGCATGACTCGTGCATCCGCTTTTATTAAATACAGATCGGTCTGATCCCCTTCCGCTTTCATACGGGCTTCATCAAGCATCTGTTTAGAAAAGTCGAGGGCTGCAATTTCACTTTTTGGAGATGCTTTTTTCAGTGCCCTGGCGTAGAGTGCCGTTGAGCACCCCACATCAAGATAAGTACCGCCCGGAGTGGGATTAATCCATTCTGTTAACAGCTCCTTTTCCTCATCGATAGGAAAGGGTTCACCTGTTAATATTGAAAGAGAGCGATTACGCCACAGATTTTCATAAATAGATGCCGTGATCTTCCAGTGATTTGTGCTTTGAGCCAAGGTGTACGGTTTCTCATCAACAAGCAGATCAGCAATGTTATTTGTTATGGAAAATTCGTCACCGCTTTCGGAACTGATGGTGCCGGAGTACACGGTATTTAAATTAGACATCGCCGGTGGAAGAATAATCTCTTCCCGATCATTTTTTGGAGATCGAATTTTCATGGGTGGGAAAATGAGTGTGGGTTGAAACAGTTTACTGTACGGGTAACAAAACTCCGGGTTACACTACTTTTGTATAACCAGCGACAGTTGTGCACCCTTTTCAACACCAAGCATCTCTCTTGCGTTGCCTTTGTTGATGGCTATTTCGAGCATTCCGGAGCTACCTATATAAGTTGCTGGTTCACCCTCGGGTACAGAGCCAAAGGTTGTTACAAGTCCATTTAGAATTGTGTTGCCAACATAAACCCTAAAGTTTTCAGGATCTCCCGCTTTCTGAACCATCTCTTGAGGAATGTTTGATATTAGATTTCCATATCCATCAATATGAACAATCCAGCCCTGTATGCCGTCTTTATCGGATATGGGAGTTGCCCAACGATACGTGCTCAGCTGATCGAGCGCTTCACCCAGGTCGGAGAGCGGAACACCTTTGGCTAAATGTGCTGCAACGGGTGCAAAAATATCACGCCCGTGGAAGGTTTTTGATACGTCATCAAGCCATAGTTTTTTATTGGTGAGCTCTACGGCCTCGTAGTCGTATTTGTCTCCGATAAGCGAAAAAATACCGTTATCGGGACCGACAAAGTATTGGTCGTTAATCTTCAGGGCTATCGGCTTTCGATCGGTGCCTACTCCGGGATCTACAACAACAACATGAACGCTGTTTTTTGGGAAAAGCATGGCGGAATTTCGAACCACCCACGCTCCTGCCATAATATCCTGTGGTGGAATTTGATGTGAAATATCAATGATGCGCGATTCCGGGCTGATGCCTAAAATCACCGCCTTTAACACACTTACGTAGTGATCCTGTAGACCAAAGTCAGTTGTAAGTGTTATTGTTGATGCCATGTTTATGCATAGCTGTTAAGCATAACCGGCATAACGAGCATAAGCATCTCTTCACCCTCACTCTCTTCGGCAGGTTTTACGATACCCGCCCGATTTGGAGTGGAGAACTCAAATTTTGCTTCCTCTCCATCAACATTGCTGAGTACATCTGCGAGATATTTGGCGTTAAAGCCGATCTCCATTTCGCCATCATTATAATCGCAGGTGATGGTCTCTTTTGCCTCACTGCTCATGTCTAAATCTTCGGCACGGATAGTGAGTTTATCCTTGTTAAGCTGCAGGCGAATTTGGCGTGTAGTTGTGCTCGAAAATACAGCAACACGGCGAACGGTTGAGAGAATCTGGGATTTATCAACCAGCATTGTCTTATCGTTATCGCGCGGAATTACCGATTCGTAATTAGGATACTGCTCGTTGATCAATCGTGTAATGACAATGGTTGTGGCGCTGCTGAACTGTGCATGGTCATCAGAAATGGTCATGTCACAATCGGTTCCATCAATCGATTTGGATACCAGGCTGAGTGCTTTATCCGGCACGATGAAAGAGAGTGGGCTTTCTGACGTCAGATTCTTGTTCATAAATTTAACAAGACGATGGCCATCTGTGGCAACAAACTTACTTCCTTCAGTTCCGATGTCAAAAAACACACCCATCATGGCAGGCCGCAGATCATCCGTGGATACGGCAAAAATTGTGCGCTGAATGGCATTTCGGATAAGGTCGGTATCCGTGGAGAGCGTAACACCTTCACTCATGTTCGGAATTTCGGGAAAGTCTGATACATCTTCGCCAACAAGCTTATATGTACCTTTATCCGTTTTGAACTTAATATTTTGATTCTCATCCACATCAAAAAATACAGGGATGTTNGGCAGTTGCCGCAATGTTTCCAAAAGTCGTTTTGCGGGAATTGCTACAGACCCCTCTTCTTCGATATCCGCCTCGATATATTCGATGATCGAAATTTCAAGATCTGTGGCGGTTAGTTTTAATCTGCCATCTTCTGTTTCAAAGAGGATGGTTTCGAGAATAGGTAGTGTAGCTTTTGAGGGAACAGCTCCAATTACGGCTGAAAGTCCTTGGTTTAGGTCGCTGCTGGATACATTAAATTTCATAAGCAGTTGTCAAAAAAAGTTGATGGATAGTGGCCTGTTTATCTCCGTTGTTTGCCACGCGTAAAGACATCATATACTAACAAATCTTGCCTCATGTCGCAACCAATAAGAGGTGTTAATTTAAGAAGATAACGGCGAAATAGAGAACGGAAAATGACAGGATCTAATAGATGATTCCGATTCTGTCATCTGCTGTTAATTACAGGTATCTTTAGCCTACTTAGAATTTAACCACGGTTTGATGAAGCAAATAATGATTGCCGGGCCAACCTGTTCCGGTAAAAGCAGACTTGCAGTTACGCTTGCAAAAAAAATAGATGCTGAAATAATTTCTGCCGACTCCAGGCAGTGTTTTAAGGAGATTAATATAGGAACAGCCAAGCCTACCGCAGAGCAGCTTCAATCCGTGCGCCATTACAATATCTCTGATCTACATTTAACCGAGGATGATTCCGCTCAGAAGTTCTACGAGCGCGCGCAATCATGGAGTAGAGAAATTGAAAAGCGTGGTAAACGAGTTATTTATGCGGGTGGGAGTACACTTCATCTGCAATCGTTAATTCGCCCACTGGATGAAATTCCCTCATCCAATAGCGAAAATGTGGAAACATTGACCGAAGAGCTGAAAGAGAAAGGTGTTGAGCATCTGTTCAAAAAATTGAGTGAGGTGGATCCTGTATATGCCGGGAAAATTGAGCCGAATAATCACCGTCAAATTATACGCGCACTGGATGTGTGGATGCAGACGGGAGAACCATTTAGCAGTTTTCATCGGGATAATAAATTTGAGGAGCCGGAAAATATTGCCGTTTATGGGCTGCATTGGCCGCGAAAAATGCTTCATAAACGAATTAGTCGGCGGTGTGATGAAATGCTGGAGAAAGGCCTGGTGAGCGAAACGAGAAATTTGCTCGATGCGGGATATGCGCAAAATTTACAGGCACTGCAAACCGTTGGGTATAAGCAGGTGATTCAACATCTGAATGGTGAGATAGATTACGAACAGATGGTGAAAGATTTTAAAACAGCAACACGCCGGTATGCTAAGCGCCAGATTACTTGGTTGCGGCGCTGGCCTTTTTTAACGTGGTTGGATCACTCAAAAGCAGATGTAGAAACCCTGGCTGAAAGGATTGAACAACAGGTAGCGGCTGACGTGCAGAAAGGTTAAATTAAGGGCTTCCATCAAACCGTTGAAAAATTATTTATGTACAAAGCAAAAGTAAATATTACGCTTCGAAAATCCATTCTTGACCCCAAAGGGAAAGCTGCAAATCATGCGCTTCAAAACCTGGGTCTTACAGCAGTAGATGATGTTCGAATTGGCAAATTTATCGAAATTGATATCGATGCCGAATCCGAAGAGAAGGCGCATGAAGTGGCTGAAGCATCGTGCAAACAGCTGTTGGCAAATGAAGTAATGGAAGATTATTCAATTACGATCGAAGAGTATAGCCCTGAGTTGAAATGAGAATAGTGCAAGATGTTTTACGGATGCAGATGGAAGAGAATCTTCCTGATGAAGGCCCTGAAACAGATGTGCTGGAAGAGACTGAAGATGACGAGGAGCTTGATACTCCCTGGCGGCTTATTCTTTACGATGATGATATCCATACATTCGATGAAGTGATCAATCAGCTGATTAAAGCGCTGGGATGTTCGGTATCAAAAGCTGAAAAACTCACCATGCAGGTTCACAACGAAGGTAAAGCCCTTGTGTATGAAGGAAAATTCGAAGAGTGCCTGAAAATCAACTCTGTACTACAGGAAATTCAACTTGTTACTGAAATCAAAGGATAAATAACGTGTCTAAAAAAATTGGTGTAATAATATTTCCCGGTTCCAACTGCGATCATGATGCTTATCACGCAATGAAATCGGTAATGGGAGCTGAAACAGAATTTTTATGGCATAAAGAATCGGATCTGTCCGGGATCGATCTTCTGCTGATCCCCGGAGGTTTTTCGTATGGCGATTACTTGCGGTCCGGCGCTATTGCACGCTTTTCACCCATTATGAATGCCGTTGTTGATTTCGCCAAAAAAGGCGGGCCGGTAATGGGGATCTGTAACGGATTTCAAATTCTTCTCGAGGCGGGACTGCTTCCCGGAGCCATGCTCCACAACGAAAAATTGAGGTTCATCTGCAAAGATGTGCATGTTCGGGTTGAACGGTCTGATTCCATATTTACCTCACGTTTGTCTAAAGGAGATGTTTTACGCTTGCCGGTATCACACGGTGAAGGAAATTACTTTATTGATGATGCCGGGTTGGACAGTCTGAAGCAGAACGATCAGGTACTGTTCCGATATACAGATGCCGAAGGAAAAATTACGGAAGATTCGAATATCAACGGGTCTGTAGATTCTATAGCCGGTATTGTTAACCGCCAGGGAAATGTGTTGGGTATGATGCCTCATCCTGAACGCGCCATGGAAAAAACTCTCGGTTCTGAAGATGGAAAAGTACTTTTCGAATCTCTCTTCAGCGAACTGCAAATAGCCTGATTGTGGATTTTAACCTTCTTAAAAAAATTGTGGAAACGCCCGGAGCTCCGGGTCACGAACGTCCTATTCGTGAATTGATTGAGGAGCTGATAAGTCCTCATGTTGATGAGCTTAACACCGATCCGATGGGCAACTTGATCGCCCGTAAAAAAGGCAACGGCCCCAAGGTGATGATGGCGGCTCATATGGATGAAATTTCGCTCATCTCTACAAATGTGGATGATAACGGGTTTATTCGCTTTTCTACCCTTGGCGGGTTTGATGCCGATACATTAACAACACAGCGAGTTTGGGTGCATGGAAAAGAGACTGTTCCCGGCGTTATTGGAAGCAAGCCGATTCATATTCAGTCTGACCAAGAGAAGAAGGCGAAAACCAAACTGAAAAACCTGTTTGTGGATACGGGCTTACCGGCTGATGAAGTTAAAAGTCTGGTACCTAATGGCACGCCCATTACAAGAATGAGTAATCTGATTGAACTGGGAAATTCCGTGACGGGAAAATCTCTTGATAATCGCCTTTCGGTCTATATTCTAATTGAGGCACTAAAGAAAGCGAAATCATCCAACTCAGATCTTTATGCTGTATTTACTGTTCAGGAAGAGGTTGGATTGCGCGGGGCAAGAGTGGCAGCACAAAAAATTCAACCCGAAATTGGAATCGCCCTGGATATTACGCTGGCGAATGATCTGCCCGGAGTGGGTGATCATGAAAAGTGTACCACGCTTGGTGCCGGTATAGGAATTAAAGTGATGGATAAAAGCATTATCTGTACACCTGAACTGGTTGAGTATCTTGAAAGTCTTGCTGAGAAAAATAACATTCAGCACCAACGAGAAGTATTAACTGCCGGCGGTACGGATACGTCGGCAATGCAGTATTTGATGGGAATCGGCAGCCATGTAACCTGTATCAGTTGTCCCACCCGGTATGTTCACAGTACTGTAGAAACGGCATCCAAAACCGATATTGATTCAGGAATTGAACTTGCAACAGCCTGCATTGAAAAGATTGGGGAGTATAAAATAGAATGAGTGATCAAACCGAAAAACCGTTAAAGTTATTTAGCGAAAACCTGGTAAAGAGTTATCGGGGACGGGTAGTGGTGGATCATGTATCGATTAATGTAAAGCAGGGAGAAATTGTGGGGCTTCTTGGCCCAAATGGTGCCGGGAAAACAACCACGTTTTATATGTTTACCGGCGTCGTTCGCCCCAATAAAGGGAAAATATTTCTGAATGAAAAAAATCTTACTCGGAAGCCGATGTATCAGCGGGCTCGTATGGGGGTGGGGTATCTTGCCCAGGAGGCGAGTGTATTTCGAAACTTGACCGTACGCGAAAATCTCGAAGCGGTGCTGGAATTTTTATCTGTTCCCAAAAAAGAGATTAAAAGACGGGCCGATGAACTCATCGAAGAGTTCGGCCTCCATAAAGTGGTAAATAACAAAGGATACAGTCTGTCGGGCGGCGAGAGAAGACGAACGGAGATTGCACGTGCACTCATTACCGACCCGAAATTTATACTACTTGATGAACCATTTGCGGGTGTAGACCCTATTGCTGTTGAGGATATCCAGGATATTGTGGCAGGACTTGGTAAACGGAATATCGGAATTTTTATCACCGATCATAATGTGCACGAAACGCTTGCCATTACCGATCGCGCGTATTTAATGTTTGAGGGCCGAATATTAAGAGAAGGCACCGCGGAGGTTTTGGCTGAAGATGAAGAAGCGAAAGAACTCTATCTCGGCCGACAATTTAAGTTAGACCGATATCAATAATTGAAAGCTGTTATGAAAGAGATTACCGTACATGAACTGAAAGAGAAGAAAGAGAAAGGAGAAAAGTTTACGCTTCTGGATGTACGGGAGAAGTTTGAGTACCAAATCTCAAACCTTAATGGAACACTGGTTCCGCTTCAGCAGCTGAAAGATCGGCTCGATGAACTCGATAAAGATAAAGAGATCGTTGTTATGTGCCGAAGTGGTTCTCGCAGCGNGACGGCCTGCCATACTTTGAAGGAGAATGGATTCGAAAATGTTGTAAACCTGAAAGGTGGAGTAAATGCCTGGGCGAGAGAAATTGACAGCTCAATGCCTGTTTATTAACAACAGTTATTGAACCGGATTGATTTAAGCCGTAGCTGCAATCTGTGCAAAAATCTCTTCGTTGTTCTCCGTACGCTTTATCACTTTAAGCAGCATCTGCATGGATTCTTTTGGTGATTTTTTAAGTAGAAATCGCCGAACCATGTTTCGCTCTTCTAGTGAGTCGGTGATAAATTTGTCTTCATTTCGCGTACCAGAAGCGCTGATGTTTATCGCCGGATAGATTCTGTCGTTGGCAATTTCGGCATCCAGTACAAGCTCAAGATTACCGGTGCCTTTAAACTCCTCAAAAATAAGATCATCCATCCTGGAGTTGGTTTCTACTAAGCACGTTGCAATAATTGTTAAAGATCCACCTCCTTCAATTTTGCGAGCGGAACCGAAGATTTTTTTCGGAATTTCAAGTGCACGGATGTCCAATCCTCCGGAAAGGGTTCTGCCACTGTTTTTCTGTGCCGCATTATAAGCGCGTCCCAAGCGGGTAAGCGAATCGATTAAGAGCACAGCATGCTGGCCACACTCCGCTTTACGCTTTACATACCCCAGCGCCATTTCTGAGATCCGTACATGGCTTTCAGTAGGTTTGTCATTAGATGAAGCAAACACCTCAGCGTTTGTGGATCGAATAAAATCTGTGACTTCTTCAGGGCGTTCATCAACCAGAAGAATTGCCGTACTGATGTCGTCGTAATTTTCGGTAATACTGCGGGCTATCTTTTTAAGGAGTACGGTTTTACCGGTTCGCGGCGGGGCTACGATGATGGCGCGCTGGCCGCGGCCAACCGGTGAGATCAGGTCCATAACCCTTAATTCATAATCATCGGGATTGTGGCCGAGTTTAATTTGTTGATTTGGCATAATCGGTGTTTGTAATTCGAACCGATTTATTTTTTGCCAAAATTCAGGCGGGTTGCCGTTAATTTTTTCAATGGAGTGAACGTGGCGGTTTCCACTCTGGTCTACCTCGAACTCTCCCTCTAAAATTAAACCTGATCTTAGATCGTGATGTTTTACCTCATCAGGTTTCATGAATGGATCGTTTGGCGTTAAACCAAACTCGTAATCCAGCTTTCTGATGAATCCGTAATTTTTCTCATTGATTTCTAAAACACCACTATAGCGACCGCCAATCCGAGTTTGTTGGTTGTGGTGAAATTTAGGGACGAATACATTTTTATTATTCCCCTTATTCTTCTTGTTCTTACTTTTTTTGTACTTCCGGCCTTTATTCTTTTGCGAACGTGCCATGCAAATGTATTGTGTTTGATAATTTATAGCCACCATACCCAAATAATTGGCAAGAATGGCGGATGTTATATTTAGATGTGAAAAATCTTGCAGAAAAGAGTGAGGCGACTCAGTTTGCCGCCTCAACTAAAATATAGGAAAGGAATTGCGGTTTAGAAAGAATTAATGGCAGTTATCGTACTGTTGTTGCTTCATCAATCCAGGCGTAACATTGTGCAATGTTGCCATTTACCATAATTCTGTCACCGGCTTCCCAGCCTCTAAAAAATTTATCTTCTGATGACGGTAGTACGGGCTCGTATGTTTGATACTGCCTGTTTACCGTGCTTGCTACGGATGGATCAGCTTCTCTGGCTTTGTCGAGATAGTCGAGTACCAGCCAGTAGACGGATCGGTCGTCTCGGTCGATAGTTCTGTTTCTTGTACAGCGTGATATTGTAGCTGCGTAAACAGAGGCGATACGTAAATATGGTTCACCCCAATTCGGATCTATAGCTGACGCTTTACGAGCATACTCCCGAGCTTCCTGAAAGTTATCAATGTTCTGATAAGCATCAGCGATTTCAAGAGATATATTTCGTTGCGTTAACTCATCTTCTGTTTTTTCAAGTGCCTCTTTTAAGTATTGAAGCGCAAATTCATATCGAGCATCAGAAATTGCGTAGTCGGCAAGTTTCCGTGTGTGTTCGAATGATGGTTCAATTTCGTACAGTTTTTCAGCTGTTTCGATAGCTTTAGCTCTGTTACCGGCGTGCTCGTAAAGTGTGGCCAGTTCGTTTAAAATCTCAACATCATTGGGACTGCCCTCAAGTTGGGATTCGAGAAATGTTATTCGTTCCTCTGGAGAGTCGAAAATACGATCTCTGGCATCACTAATTGCACGCTGTACCTCGGAACCGCCAATCGGCTCAATTTGATCGATGAACGCCAGCGCTTTTTCCCGGTCGCGATCACTTACATACTTATCAAGCAGAATTCGAACGTAGTATCCATCGGATGATTCGGTAAGTCGCACAGGGTCTAGCTCAAATGCTCGTTCGTAATTTTCAAATGCTTTGTCCATTCCGTTGTCTAAATCACTGGCGTGTTCTTGATAAAATCTGCCTTGACGAAAGGTCCATCTGAATTCATCAATTTCATCGGGCGTAAATATTTCAAATGCTTCATCATAAAGCTCAACTGCTCTATTCAAGTAGTGTCTCTTATCTGAGGGGTCAGACTGCTCTTTAGCCATTTCTGTAAATACATTGATCATTCTCTCGTACTGGTTTGAAAGCGTAAAACGAGCAGCACCTTGAATTTCACGTGGTTTCGCCTCCAGCATCCACTCACCAAATTGCAGAGCCATTTCGTAATCACCGGTTCGGTAGTTATCGTAAAAAATAGAATATGCCGCGATTTCACTCATCCCGTAGGGGGGTTCACTTTGAGCTTGTGCATCAAGTGTGTGGGCGGCAAAGCCGGTGATAAAGATTGTTAATGCTAAGATGTATTTTTTCATAACTCTGAGTGCTTGGTTCGTAAACAAACAACGCTTTTTGCTGCTACTGGAAACGTTGTTGGAAAAACATAAATTCTGCAAGATTAAACGACAGTTTAAATCCCCAGATATTCTCTTTAACTAAATTCCCGGAATCTGTTCCCCGAATACCGTAATTCACGCTGAAATCGACAGAAGATCTGCTTCTTTGTGATGGAATTGAAAATCCTGCATGAAGCATTGTTGTTTCAATATCTTGCCCATCAATAGCCAGAAAGCCATCGTCGTAAGTTGCGCCTATACTATATCGTAAATTGGAAAGAAAACCTTGACGTTGTTCGCGTGTATAAGGGTGATATTGATATCCGAAACCAACTTTTGTTCGATCTTTATAATACCCCTGCTGACGTACATTGTAACTAAATTCAGCATCTTCCCAATTCTGATATTGGAGTTCTGTACTAAAGCTATGTACAGAATTCAAATAATACGTAAGGCCTGTATTAAATTCCAATGGGAAAGTTACATTTCCACTTCTATTTTCGGACCCCTCGTTAATTTCAACCCGTTGGGATTGATTGTTAATCGTTCGAAACGTTTCGATGGTTCGATCGGCATCTATAGATACCGGTAAGTTAACAGATGCTCCAAGTTGTAAACGGTCACTGCTTGAAAATATTTCTGAAAACCGAGAATATAAACCGGCGCGCTGGCCAAAGCTGTATCCGGAAATGGAATTTTCAGTATCAATAGGGGGGCTTCCTTGTGCAGGGCGGTTATACTGATTGTCAGAGAACCGGGTTATATCTCTCTCTTTAAGCGAGAGCAGATATACAGAGCTGGCGTAACCGATACTTAAATAGTCATTTAATCGATATCCTAGTCCGAGCTCCAGACGGTTTACGCCTCCACTTCCTGTTAGTTCTGATGAGTATTCAACCTCATCCATAAAATTACTTGGTTGAAAGCTTCCGGTTTCAACCCGGTTATAATCTGCTCTTGTAACAGGCGAAAATGAGATGGAGGCACCAAGTGTTCTTCCACTTAACGGAAATACCAATTGAAAGTTTTCGAAGCCAAACAGAGAGTTTTGCGCAGATGATATATTATCGCTTGCCTCGAAATTTGTTAGCCCCATGGTTACTTGTGCTTGTGTGAGCTCTACCCACCCCCATTGAGCCGGATTAGTACTGCTTGGCGCAAAAGAGTTATAGCTTGATACACCCGGTAATCCCATACCCAATGTATAGGATGAGTAGGCATCGGCGGGGGCGCCAAATCCAATACTTGAATAAAATGATCCGGTATTAGCAATTCCGGTGTCTTGGGCGGATACCGCAAGCGGGAAACAAAGAAGTAACGTGAACAATAGTGTTCGCACTGTCATACAATCTAATTTTCAGAATTTATGGTAGTGATAATGAGTTTTGGTGTCCGCTCGGCAGGGCCGTTTTCATTAAAAAACCGGCTGGAATAGAGCAATCCATTATTTGTTTGTAATGATATATATATGGGAGTAGCCTCAGCACTTCCATACAGGTCGTTCAAAAAGTAGTTGGTAATATTAATCTGGTAGAAATTTTCATCCGTATTTAAGGTGGATGAACCTGTAGCCCCGGTTGTAAACATCTCTGCGGGCAGATCAAGTGGGTCTGCATTGAAAATGTGAAACCGTAAAAGTGCAGGGTTTGGCCTGGCAAATCCGGCAGGCTTTGTTGTTTCAGGTTCCTGATCAACATGGAAAACGAGTTGTGCATTAATGATATCCTGGCCAATGAACTGATCTTCATCAATATCTAAATCCAGCTCCAGAATTTTTTCGTAGGTATTGTGGAGAATAAAAGAATCATCTTCATCAATACCATCATCATCCCTTTCCATAGATGCACCCCAGTCTTGAAGAGGCATATTTACAAATAGAGAATCTTCTTCATTTTCTACTCGGAATCGGGTTACCTCGGTTCCTGCGGTATCACTCTCTGCCGGTTGGTGGCGCAGGTAATCAAGCCGTTGATTTTGGTCGGCGGGGACTACCGCAATGCCGGGAAATTCAAACGTGTAAAGAGAGTCGCGATTGGCTGCATCACTGTTAAAGTATTGGCGGTAACGATCTACCCACTCTTCACTTAGTTCAACATCTTTCGATGTTTCGTCGGTAACCTGAAACGATCCAATTAAATTGGAGTCATCATAAGAAACAGGGTTGTTAAATGTGAGCTCATTCCCTCTCCACCTCCGATCAACTTCATAAATATGGTATTCAGAAACCGAAGTTTCATCGCCATATTTCAACGAGTTGAAAACCAGCCGTAAT
>SL_3KL_010_SEDDRAFT_10004546_pt1 | contig 12525 bp, 5 predicted proteins | sample SodLakKL_010_SED_2_FD_10381 | JGI IMG/M metagenome (IMG submission 10381)
CAGCACTGTTTTCGTCCTGAACGGTTGCCACATTATGAGCTTTGGATGAGCGCTCCCAATTACGCCGTTCTCCTGTTTCGTAGGTGGATATGGCCGGATCTACAATAACCGGCTGATTACCGCTGTGCAGGATAAAAGAGAGCGAATCGGCATGGGCATGGCCCGGCTGGTGATCGGGTTTGATGCCTTCCACATCAACGATCAGTTCGAAATCTTTGGATTTAAATTTTCTATAGCCAGAGTCAGAAAGTGGAATTTCCAGATCTGGCGGCACACCACAATTGCCGGCAAGTTTCAATATTGCATCCAGGCCGGGAGCTACACCGTCCGTTGAGTCGTTAAAATGTGCGAACGAGCCGTTACTGAATATCATATTTCGCAGCCAGCAAATCATCCGCGATGCATATTCTTTCATCGAACTTTTCATTTCATCACTTTCGAGCAGATAAGAAACAGCTTCAAGAACTCTGACCAGCATAAGGCTGTGATACATCGGGGAGCGCTCATAATGAGCGCCGTCGGCGAGAATCTGTTCAGCCAATTCTTGATTCAGAATTTTTCTACCGGTCTGGAAAAAGTTTTTCTGATTCAGAAATGCACCTCCCATCATCAGTGCAAAACCATTTTCCAGCAGATGATTTCCCGAAAGATGATATTCGATGTGTCCGGATAAATAATGGAGTTCTGAATAGAGTCCGTCCAAAATCTGCTGTGAATGTTGATCGGCATCGGGATGCTCCTGCAAAAACCGGATCACATTCATAATTCTGAGCGATGACGGGTAAGGCTCCAGACGCAATTTGCCGTCATAAAGCCATTTGTAGAGATCCAGGATCAAATGTTCACGAATTTCGATGGGCAGATCTTTCTGCTTCAAAAAATCGGCGTATTGCAGATTGTAATTCCACAACCGGCCGAATTCCAAATCCGCCCAGTCGATTTCAGAACGATAAATTTTTTTCAGATTCAGTAACTGTACGGTATACTGGTCACTATCAACCTTTAAGAGTTGAGCTGGCCCCGGTACAGGAGCAAGATTGAAATCTTTACGAACTTCTCCGTCAAATGGCATTTTTTTCAGTGATGAAACCGGCCGCAGCGCATAGTTAATCCGATACAACACCTGGGAGGGCTTCAGGTATCGTACTGTTGCAAGTATGCGTTCAATGTTGCGGAAGAAGCCCAAAATCAAAGATCCAGTTCAAGAAGTTTATTGACAATCCGTTTTGAAGTATTGCCATCCCATTTTTCAGGTACGCTGCTTTTTTTCCGGTTGCCGTTAAAAAGTCTGTCGAGGGCCGGTTTGATGTTTGCCGGGTCGGTGCCAACCAGTTCATTCGTCCCGATGGTGATTGTTTCCGGGCGTTCGGTATTGTCGCGCAATGTAAAACAGGGCACCTGCATCACAGTAGCTTCTTCAGTGATGCCGCCGGAATCGGTTATTACGGCAAACGAGTGATCAACAAGAAAGTTAAACTCCAGGTATCCGAGCGGTTCGGTGATGATGAGCCGGTCGTACTCAATATTCAGATTTTCCAGGATTTGTGCCGTTCTCGGGTGGGCTGGAAAAATAATTTTTTTATCACGGCCGGAGTGAACAATCTCTTCGATGGTGGTGGCCAGTTTCTGTGCTTCATCCACGTTGTTGGGGCGGTGGAGAGTCAGAACAAAGTAATCTCCATCCGATAATTGTGCCTCTGCAAAAATATCAGGCTTGCTGAAATTCGGCCTGTGCTTGAGCAGTGTGTCGATCATGGTGTTGCCCACAAAGAAAATCTGGTTTTCGGATGCACCGTGTTTCACCAAATTTTCACCGGCCAGTTTTGATGTGGTGAAAAACCAGTTGCAGATACTGTCGGTTACAATCCGGTTGATCTCCTCCGGCATCGACCAGTCTCCCGACCGGATTCCGGCTTCAACATGGGCAACCGGAACGTCCATCTTTTTTGCGGTGATGGCACATGCCATTGTGGAATTCACATCTCCGAATACGATGCAGATATCGGGCTTCAGTTTTTCCAGTTCCTCCTCATACTTCACCATGATGGAGCCGGTCTGTACGGCCTGCGATCCTTTTTCGGTATCCAGATGAATGTCGGGGGCGGGGATGCCAAGCTCATCAAAAAACGTCTGGCTCATTATATAATCGTAATGTTGACCGGTGTGAATAATGCGAAAATCGAGATTCAGTCCCTCTTTCTGTCTTTTTTGAATTTCGTTTACCACCGGTGCCAGTTTGATGAAGTTGGGCCTTGCGCCTGCAATTAAATCTATAAGCATAAATATATTTTAAATTGATGATTATCAGTTACTCAACTTTCGCAGTCGAACTTTAAATGATTAATAAAATACGTATTTGGAGAATTTTCTCGCAGAGTTGCGCTGAGCTTAAAGCAGATTATCAGCGAACATCAGCGGATACATTTGCGGGACTCAGCGAGAAACCCAAACTGCGAGAGTTGACTCATATAAAATTATTTTACTGAAACTACCCAGCCTGCAATGTGTTTTGAATTTTCTAAAAAGTATATTGAAGTTAACCTGTTCAGGTATGAAGTTACACTCTTTTAATCATTTAATCGAACAGCAAACCTGTACATTCTGGCACTTTGGGGTGACGCAACCTGTCACCCCTCGTTATTATTTTGAGGATAAAAGGAAACGAAACGTCCATCTATGATTCACCAAATCTGTTCTACTCAACTAACCGAACTTGCCGGGTCTTTGTCAGAAACTCTGAATCAATCGTTTCCCGAAAATCCGCTCACCCCTCAAACCGTCATCGTCCCCAATCTCGACACAGCTCGCTGGCTTCGTTTTTATCTGGCAGAAAAAAACGGGATTGCCGCCAACCTGGATTTTGTACTGCCCTCCGAGTGGATGTACCGGCAGATTCGCCGCAAGTTTCCTGATCTTCCGGAACTTCTTCCGTCGGATATTATGCCGATGAGCTGGTCACTATACTGGATTCTTTTGGATGATGATGCCCGTTCAGGGTTTCCGAATCTGCATTCATACATCAACAGGCAGCCCGGCGGCAGGCAGGAACTGTATGCCTGGAAGCTGGCCCGGAAAATTGCTTCGGTGTTTGACCAGTACATCGTCTACCGGCCGGAAATGCTGCTGAGCTGGCAAAACGGTAGAAAGGGAACCGGTGATGAGCACTGGCAGTCGGAACTCTGGAGGCTTCTGAATCGCGAATGGGCAAGGCTGAAAGATCCATATTTAAGAAAAAATCGGGCTGAGTTACAACATCAACTTTTAAAGGCGGTGCGCAACAAAGAGCTGCAATTTGATGAATCTTTTTTTGTGTTCAATCCCGGATTGATGCCGGTTCCGGTTCTGAATGCATTTCAAACGGCCGGTAATCAATGCAATCTCTATCTCTATTATGTGCAGCCCACAGAAGGTGAATTGCCGGCCGAGGATCATCTGAGTCATCCGCTTCTGAAAAGCCTGGGCCGGGAGGCATTGAATATCCGGAAGACGATTACGGGAATTTTAGGCCGTAATCGGGAATTCATAAAACCAAATAGTTCATCGCCGCAAGGCAATCTTCAGGCGTTAAAACGGGCCGTTTTAGAAAATCGTCAAACATCCGAAACCATTCGGCCCGATCACACCATTCAAATTCGTTCCTGCCATTCGCCACTGCGGGAAATCGAAACCCTGCAGCAATTTCTGCTGGAACTTTTTGAGAAATATGAAGATCTGCACCCTGATGATATCCTGGTAGCAACTCCCAATCCCGAACAGTACGAGCCGTTAATCAAGGCCGTTTTTGATAACAGTGAGGAGGAATTACCCGCCATTCCCTGGAACATCAGAAGTTCGTATGAACGTGGACGACTGGCTGAACGGGCATTTCGTCAGCTCTTGAATCTGCTGGATTCGCGCTTTTCATTTTCTGCAGTTATGGATCTCTTTTCCCTGAAACCGGTGTGTGAATCGTTCGATGTGGCTTCTTCGGATGTTTCAGTCATTAAACAGTGGATGGAGGAAAATCATGTGGTGTGGGGGCTGACCGGGGAACACCGTACGGAATGGGATCAGCCCCGAGAAGAAACGCAGACCTGGATGGCCGCCATGAAACGGGGATGGCTCGGCCAGTGGATGGCAGATGAACCGGGCCGCCTTGCCGGGGATACACTGCTTTTTTCCGACATCGATTCGACATCCAAAAAAGAGATTTGGGCTGCGTTTTCACGGTTTTTACACCGGCTTAATCAGTTCAGAGAAACATCAAAAGAGAAGCAAAGTGCAGAACAGTGGCACGACTGGCTGACCCGACTGACGGATCAGTTTTTGACAGAAGAGAGCAAGTCAGACAGGGCAGGATTACAGATTGCTTCGGCCATCGACAAACTCCGGGAGAGTGCCGCTGTTGTTCATTTTGACAGGGAAGTGCCGTTTTCGCTGATTCGTGACGAAATGCTTGCCTTGCTCGACAGCCCCGTGTCCAGAAGCGCCATGTTTACCCGGGGTATCACCTTCAGTTCGATGGTGCCTGTGCGAAGTATTCCGTTTCGGGTTATTGCACTGATCGGGTTGAACGAGCAGGCCTTTCCTCGAAAAACCCACTCACCCGATTTTGACCTGATGGTGCAGAATCCGCTCGACAGCGACAGAAACCGCAAATTTGAAGACCGCAACCTGTTTCTGGAATCGGTTCTTGCCGCCGGAGATGTTCACTACTGCAGCTACATCGGACAGAGTCCTGTGGACAACGAAACCATTCCACCTTCACCCATAGTGAGCGAATGGGTTGATTATCTGTCTGATTTGTATGATTGCTCTCCGGATGAAATCATTCAAAAAGAGGCGCTGAATCATTTTTCGCCATCCAATTTCAGAGATGAGAAGAGTTACTCAAAACTGCACTTTCAAATGGCTGAACAACTTGCTTCAGGACAACAAAATATTGAGGGATTTGATTTTTCAGCAGAATTGCCGGATGAAGAACCGGTCAGTGAAATTCAGGTGAATGATCTGGTTCGCTTTTTTAAGAATCCGGTACAATGGTTTGTTCAGCAACAGTTAGGAGCCCGGCTGCGTGATGCTGATTCGGAGAAAGATGAATTTCGACCCGATCATCTCGAAAAACATCTGCTGTTTCAGCGTGTGTTCGGTTGGCTGGTTTTACAGAACCCGGCAATGGACACAGGCACAATTAAAAAGTTGCTGACTGAATCGGGTGCACTTCCATCCGGATGGCCGGGTGAAATTCTCTTCAGAGAAATCCTCACAAATGTAAAAACATCGGAAAAGGCACTGCAGAAAAAAGGAATTCAACCGGTATCATCCGTGAACGAACTCATCGCAGATCTGGCCGAAATAACCGTGGAGGGAGAAATTCTGAGTTATTCAGACCGATTTCTGTTGGACATCACACCCTCCAAATTTTCCGGTAGTGTTGCTCTGCAGAGCTGGATTCGGCACCTCTGCCTCCAGGCATCAACAAATCAACAGCAGGAATCGTATCTGCTCTGCAATCTGAAGGGTGGTGATCCCGTCTGGCACACCTTCAAACCGGTAAAAGAAGTGAACGATGTGCTCATACAACTGGCCAAATTGTATGTGCGTGGGCATCAGTCGCCGCTTACACTTTTTCCAAGAACCGTTTATGCCTACGAAGAGGCCAATCGGAGCCGTAAAAAGAAAAATCCGGTTAAGCAGGCAGCATTGGAATTTGAAGGCAGTGATTATTCCTATGCCGAGCGGGATGATCTCTCCATTTCCGTCATCATGGGCGAGAATATTCCCTTCAGGCAGGACTTTGTCTCCGAAGAATTTCGCAATCTTTTTGAATTAATGATGGAACACATGGAGGAAGCATGAAGAAAAAGCCGCTAAACTCCGTATTCGACCTTAAATGGAATCCTCGCATTATTATTGAGGCCAGTGCGGGAACCGGAAAAACCTACACGATCGTGGGATTATTGATCCGCCTTTTGACCGAGAAAAAACTCCAGCTTGATCAAGTACTGGTGATGACGTTCACAAAAAAAGCTACCTCTGAATTGCGGGAGCGGATTTTTGAACGGCTGAGAGACTGCCTGACTGTGCTGGAAAACGGGTATAATGGCGATGATACTTTTTTGAAAGAGTTCGATTCAAACATCAGTGACCGCGAAGATGCCGCTTCCCGTATTCACCACGCCATCCAAAATTTTGATGACGCCCAGGTAACCACCATTCACGGCTTTTGCCAAAAGCTGATGAATGAAGAATCTTTGCTGGCCGGAACACCTTTTGAGGTGGATGTGATGCAGCAGGATGAACTCCTCAAACAGGCCACAGAAGATTTCTGGAGGAATTTTATGGCCCGTTACGGCAATTCTGAGGCCGGCCGTTATTATATCAGTAAATTGCTGGATATTGCAAAAACCCCGGATGATCTTCAGGATAAACTTGATGATCTGTTCAATAAATCATACGCCGTGGTTGAAGGAGAGAGGATGCCGGACCCGGTTTCTTATCTCGAAGAAGTTTTAACGCTTCGAAACGAGCTGGTGCAGATCTGGGAAAAAGAGAAAACCAAGATCCTCGATATTCTGAACCGGTGCGAACTCAGCAGGTTTCAGCAGCATCTGAATTCACGCCTCAGAAAGCTGGAAATTTTTTTAGCGGATGAGGTTTATGAACTGGATGCACCGGAAAGCCTGGAATACTTCACTTCCGATTATCTGTATGATGAGGACAACCTCCCCAAAAGCAGAAAAGCCGAGCCGACAGAAAAGCATCCTTTCTTTGAACTCTTAACCCGGTATGAAGACCAGGTTTCGGACATAAAACGGGTAGAAACCGAACTGCTATTTGAGATTTATGAATCAGTTATAAATCGCCGAAAAAAATTATCAGAGCGCTCCGATGCAGTAACTTACGATGATCTTCTGGAAAAAGTAAATGAAGCTCTGACCGATCCTGAGCGGGGAGATCAGCTTGCCGAACGATTGCGGATAAAAAATCCGTATGCGTTGGTGGATGAATTTCAGGATACCGATCCGATTCAGTATTCCATTTTCGATTCGATCTACCCGGAGAGCTCAGCAAACTCGGGATTGCTGATGATCGGTGATCCCAAGCAGGCAATCTATGCATTTCGTGGTGCAGATGTCTATACCTATTTTAGAGCCGCTACCGAAAGCACGGGCACTTTTTACACACTCAAAAATAACTATCGCAGCAGCCCGCAATTGGTAGAAGCGATTAATCAGCTATTTAAACAGTCGGAGATTCCGTTTATCGAGAAAGAGATTGAGTTTATTCGGTCGAAATCGGACAGGTCTGAACTTAAAAATCAATTTCTGGTCAATGGAGAGTCTCCGCCGCCGTTCAGGCTGATTGCAAGAAAAGGAATTGAATCTAACAAAAGGTCATCCAAAGATTTTGCATTCAATCACACCGTAAAACAGATTGCTGATCTGATAGAACAATCGGAACGGGGAGGGGTTTCCCTTGAAGGGCGAAAATTACAGGCATCAGACATCGCAGTTCTTGTTCCAAGCCACAAAGACGCACGTGATATAAAATCCAGGCTGAAAACTGTCGGGGTGGATGCTGTGATCTATTCGAAGGATAAAGTCTTTGAGTCTCCCGAAGCCCGGCGGCTGCAACTGGTGATGGATGCCGTTCTTGATCCGCTCAACCGGATAAAAGTCAATAGTGCGCTATTAAGTGGATTTTTTGGTGTCTCACTCGGCCGGCTTTTAAAANTTCAGCAGGATGAGGAAAAATTTCAGGCGCTGTCTGACGAGCTGCAGAGATTACAGGAGATTTGGATGTCCGATGGATTTTATCCGATGTTTCGGGCGCTGCTGTTTAACGGCGGGAGCCTGCATCACTTTTCTTTACTTCAGGATTCTGAGCGTGTGCTCACAAATCTTTATCATCTGGCCGATATTTGCAATAAAGCAGAGAATGAAGAAAAGCTGAATCCGCAGGCACTTTTTTCCTGGTATCAAAATGAGATGGCAGCCCCCGATAAAGATGAAGAGAAAACGCTGCTTTTGGAAAGCGATCAGAACCTGGTGAAAATCAGTACCATTCACAACAGCAAGGGGCTGCAATATCCAGTGGTGTTTTGCCCGGTTTTGTGGGATGGAAAAGCAATCAAAAACCGGTTATTGGAGCCGTATCATCGGCCGGGTGAAGATGAGCTGATCATCAATATTGACCAGGGCAGAAGTGAATCGCGGGATTTTGCGATACAGAGAAGAGTGCTGGAATCGGTGGCCGAAGAGGTGCGGAAAGCGTACGTGGCCATGACCCGTGCCCGATATTTTTGTTCGGTGATTTGGGATACACACAATACTTCACATTTATCAGGATTGGGTGCTCTTCTCGTTGGAAGAAAGTATGTTACGGAATTCATCGAAAATAACTATAAAACGATTAAGGAGAATGGATTGATAGATGACGGACACTTTCTTGATCTGTTTAGCAATCTTGATCAATCACATTCTGACATTTTCGAAATCAGGATTACCGATGATCAGGATGAGATAACTTTGGATGAAGGTAGACGGAAATCAGAAAAAGAGAGCGGCCTGATGGTTCGGCCATATACCGGCCCAAAAGAGCTGCCTGTCAGAAGGTACCTGGATAGTTTTTCATCACTAACCGGACAAAAAACTGAGCCCGGAGCTCCGGATTATGATCAAATTATGGAAGCCTATACCGAGGCGCTCTCCCCGGTTCAGCCGAAAGAGGAGGCTTTGAACATTTTTCAGTTTCCGCGGGGAGCTGAAGCCGGAACCGTGATTCATAAAATTTTTGAGCACGATGGCTTTGATTTTGCTCAGCCGGTCAGTGAGCAATCACGCTCCATTGTCAGGAATGTATTGGAGCAGTACCGTTTTGATGAAAAATGGAACCCGGTTCTTCAGGATATGCTGGAACAAGTGAGCGGAGCTGATCTTTCCAGTTTTAAACTGAATGAAGTGGCGCGGGATAACCAATTGCGAGAGATGGAATTTAACTTTTCAAGCAGATCTTCTTCATTGGGTCGATTATTCGAAATCATCAGGCATGGAAAACAAAGCAGTAGTGAGTCTGGCCAGGAGTTACAGCATTTTATGACCGGCTTTATCGATCTGATTGTACGGGTAAATGGCAAATATTTTATCCTCGATTACAAGTCGAACTACCTGGGAGATTCGGAAGAAGATTACCGGCCGGAAGTTCTTCAGAAAGAAATTGAAGCAGCAGGTTATGATCTGCAATATCATCTTTACACAATGGCCCTGATAAAATATTTGCGAAAAAGAGTGCCCGGATTCGACTATGACAGGCATTTTGGGGGTGCTGCGTATCTTTTTGTGCGGGGGATGAAGAAAAACTCCGGTAATGGAGTCTGGCTTCATAAACCGGAAAGAAATGTAATCGAACAGCTTGAAATGGAATTAAGCCGAACATCATGACAAAACAGAAAAAGTTAACCTGGTGGGAAGAAGGGGTGAAGGCCGGATGGATTGAGCTCTACGAGCAAGAATTGATCCGGTTCATGGAGAAGGAATTTGGCCCACTCAGTGATAAAGAAAAGCTGTGTGCAGTGTTTGTGTCTCTATTTTTAAAAGCCGGGCATACCTGCCTTCCAATTCAAGAGAAAACAAGTTTATGGGCGCAAGAATTGGGGCTTGATCCGGATGATATTCGGCGCCTGCCAAAAGGTCATGTTAAAATCACAGAGTTGCAAAACAGCAAGATCATCGGAGGAGAGGGTGAAGTGAGGCCTCTTGTTTTACATCAAAATTTACTCGCATTACAGAAAATAAAACACCAGGAAGAAGAACTGCTGCAATGGATTGAGGAAAAATATAAAAATAATTCTTTTTGTGATATAAGTAAGTATATCGATGAAATTTTCCCCGAAAATGATGATGAAGGAGTCAATTGGCAGAAAGTGTCGGCAGTTCTTTCTCTCATCAGGCCTTTATTGATTATTTCGGGCGGTCCGGGAACCGGCAAAACCACAACAATAGCCAGGCTACTGGTTCTTCATCAGAAAATTTCAGATAAGCCTCTCAAAATTGCACTTGCTGCTCCCACCGGAAAAGCGGCAAGCCGAATGGGTGAAGCACTGGCTCAACAGTTTGCTTCAATGAAACTAAGTGAACAGGAACTCCGGCAATTTCCAACTGAAGCCAAAACCTTACACCGCCTGCTGTCTGGCACGGTAGAACGTGGACTGCTGCCTCCGGTAGAGAGAAAGCGGCTCCGGTTCGATCTTGTCATCATTGATGAAGCGTCCATGGTTGATCTATCACTGATGCACCAATTGATCCGTCATTTGCACCCAAAGACTCAGCTTATTCTTTTAGGAGATAAAGATCAGCTTGCCTCAGTCGAGGCCGGATCGGTGTTTGCTGACCTGTGCCAAAAAAAGGAGAATGGCTTTCGGGAAGAGACAATCCTACAATTTCGGAAAACGGGATTAAATGCAGAATTACCGGTTCAGAGTCAATCCGGGCCGGATGATTCGATTGTGTATCTGACAAAAAGCTATCGATTCGGTTCGGAGACGGGAATCGGGACTCTCTCAGAGGCTGTGAAACAGGGGATGGATGATGAGGCCGCAGTCAGGAAAATTTTTGATGATTTTGAGGATTTGGATTACAGTGAGTTCAACTATCAGAAAAATGATTTTGGCCAAATGATGGCAGGCCTGATGAAGCGGGTTGAGGAGTCTCAGAACATGGATGATCATGAAGCGTTGATCGAATTCTGGAAAAAGTCGATCTGGCTGTCGGTACTCAGGAGAGGATTGGCCGGATCAGACCGCCTGAATCGTCTGGTGGAGCAGCAAATTGCATCCCGCCGGTTGGCTGCGATTGAAAACGGATGGTATCACGGGCGCCCGGTCATCATTACACAAAATGATTACAGCCTCGGGCTTTTTAACGGAGATCTGGGAGTTTGTCTGAAAGATCAGAACGGTGAACTCTGGCTGTATGTAGAGTCGGGTGCCGCTACCAAAAAAATTAAACCGGATCGGGTTCTTCATTTCAATCCGGCCTATTTTCTGACGGTTCACAAAAGCCAGGGATCGGAATTTGACCACGTGGAGCTTCTGCTTCCCCGCATCGACAATCCATTGATGACTCGTGAGCTGATTTATACGGCCATTACCAGGGCAAAAAAGAAATTTTCACTATTCGGGGATCTCATGGTTTTCATGAGAGGAATCGAAAGGCAAACCCGCCGTTATACCGGGCTTAGAAAAGCTTTGAGTGAACGAGTTTAGGGAAATTGCCCGTCAGGGGTTGTCCAAAAAGGCCGTCATCCCGTACTTGATACGGGATCTCCTATTTTTGATAAGAGAAGGAGGTGCCGGATCAGGGTCCGGCATGACGTTATCGATTATGAATCATCTTGTTGGGAAAAAATATCCGTCAGACCGCTTTGAGCGGTCAGACGGATAACACCAAAGCTGGTTCAAGCGTCCGCTTGGACCTATCGGGGGCACAAGCGGACGCTTGCGCCAGTACCGGTCAGACGGGTAAAATTCATTTATTCGTATTTCACTGTGCAGCCATATGGAGTATTTGTCCGCACTTCAACCTCTTCACCGTTAAGAAGGCTGGTCATAGCAGCAACAACATAATTGTGGGCGCCTTCAAGATCGCTGAGGCGTGCTGTTGGTTTGTCATCTATCGCACCGTTGAATTCCAGAATTCCATCAGGATTGATAATGTACATTTGCGGTGTAACCCTTGCATCGTAGGCACGGCCCATGGTTCCGTCAGAATCCAGTAAAATGGCCGTTGGCGCTGCACCTTTTTCTTCGGCAGTCTGGATGGTTTCATCCGGCTCCATGTATCCCTGGGTCCCCGGGGCTGATGAAACTACTGAAAGCCAAACAACGCCTTTTTCAGTATATCTTTTTTGCAGTTCCTGCATGTTCTCACCGTCGTAATGCTTTCGAACGAATGGGCAACCGTGGTTTAGCCACTCAAGAATCACATATTGTCCTTCATAATCAGACAGAGAATGAACCTGCCCGTGTGCATCAACAACGGAAAAGTCGGGTGCGCGTTCACCAACAACGGCGCCAGACCGATCATCGGATTCTGCTGCATTGATCAGAACTAAACTTACTGAAAGAGCAAAAAGCAGAGGTATTATTTTTTTCATGATTTGAGGGTTTGGTTTAATGGTTTAATTGTAACTGCTTGCTTTTGTAAGATCTTCGGCGGGGAGTTCGATCTGGTCGAGCGCATTCAATACGATATTTGGTGTTAACAATTCCGGTAAAATCATCGGTTCATCGAGAGATGGACTATAGATAACATACAGAGGAACACCATTGCGGCCAAAAGATTCCAGAGCGCGGGTAATTTCCGGATTTCGGTTTGTCCAGTCGGCTTTAATCATTTCAAAGCCGAGTTCATCGAACCGGTCTTTCACGCGGTTTGATGTAAATACAACTCTTTCGTTTGCCTTGCAGGTAATGCACCAATCTGCTGTAAAATCAATAAACATATTCTTTCCCTGATCGCGATACTCTTCAACCAATTCATTGCT
>SL_3KL_010_SEDDRAFT_10004547_pt1 | contig 12523 bp, 11 predicted proteins | sample SodLakKL_010_SED_2_FD_10381 | JGI IMG/M metagenome (IMG submission 10381)
GCTCGCCGCAACGCGAAATGTTCCGCCTGAAGGACCGGCTCGAGCGCTTCGCCGAGGATTTCTGCAGCGCGATGCAGATTCCGTGCGACTCGCTGCACGTCAGCATCCATCCCGAAGATTCGGAGGTACTGTTCGACCCGTCCCAGCTGAACCAGGTGCTCTGGAATCTCTGCATGAACGCGCGGCTGCACGGTGGACACGACCAGGCCGACAGCGGCCCAGTGATCCTGCGCGGCGGCGCCGGCCAGATCCGCCGCTCGGTGACCCTCGACGTAATCGACGACGGCCCCGGAATCCCGCCCGAGGACCGTGAGGGCCTGTTCGAGCCGTTCTCTTCGAAATCGCCAGGTGGGACCGGACTCGGGCTTTACATTTCCAGGCTTCTCTGCGAAAACAACGGCGCCGCACTGGAGTACGTCGAGCAGCCGCGCGGCGGGTGCTTCCGGATCCTTTTTGCGCCCTCGGATTCCCAGGACCCGCAAGCGAATCTCAAGTAGGCGCATATCCTGGCCGATAACCCGAGACGATCAGGGGGTCCGTGCGTGGCCCTGACCGCCTCAGCCAAGAGCGATTCCGAGATCATGTACGCGAGCCCAGCATCGGTCAGCACCCATCCACCCCGGGGACAGCGGATGAGCATCAAGCACGTACTGGTCGTCGACGACGAGCCGGACATCTGCGAACTGCTGGAGATCACGCTGCAGCGCATGGGCATCGAGACCACCAGCACCACGCGGATGCGCAAGGCCGTGGACCTGCTCGCGAAACACAGCTACGACCTCTGCCTGACCGACATGCGCATGCCGGATGGCGACGGTCTGGAGCTGGTGCAGCACATCCAGCAGCATTGTCCGAGTCTCCCGGTCGCGGTGATCACCGCCCACGGCAGTGTCGACAGCGCGGTGACCGCGCTGAAGCTCGGTGCCTTCGATTTTGTCACCAAACCCGTGAATCTGGAGATGCTGCGCCGGCTGATCGATACCGCGCTGCGACTCGGTAATGCAGGGGTTTCAGGCGAAATCGCGAAGAATCCTGCTGAGTCGGGAGAGGAAAGCCCGCTGCTCGGCCGTTCCGAGGCGATGGATCAGTTGCGTGCGAAAGTCGCGCGACTGGCACGCAGCCAGGCGCCGGTGATGATCCTCGGTGAATCCGGCTCGGGCAAGGAACTCGTCGCACGCGAGATCCACCGCCTCGGCCCCCGGGCCGACCAGCCGTTCATTCCCGTGAACTGCGGCGCGATCCCCTCGGAACTGATGGAAAGCGAATTCTTCGGACACTGCAAGGGGGCCTTCACGGGCGCGGTGCAGAACAAGGTCGGGCTCTTTCGCGAGGCGCACGGCGGCACGCTGTTCCTGGACGAGATTGCGGAGCTGCCGGTCGCACTGCAGGTGAAGCTGCTGCGCGCGTTGCAGGAACGCGCGATCAAGCCGGTGGGCTCCGCGCGCGAAGAGAGCGTGGACGTGCGCATCCTGTCGGCTACCCACAAGAACCTCGGAACGGAGGTCGACGATGGGAACTTCCGCCAGGACCTGTACTATCGCCTGAACGTCGTCGAGTTGCGGGTGCCGTCGCTGAGGGAACGCCCCGAGGACATCGAGCCGCTGGCGATCCACATCCTCGGCCAGATCGCGGCCCGCTGGGGACTGCCGGCGCTGTCGCTGGAGCCCGCCGCGCTGGACCGTCTCGCGCAGCACCGTTTCCCCGGGAACGTGCGGGAGCTGGAGAACATTCTGGAGCGGGCCGCGGTAATGGTCGACGGCCCGATGATCGACATCGATGCGCTCGATTTCCCTGAGCGTGGATCCGCCCAACACCAGGCGACCCTGGCGATCAACGACCGCGTCGCGCTGGACGATCAGCTTGCGGAACAGGAGCGGGCGGCCCTGGAAGCGGCACTTGCGAAGACCGGGGGCAACCGGACCGCGGCGGCGCGCCTGCTCGGCTTGAGCTTTCGCCAGCTCCGCTACCGCCTGAAGAAGCTCGGGATCGACTAGGCGGGCCGGTCAGGCAACTCCCGCAGCAGCGCGTCCAGCTCGAACAGTGGGAGGCCCACGACGTTGCTGTAGGAGCCGGCAATGCAACGCACGAAAGCCGCGGCCCGACCCTGGATCGCGTAGGCTCCGGCCTTGCCCAGCGGCTCCCCCGTGGCCACGTACGCGTCGATCTCGGGAGCGCCGATGCTGCGCATCCACACCCGTGTGCGCACGGCGCGACCGCGGCCCGAAAGCCCCTGACGCAAAAGGAACAATCCGCTGTACACCGTGTGCACACGCCCCGAGAGACGTCGCAGCATCGCAACCGCGGCATCGGCGCCCTCAGGCTTGCCGAGGATCTCACGATCCAGCGCGACCACGGTATCGGCGCCGAGAACCCATTGCCCAGGGGTCGAGAGCGCCAGTCCCGTCTCAGCCTTGGCTCGCGCCAGCCGCGACACCAGCGCACCGGGCGCCTCGCCGGGCAACGGAGACTCGTCAATGTCCACCGGGGCAACCGTGAACGGCACACCCAGTTGCGCCAGCAGTTCCCGGCGGCGCGGCGACGCGGACGCAAGCAGCAGGGGCGCGCTCATGCGCGGTGGTAGGGATGGTGGTTGAGCAAGGACCAGGCACGATAGATCTGTTCGGCCACCAGTACCCGCACCAGCATGTGCGGGAAGGTCAGCGGGGACAGCGACCAGATCCACTCCGCGCGCTCGCGCACCGCGTCGTCCAGGCCGGACGCACCACCGACGATCAGCGCCACGTCGCGACCCGACTGCTGCCAGCCCGCGAGGCGGTCGGCAACGCCCTGCGTGTCCACGACCCGGCCGCGCTCATCCAGCGCGACAACCAGGGCCTGCGCGGGAACGGCGGCGAGCAGCGCCTGACCCTCGACCCGGCGCAACGTGGCCGGATCCATCGCACGCGAGCGCGCCGGATTGGGCAGTGCCCGCAGCACCAGGGACAGTTCCCGGGGCATGCGCGCCGCGTACTCGGCGAACCCCGCTGCCACCCAGTCCGGCATGCGCTGCCCGATCGCGAGCAGGTGCAGGCGCATCGCGCGAGGGTCAGCGCCGCATGCGGCGCACGAGATCCGGCCCCGGGAACGACTCGGAACCCGGCGACGGGGCCACGTCACCGCTTCCGTCCTCGGCCAGCCAGAGCTTCTCGAGATTGTAGAAGTCCCGAACCTTGGGCAGCATCACGTGCACGATCACATCGTTGAGGTCGACCAGCACCCACTCCTGTCCATCCTGCCCCTCGACGCCGAGGGCCTGGACCCCGGAGTCCTTCGCCTTCACGACCACCGCGTCCGCCAGTGATTTCACGTGCCGGTTCGAGGTACCGCTGGCGATCACCATGTAGTCGGTCAACGGGGTCTTTCCGCGCACATCGAGCACACGGATCTGCTGCCCCTTCATGTCCTCGAGGGCCTGGGTCACGAGATCGACGAGTTGTTCACTCTGCATGCATTCCTTCCTGGTCGGTGTTCACTCGGTTGGCGCAGTGTCGTGCTGGTAGAGGCGATGTTCGGCTATGTAGCGCTGGACGCTGCCGGGCAGCAGAAAACGCGGGCTGCGCCCGGCGCGCAGGCGTTCGCGAATGTCCGTCGCGGAGATATCCAGCTGGGTGACTGCCTGGAAAAACACGTGCCCCTGTGGCCTGTCCCGAAGCGCGGTTACGGAATCCGCGGGCGGCGCCAGTTCCAGGTAGGGCGAATCGAGCGCGGGCGCGGTCCCGGGACGGTGCGCCACCACCACGTGGGCCAGCTGCGGGATGTCCCGCCATCGGTGCCAGCCGTGCAGACCGGCGAAAGCATCCATGCCCATCAGCAGCAGCAGCGGGGATCCGGGCCCGATCTCCGCGCGCAGCTCGCCGAGGGTGTCGACGGTGAACGACGGGCCGGACCGCGCGAGTTCCCTGGCATCGGTCCGGAATCCGGGAACCCCGGAAATCGCCCGCTCGACCATCGCCAGACGGTGATGTGCCGGGGCCTCCGGCGGCATCCGGTGCGGAGGCATGCGACAAGGGACAAAACGCAGCTCGCTGAGGCCCAGTGATTCGCAGACCTCGAGCGCCGGGCGCAGATGCCCGTGGTGAACCGGGTCGAAGGTGCCGCCGAGGACGCCGATCACGGGTTCGCAATTCCCTGGGATAAGCGCTTTCCGTCCCCGACGCGGCCTGGCCCCTGAACGCTCACCCGCGCTTCCGGTCAGGTCCGCACATGTCCGTCGCCGAGCACCACGAATTTCTGGGTCGTGAGCCCTTCGAGGCCGACCGGACCGCGCGCGTGCAGCTTGTCGGTGCTGATTCCGATCTCCGCGCCAAGACCGTACTCGAACCCGTCCGCGAAGCGGGTGGAGGCGTTGACCATCACGGAACTGGAGTCGACCGCGCGCAGGAAACGACGGGCGGCGGACCAGTCTTCGGTGATGATGCTGTCCGTGTGCTGGGAACCGTAGGTATTGATGTGTTCGATGGCCTGGTCGAGGGAATCCACCACCCGGATCGACAGGATCGGCGCGAGGTATTCCTCGGTCCAGTCGCTCTCGGCCGCGGCACGGATGTCCGGCAGTACCGCGCGGGTCCGCTCACAGCCACGCAGCTCGACCCCGTGCCCGGCATAGGCCTGCTGCAGCCGCGGCAGCATCTCGCCGGCACGCCCCCGATGCACCAGCAGGGTTTCCATCGTGTTGCAGGTGCCGTAGCGCTGCGTCTTCGCATTCACCGCGACCGCGAAGGCCTTCTCCGCATCCGCGGCGGCATCGATGTAGACGTGGCAGACACCATCGAGGTGCTTGATCACCGGGATCAGGGACTCCCGGCTCACGCGTTCGATCAGCCCCTTGCCGCCGCGCGGCACGATCACGTCCACATGGGCCGACATGCGCAGCAGCTCTCCGACCGCCGCGCGGTCGGTGGTCGCGACGATCTGTACCGCCGACCGGGGCAGACCGGTGGCCACCAGCCCGGCCTGGATGATCTCGGCCAGTGCCCGGTTCGAGTGCAGGGCTTCGGAGCCGCCGCGCAGGATCGTCGCGTTTCCGGACTTCAGGCACAGCGCCGCGGCATCCACGGTCACGTTGGGACGCGACTCGTAGATGATGCCGATCACGCCCAGGGGCACCCGCATCCGGCCGACCTGGATGCCGCTGGGACGGTAGGCCAGGCCACTGATTTCCCCGACCGGGTCCGGCAGCGCCGCGACCTGCCGGCAACCCTCGGCCATCGCCTCGATGCGGTCGTCGTTCAATGCGAGCCGGTCGAGCAGCGCATCGTCGAGGCCGCGCGCGCGGCCGGCTTCGAGATCGCGCTGGTTGGCCTCGATGAGCTGGCCGCGCTGACCCAGCACCACGTCCGCGATGGCCATCAGCGCCGTGTTCTTGCGCCCGGCATCCGCCTCCGCCAGCTCTCGCGACGCGGCCCGTGCAGCCTTGCCCATTGCCTGCATGTAGGCGGGGATGTCCGTGGGTACCGCTTCCGGTTGCAGGCTTGCGACGCTCATGCCAATCCTCTCTCCATTCCCTCCAGGGGCCGACCCGACAGGGCCGCCACCAAGTCTAGCAACTGGTCGCCCGCGTTGCCCGTCTCGCGCCCCTTGATCACGCGGTCCACCCCCGCCGCGCGCGCAAGCAGGTCCCGGGCCGTATCCGGCGGCACCCGGTCCAGTGCCTTGCGCAACGCGGCCTGATCGGTGCCCCAGAAGCCCTTCACCGCTTGCGCCGACGGTGTACCGCCGGCAAGGCGCTCGGCGGCAACGGCCAACGCGCGGATGTCCCGGCTCAGGGCCCAGAGGATCAGCGGCTCCGGTTGCCCCTCGTTCAGCATCGTACGCAGCATGCGCAGTGCGCGTCCGGTCTGCCCCGAAAGCGCTGCGGGCGGCAGATCGAACAGATCGAAGCGCGCGGCATCGGCCAGGCCCTGTTGAAGCGTCCCGATATCGACCTCCGCGACCCCGGAGAGGGCCAGCTTTTCCACTTCCTGTCGGGCGGCCAGCAAATTGCCTTCGACCCGCTCGGCCAGCATCGCCAGTGCGTCGGGCTGAATGCCGATCCCGGCACGGCGCAGCCGATCCCGGATCCACGCGCCGAGACGTGCGGGCGGCACCGGCCGGGCATGCACCATCACCGCCGCCTTCTCCATCGCCCTGAACCAGGCGGTCTTCCGCATGTCGCGGTCGGGCCGGGGCAGTTGCAACAGCAGCACAAGATCCTGCGCGGGTTGCTCCGCATAGCGCTTCAGTTGCTCACCACCGGCCTTGCCAGGCTTGCCGGAGGGCAGGCGCAGGTCGACCAGACCGCGCTCCGCGAACAGCGAGCGGTCGCGAACCGCAGCCTCGAAGACCGTCCAGTCACTGTTGCCGGACAGGTCAAGAACCGTGCGCGCGGAGAATCCGGCCGCGCGGGCCGCCGCGCGCACGGCATCGGCCGCTTCCAGCGCCTGCAGCGGCTCTTCGCCAAGGATCAGGTAGAGCGGCTGCAGCCCGCGTGCGAGCGCGCCATCCAGTTGCAAGGGGTCGATGGGCAAGGCGGGCCTCAACCGGGGTCTGACGCGCGCAGTTCGCCCATTACTGCCTGGATGCGCAGCAGCAGCATGCGCTGCAGGTCGCGATCCATCGCGCGCGCGAGTTCCTCCTCGCGCTCGCTCTGGCTCAGCACCGCCGCGGCCTCGAACACGTAGACCCGGCTGGCACTTAGCGGGCCCAGCGGCTGCGGCTCGGGCACGCCCGGAAGGCGCAGTTCGGCGTCCAGCACGCGGGACACCTCGTACTCGCTGATGCGCGCGGCGCCGGTCACCGACAGCACACGGCGCCGCTGCCGCAGCGAAAGCACGCGCAACTCCGCAGCATCCGGCGAGCGCGCATCCAGAACCTCGACCCCCGCTGAGCGCAGGTTCTGTGCCAGCATCAGGTAGAAGGGGTCGCGAGCGCCCAGGCCGCTGACGTAGAGCGGGTCCAGTTCCGGCGGCCAGTCCGGGGCGCCGCGCAGCTGGAACCCGCACCCGGCCAGCAGCAGCGCCGGAACCGCCAGCACCAGGCGTCGGCGCGGGTTCACGAGGGCCTGGCCACCAGGTTGACCAGGCGCCCGGGCACCACGATCACCTTCGCCACCTGCTGCCCCGCCAGATGCCGCTGCACGTTCGCATCCGCCAACGCGGCGGCCTCGACCGCTTCGCGCGACGCATCCGCCGGAACCTGGATCTGCGCCCGCAGCTTGCCGTTCACCTGCACAGCCAGGGTCACCTCGTCGGCCACCAGCGCCGCGTGATCGACCTGCGGCCAGGAGGCATCGGCGACGAATCCGTGGTGCCCGAGAGAATCCCACAGCGCCTGGCAGACGTGCGGCACGATCGGAGCGAGCATCAATACCAGGTCGGTCAGGCATTCGCGCCGGAGCCCGGCGGACTCGGATTCGTCGGGCGACAGCCGCGACACCTCGTTCAACAGTTCCATGCAGGCCGCGATCGCGGTATTGAAGGTCTGGCGCCGCCCGATGTCGTCGCTGACCTTCCTGATGGTCTCGTGCAGCTTGCGCCGAAGCGCGCGGCCGGCGTCGCTGAGCCGGGCAGGATCCGGACGCATCGGGGTCGACTCGCTGCAACGGCACTCGAACACCTGCCGCCAGAGGCGTTTCAGGAAGCGGTGCGCGCCCTCGACGCCCGAATCCGACCACTCCAGCGACAGATCCGGTGGTGCCGCAAACATCGTGAACAATCGCGCGGTATCCGAGCCATAGCGTTCGATCAGGGCCTGCGGGTCGACGCCATTGTTCTTCGACTTGGACATCTTTTCCATGCCACCCGCCCGCACGCGCGTACCGGTGGAGCGTTCGCGTGCATCGACGCTTCCGTCGGCGTCCCGGGTGACCTCGACCTCGGCCGGATTGATCCAGTCGCGCCCGCCGTCGGCCCGCTCCCGGTAGAAGGTCGGCGCGATCACCATGCCCTGGGTCAGCAGGCGGGTGAACGGCTCGTCGCTGTTCAGCAGGCCCTCGTCGCGCAGCAGCTTGTGGAAGAACCGCGCGTAGAGCAGGTGCAGCACCGCGTGCTCCACGCCGCCCACGTACTGGTGAACCGGCAGCCAGTGGTCCGCGCGGGCGTCCAGCATCGCCTGGTGATTGTCGGCCGAACAGTAGCGCGCGTAGTACCAGGAGGATTCGAAAAAGGTGTCGAAGGTGTCGGTCTCGCGCCGGGCGGCGCGGCCGCACTCCGGACAGACCGTCTCGTGGAAGGAAGCGAGGCGGGCCAGCGGCGAGCCCGATCCGTCCGGGATCACGTCTTCCGGGAGCACCACCGGCAGTTCCGACTCGGGCACCGGCACCACGCCGCAGTGCTCGCAGTGAATCACCGGGATCGGGCAGCCCCAGTAGCGCTGGCGCGAAATGCCCCAGTCGCGCAGGCGGTAGTTGCGCCGGCGGCGTCCGAGCCCGCGTTCCTCCAGAGCCTCCGCGATCGCCGTGAAAGCCTGCTCGGAACTCAGACCACTGAACGCCCCCGAAGCCGTGAGCCGACCGTAATCGGTGAAGGCCTCGGCATCGATGTCCCACGCGCGACCGTCGGCGGGCTCGATCACCTGCCGGATCGGCAGCCCGTATTGCCTGGCAAAGGCGTGGTCTCGCTCGTCGTGCGCCGGAACCGACATCACCGCACCGGTGCCGTATTCCATCAGCACGAAGTTGGCCACCCACACGGGGATCGCCTGGCCGCTGACCGGATGCGTAACCTGCACGCCCAATGGGCGCCCGAGCTTCTCCATGGTCGCCAGGTCGGCCTCGGCCACGCCGCGCCGCCGGCAGGACTCGACGAAGGCCGCCAACTCCGGATCCGTGGCGGCCTGCCGAGCCACCCAGGGGTGTTCCGGGGCCAGCGCCACGTAGGTCACCCCCATCAGCGTGTCCGGGCGCGTGGTATACACGGTCAGGGAATCGCCGCCCGGGCCGACGAAGTCCAGTTCCACGCCCTCGGAACGCCCGATCCAGTTGCGCTGCATCGCGCGCACCTGCTCGGGCCAGCCATCCAGACCGTCCAGCGCCTCGAGCAGTTCGTCGGCGTAATCGGTGATGCGCAGGAACCACTGCGGCATCTCGCGCCGCTCCACCAGCGCGCCTGAGCGCCAGCCGCGCCCGTCGATCACCTGTTCGTTGGCCAAAACCGTCTGGTCCACCGGGTCCCAGTTCACGGTGGCGAGCTTCCGGTAGACCAGCCCCTTTTTCAGCAGACGCACGAACAGCCACTGCTCCCAGCGGTAGTAGTCCGGGTCGCAGGTCGCGAGTTCGCGGCTCCAGTCGTAGGCGAAGCCGAGGCGCTTCAGCTGGGCGCGCATCTGCTCGATGTTCTGGCGCGTCCAGCGCGCCGGCGGTACGCCGTTCGCGATGGCCGCGTTCTCTGCGGGCAGGCCGAACGCGTCCCAGCCCATCGGCTGCAGCACGTTCAGACCCTGCATTCGCTGGAAGCGCGCGATCACATCGCCGATGGTGTAATTGCGCACGTGCCCCATGTGCAGCTTGCCCGACGGATAGGGAAACATCGACAGGCAATAGAACGGCTGACGCTGCGAGTCCTCCCGGGCCTCGAAGCAGCGGCTCGCCTCCCAGCGCTGCTGGACGGAGGTCTCGATCTCGGCGGGATCGTAGCTTTCCTGCATCGGGGGTGGATCCTGGGCTGAACCAAACCACCAGAATACCAGCCGCGAACGATCGCGACCAAGCTGGCGAAACGGTGCCGCCGGTGCGGCGCAACGGCGTTCCGACGTGCTAAGTTAGTCTCAGGACCGGCCAAGGAGACGAGGAGATGAGCGAAAACGGCAGCCCGCAGGAAGACCGCCTGGAAAAGGCCTATCGGGAGATGCTGGAAATGGTGGCCGAGGAACTCGAGAGTCTCTCGGATCGCAGCAGCGTCGCGCTGAACCAGATGCTGGAAAACGCAAGGAAACGGGTGGCCGAAGCGGAACACCTCACGGTCGAGGAAACCGAGAAGGTCATGGAGTACGTCCGCCGGGACCTGCACGACCTTGGCGCGTTCCTGGAGGCCAGCGAATCGGACTGGCGCAGCTGGCTGCGCATCGATCTGGCGCTGATCGAGGCCAGCCTGCTGAACGCGCTGAATACGGTCGCCGACAAGACCAAGGTGGAGCTGGCGGCACTCGCCGAGCGCGCCTACCGGGTGGGCGAGTGGCACACCGGCGAGATCACCGGACCGGGCGAACTGACCTGCCTGGACTGCGGCGGGACCATGCACCTGTCCCGGGTTGGGCGCATTCCGCCCTGCCCGCACTGCCGCCACACGCGGTTTCACCGCGGCGGGCCGGCGCCGGAGGGCTCTGAATAGAGACGGGGTTTCAGCGCCGACGACGGGAGCGCAGCGCGGGAACAAGCAGCAGCAGCGCCACCGCGAACGCCGGCCAGGAGCCGAACCGGGCCGCTGGTGTGTAGCCCTGCCGCGGCTGGATCTCCCCCTGCAGCACTTCGCGCGTGAACAGCCCGGCGCTTGCGCCGACCCGCCCGTCGGCGTCGATCAGCGCCGAAATCCCGGTATTGGTGGCGCGGATCATCGGCCGCCCCATTTCCAGGGCCCGCACCCGTGCGATCTGCAGATGCTGGTGCGGTGCCAGCGTCGCACCGAACCACGCGTCGTTGCTCACGTTCAGCAGGAACGTGGCCTCTGGCAGCGCGGTGCGGATGCGGCGCGCATAGGCCGCCTCGTAGCAAACCGACAGTCCAGCCGCCTGTCCGGCCATCTCCACCAGCCCCCGGCCTGCGCCCGGTGTCAGGTCCGACATCGGAATGTCGAGCAGCTGGTGCAGCCAGGCGAGCCGCTCGCGCAGCGGCAGATACTCGCCGAACGGGACCAGTTGCCGCTTGTCGTAGGTCGCGCCGCTGGGCATGTGGCGGATGCTGTTGTACATCGAGCGGTCGACCGGATCGAAGTCGAAGATTCCAGTCACGAGTTCCGTGCCCTGGGCCTCCAGCCTGGCGGAGAACGGCTCCAGCACCGGATAGACCTCGAAATAGAAGGCCGGGATGGCCGTCTCCGGCCAAACCAGCAGGTCTGCGCCCGCAGCCTCCTCGCTCATCCCGGTGTAGAGATCCAGCGCGTATTGGACCCCGTCCTCTTCCCACTTCCGGTGCTGCTCAATGTTGCCCTGCACGATGGCAACGCGGACTGGCTCACCGGCCGGGTATACCCACTGCCACGGCATCGCCGCCAGCGATCCCGCCAGCAGCGGCACCAGCAGCAGCACCGCAGCGATGAAACGCCCCGCCGTCAGCAGGACCAGCACCGCGGCCAGCAGCGCCACCAGCAAACCCGCGCCGACTTCGCCGGCGGTCGGCAGCCAGAAACCCGCCGGGGTGTCCAGCAGCACGTGCCCGGCAAACAGCCAGGGAAAACCGGAGAACAGCCAACCGCGCAGGAATTCCAGCAGCACGAAACCGGCGGCCAGCGCCAGCAGCCACGGCAGCAGTGCTGCCCGGCCCAGATAGCGCACGGCGAACCACCCCAGCAGGGCCGGGTACAGTGACAGATACAGCACGAACAGCGCGGTGATCAGCGTCGCGACAAGCCACGGCGCCTGCCCGAAGATCAGCAGACTGTTGAAAATCCAGCTGATCCCGAACCCGAACAGCCCAAGGCCGAAGGCATAGCCGTGGCGGAATGCGGTGCCCGGCTGAGCACCGCGCAGCAGCGCGAACCACAACGCCAACCCGACCGGTGCCAGCAGGAAAAGATTGAAGGGTGCGAAAGCCAGCACCACCACGGCACCCGCGAGAAAGGACACCGCGGTGGCGGGCCAGCCGACCAATGGTCGCCCGGAAAGCCAGAGCACCGGGGGCGGCGAGCCGCGCGAATCCGGCGACGGGTCGGAAGCGTTCATCCGGGGTGCGGCTCAGGAGACGAGGGGATCGACGGGCGGAACCGGCTCGCCGACGCGTCGCATTTCCACCAGGTGCAGGCGGCGGTTGTCGGCGCGCAGCACGCGGAATTCCATGCCGTCGAAGGCCACGCTCTCGCCGCGCCTGGGAACGTGCCCGAACCGCGACAGCAGCAGTCCGCCGACGGTATCGAAATCCTCCTCGCTGTAGGCGGTCCGGAAAAAGGCGTTGAACTCCTCGATCGGCGTNAGCGCCTTGATCGTGTACCGGTCGCCCGGATGCTGCATGATCTGGGTCAGGTAGTCCTCGACGTCGTGCTCGTCCTCGATTTCGCCGACGATCTGCTCGAGCACGTCCTCGATGGTCACCAGGCCCGCGACGCCGCCGTATTCGTCGACGACGATGGCCATGTGATTGCGGCTTAGCCGAAACTCCTTCAGCAACACGTTCAGGCGCTTGCTCTCAGGTACGAACACCGCCGGCCGGAGGATCTCCTGCATGTCGAAGGTCTCGCCGCTGCCGTTCGGAAAGAAGCGCAGCAGATCCTTCGCGAGCAGGATACCCACCACCTCGTCACGACTGTCGGCGATCACCGGCAGGCGGGAATGGGCCGAGGCCACCACGTCGGGAATGATCTCTTCGAGCGCGGCCTCCCGGCGCACGACTCCCATCTGC
>SL_3KL_010_SEDDRAFT_10004548_pt1 | contig 12521 bp, 12 predicted proteins | sample SodLakKL_010_SED_2_FD_10381 | JGI IMG/M metagenome (IMG submission 10381)
CAGTATATGACGTCGGGCGGCTACTTCAGGGGCGGTCAAATCTCCGTCCGAAGCGGAATGATTGACGGAGTGGTACAGCTCTCACCGCATAATGAGCGCAGAGGATATTCGGCAGAAGAATGGGTGCAGGAATTCAGCCGGAAAATGCGGGAACACAACCTTCCGTTCATTCAGCAGAGAGTACGCGGACCAAGAATTGAAGGGCTCCAGACCAGCCTGGTGGATGCTGATATCGCCGTTGGTATAGTGGGAGACGACCTGGACCGCCTGGAAGATCTTGCCCGTTCCGCACTCCGGAATATTGAAGGGATTGAAGGCATCGGGAGTATTCAGGTTGGACGCGATCAGCGAATTCCTCAATTACTGATTCGGGTAGATGAAGACCGGGCCTCACAGTTTCAGCTTAACTCAGATGGGATTGCCAATTATCTTCATGGAGCGATCAATGGGGTAGTACCGACGCAGTATGCTGAGGGTGGTTTTCTGTATGATGTCCGGGTTCGTTACTCAAGAGAAAGGACAGGAACTGTGGAAGGAATCCGGCAGATCCCCATTACAAATCTTTCCGGCCAAACTGTGCCGATAGGCTCACTCATTTCATTTGAAGAGACAACCGGGCCGGCGCACATTGAAAGGTATAATCAGATACGTGTGGTTTGGGTGAACACAACGGTAAATCTCAATGAATCCACCGTAGGGGAAGTCGGTGATCGTATTCGCTCAGCGATGCAGGATTTTGATTTGCCGGACGGATACAGCATCATTTACGCCGGTGAGCAGGAGGCAATTGAAGAGTCCGGCCGGTCATTGCAGCTGGCGATCATACTGGCAGTTTTCTTTGTTTTTGTGGTGATGGCGATTCAGTATGAAAGATTGTTCAGCCCGTTAGTGATTTTGACGACCCTTCCATTTGCACTGATTGGTGTGGCTGCAGCAATCTGGCTTACAGGGCTTGCCCTGAGTGCATCGGTACTTCTTGGAATCGTATTTCTGATCGGGATCGTGGTGAACAACGCCATTTTGATGGTAGAATTTGCCGACAATTACCGGAAAAAAGAGGGGCAGACAACAGAAACTGCGGTAATTGAAGCCGGGTATGTCAGGTTTCGCCCTATTTTGATGACCACACTGACCACTATTTTCGGAATGCTTCCGCTGGCTATTGGAATTGGCGACGGATCGGAAATCCTTCAGCCCTTAGCCGTTACGGTTATCGGAGGTTTGATCGTCGGCACTCTGCTTACATTGATTATCCTGCCCGGAATGTACATGGCACTATCTGGTTTATTTGCAAAATTTCAGCCAGACAGAAAAGCTTAAGGCTGATAGTGATGAGTTTTGGTATAACCGGTGTTTTCTGCAGACCGGTTCCGGTTTCTTGCTGTTTTTTTTTATTAATAGCCCGTCAGCAGAAACACCAGGCCGATGAGTTTTTATTCAGGTGGCAGGTTCAACCGGACCTGAGGCTTACGGCCGGCCGTTTTCAGGCCCGATTTCCGCTTGCAGGATTTATACCGAAAGGCGTTGATCGTTGTTACGGGGCCAACCTCTCCATTTCCCACACGGATGGTTTATGGCTGCAATGGGATATGAATAACCAATGGCGGTTGCATATGGTTGCAAGCCACAACAGCCGGTCCGGAAGTTCATATGCAGCTCGAACGCCACTCAGGTTTGATGAGTCGGCAGCCGCCCGGTTTACCGGGTATGCAAACATAGAGCATCGAAACCGGGAGGGTAGATGGGCTCAGCGCGAACTGAGTATTTCGGTGACTCCGCAGAATTTTTTTCGCGGCGGAGAGCTCAGAAACCATGTTGCGCTTTCTGCCCGATGGATGTACCGGCCCGGTTTTTCTGTTTCAGGTGAAGAGTATCTGATTGGGGGAGAGCTGGGTTACATTCCGGTTGCCCCAACTCCGTCAGATGCCGGACTTGAGATCCTTGAAGAGCGACTACTGCTCGGGCGTCCGGCAATCGCCTGGCAGTTCTCGGCCTATATCAATAATGTACGAGAACGCCACAGAGTGGGTATTTTATATGGCCAAACAGATCCACACTGGCTGATTTCTTCGAGCTTTTCTCCAAACGTGACCATGGCCGAAATGCGATATCGGTATACGTTCTCATCCCGGGTCAATTATGAATTTCGGTTTCGCCTGAGGGATGAGATTTATAAACCGTTGGGTGCTGACCAGACCCGGCAAATTTTTGATTTCTACACGCGATTTACCTTCAGCTTTTAGCAGGCAATGTTATTGGTCATGATACAGTGGCAGATGCCGTAGTGAAACTCTGAATGATTTCAGGGTATGCCTCTTCTGAACCGCTCCCGTAACTCTACGATATAAATCCCCAGTTCATCGCGAACCTCTTTGGCGCGGCCATAGAATTCGAGATAAAGTTCACGGTCAAGAAGTTCCTTTTCGCCAATTTCATACAGAGCGTTCAGCATTTGGTTGGCGGCGTTTAGTCCTCTTTTACAATTAGCGATGTTGCCGCCAACGCCGTCCATTTCGAACCCAAAGCCGAAGCCACCCGCAATCTTTGCCGACGGAATAGTGATGGTGCGGCAAAAGGTGCTTACAGATTCGTCATCTGAATCGGCAAGGTGTTCATCTACCATCTTCATGGAATCGATCGCAAAATCAAATGCTTTTCGATAGACAGGTAAATTCTCAAAGTCGTCAAACGCTGTGGGCTCGTAGCCGGTGAGTCGTTTCCACTCTTCGCCCTCTTCGTACTCATCGAAATCAAACTCATCGATCCAATCTTTGCTTTCATTTTCATCCAACAGGTGAGTCCAGCCCATCTCCTCAGCGATAATTCGGTCGCGATCGGGATGGTCCATATACTTATCCAGCAGCTGCGAATATTTCTCCGTACGTTTATCAGACTCTCTGAAAAATTCTTCCCAACGGTATTCATCCCAGATCTCAGGTTCATTTTTACTCATAAGTTTCTCTTGTTTTACTTTGTTTGAATGTATCAACACAGAAATCTAAAATGCAGAATCTTCTAAATGATTTCAAAATAATGAAGAATAATTAACCTGAGTTAATGATAAGAGTTTTGAAAAATACCTTTTTACTATACAGATAAATCGATTGGTTGAAATAACATTAGAAAGTTCGTCATGCCATACCATATACCTGTTAGCGTGAAACCAAACAACCTGACAGTCCTCCTGCGTTAAAACTACAGAGGAAAGGCACTTACAGGACCTGCCTGTCTGATTGCAGGCCGCTAAATTAATATCACGCACTGGTGTGGGATCCCGAGGGAAACTCAATCTAGTTACTGAAGGACTCAAAAAACTCCACAATTGTCTCTGTGGCGTTCAGGTCGGTTGAGTTTGGGCCGGCTATGAATTGTGGAAGCCGACTGTCGGCCCCGGGCCAGTGGTGGCCATGACCAATGAGTGCAAGCATTGAAACCGGATCAGGTGAAGAAGGGCAGTTGTAATCGTATTTTCGTGTGTCGCCAGAAGTTTCTGTTTCGGCGGTATCGCTGCAGTTATGCAACAGGGCCCATTCGCTGACCATCTCTTCAACAGGCGGTTTTGTGCCGTAAAAGTTTCCGCCAAGAAAAATATCTCCTCCTTCAAAAGGGTTAAGCGGGTCTTCGGTGCCTGTGATGTAGAGCACGGGCGGCGGCTTATCGGGGATCAGCTCCGGCAGCCAGTCGGAGCCGGCAACCGGCGCAATCGCAGTAAACCGGCCATCCAGCTCGCGGGCCACTCTGAAACTCATTGAGGCACCGTTCGAAAAGCCCGTGGCGAAAAGTGCTTGAGGCTCATTGCCAAGTCTGTCCCGAAGTTCATCGATCAAAGATTCAACAAAAGCGACATCATCCACGCCTCTTTTTACTGCACCTAATGCTTCCCGGCCCGAACCGTCATTCCAGCTCTGCGGATTGTTGGCAAAACTTGCGGGTTCATCCGGATTAGCACGAGTCCCCTCCGGCACAACTAAAACGAAACCTCGTTCATCTGCCAAATTCGGCCAAAGGCCTTCATCAAAGGTGTTCATCGCTTGTCCGCCGCCGCCGTGAAACACAAAAATCATCGCGTATTCTGCGGCTGAATCATAACCCTCCGGAAGGTACAGCAAATATTCCCTGTCCAACCCATCACTTTCGATCTCAAAAGAGTGCAGCCCCGGTTCCGGAAAATCGTCACGGATTGCGGACTCAGTGCCGCAAGATGCCGTCACAATGACCAGAAGAGAGATGCAGAGCAAGCTTCGAAAGTATTTCAAAATCGGTTTCATCTATTTTTTGGATGGAGTTTGTTTCGATATTCGAAACGTATCTGGATGGATTTAAATGCTCAATAATAAAAAGAAATCCGTTACCAATTATAACGTGAGTTCGATATAAGTTTTTGGTAAAACAGTCTTAGATTTTCCTTAAAAGACGATTTGTATTTGATATACATAATAAATTTCGTCATGCCACGCCCTGCAAGTTTTTAGCGTGAAACCAAACAATCTTACAGGTACTGTCGAAGGTCAACGACGGGAAAAACCCGGCCTGGATATACCTGTCAGTATACATCCAGAATAAACTGGTGTTTAGCACTGTTTTGAAGTTACCAGGCCGGTTCCATACCAGTAGAATGAATCCCGATACCATCATCATTTGATTACACTTTCAACATATGAGCACCAACTGGGTCTGTCAGCGTTGTAAGCAAGGGCTTTGAGTAATGGAACTTGCAAGGTGATACTTTAGTCGTACACAGCACGCACACTACCTTTCATTAATCATCCGCACCCTCTTCAAACATCTCTTCAAAAGCTCTTTCAGTATCCGGTTCAGGTTTGGTAAACAGACTCACTATCCACGTTGCAAAAAGTGCTGCGATAAACCCGGGAATCAGTTCATACATAGACTGACGCAAAACAGGCACCAGGTACCAAATGATTGTGACTACGGTTCCGGTTATCAGTCCCGCAAATACTCCGGCGCGGGTTGTTTTTCTCCAGTAAAGTGCCAGGATTGATGTAGGTCCGATGGAAGCCCCCAATCCCGCCCATGCAAAAAGTACGAGCCAGAAAACAAGTTCTTCGGCAAAAAATCCGAATAACACAGACAAAACTACCAAAACCAACACTACAAGCCTGCTGTAAAGCACCAGCTTCTTTTGTGGAACAGCCTCCCCTTTCCGGATAATTTTTTCATAAATATCTCTTACCACACTTGAAGCTGCAACCAGAAGCTGTGAATCAGCGGTTGACATAATTGCGGCAAAAATGGATGCAAGCACTATTCCGAAGAGCACAGGATGAAGGTGCTGTTGTGCCAAAAGCGGAAAAAGATTTTCAGTATCCTCCGCGGGCAGCATAGATATTTCCGGGAAATAAGCGCGTCCGGCAAGGCCAATAAATACTGCACCCCATGCCATGATAACATTCCATACAGTACCGACCACAGCGGCAGTTTTAAGATGTTTTGAACTGTCGATTGACATGTACCGGGCAAGAATATGCGGATTACCCGGCGATCCCAGGCCGATTCCCACAAAACCAATTGCCGCTCCCACCGATATGGCAAAAGGGTCCACATAGATGGCATCCATTAATTCAAGGTGCGACAGAAGCTCAGTTAAACCTCCAAAATTGAAAATAGCCACAGCGGGCAGTACAACAAGGGCCAAAATCATAAAGATCGCCTGTATCATGTCGGTAATACTAACAGCAAGGAAACCGCCAAGAATTGTATATACAACTACAATAAAAGCAGTCAGCAAAATACCCTGATTCATCTCCAGCCCAAATCCGGAAGCAAACGCCTTTCCGCCTCCTACAAACTGAGATGAGATATAACCGATCATAAAAATCAAAAATATGATAACGATAGTAATCCGGAGGTAGCCGTTTTTGTCGTTAAACCGTTCAGCAAAAAAATCGGGAACGGTAATGCAGTTTCGGGCTTCAGTAAAATTTCGAAGTCTGCGTGCGTAGTACAGGAACAGGAATAGTTCAACCACAATGTACCCCAGCACAGCCCAAACGGCTGAAGGTCCGCGCACATAAGCCATACCGGTTACACCCAGAAGAAGCCACACACTTCTGCCGGACACCACCGCTGACAAGGCCACCACGAACCGGTTCATTTGCCTGCCGGCAATAAAATATTCGCTGATACCCTTCGAAGAGAATCTTGACGCCCATACACCAACCCCAATCAGAATTGCCAGGTAGCCGATAAATGCTGTGATAGCATATATGTCTGCAGATACAACCAGGCCAGTAGGATCTTCCATCAGTCAAGTTCTTTTTTTTGAGCAAGAACAACTGCCAACAAAATGATGGCAGCGGGTAATAAGAACATGATCAGATAAAATGAGAGCATATTTAAAGTTTAGATTTCTTTGTTCGTTGTAACAAAAAAATTTTGAGCACGTACATCAGCTATGATGTTTTGGTAATAAACAGAAATGCATATGTACACAAGCCCGGTATTCTGAAATGATACCGGGCTTATTTTTCCGTTTATGGAAATATACCCATCTGGCCGTAGATTCTGCCCACTTTATTAATTGCACTTATAAAAGCCGCGGTTCTCAAATCAACGCCTTTTTCTTTTCTGATTTCATTGATCTGATTATAAGCAGTAATCATAGTTTCTTCGAGGCCGGAATCAACCAATTCTTCTTCACCTCCGCCTTTAGCAAGAAACTTTAACTCTTTATCAGTAAACTTTCTTTCAGAAACGGTTTCTATAACAGATAAGATTTTTTTGTAGCTGTTTTCTTCAAAACGCTTACCCATGCGTCCGAACCGGACGTGCTGAATATTTTTAAGCCACTCAAAATATGACACTGTCACACCGCCGGCATTTAGATAATTGTCTGGGATAATCAGCGCACCACGTTCTTTTATAATATCATGTGCTTCTGATGTAGTAGGGCCGTTTGCGGCTTCGCCTATAATTTTGGCTTTAATTTTCCCAGCATTATCTGAGTTAATCTGATTTTCAAGAGCGGCAGGAATTAAAATATCACATTCACTTTCCAGAACAGAGCTGCTGTTTTTTAATGTTTGAGTTCCTGGAAACCCTGTCACACCATTATTCTGAGATTTATAGGCCATCAGCTTTTCAAGGTCTATGCCTTTTTCGCTGTAAATAGAACCATCCATTTCTGCCACACCCACCAAAATGGCACCGTCTTCAATCATATATTTTGCAGAATGGTATCCTACATTACCAAGGCCCTGAACCACAAAAGTTTTTCCTTCGAGTCCATGCTTTAAACCAAGCGCTTTCATATCCTCTTTGTTATCACAAGCTTCTCGAATCCCAAAAAATACACCTCTTCCGGTTGCTTCTGTGCGTCCGCGAATACCGCCTTGTTCAATAGGTTTTCCGGTTACACAACCTTCGGCATTAATATCTGTACTCATCTGGCGAAATGTATCCAGTATCCATCCCATCTCTTTAGCACCGGTACCATAGTCGGGAGCAGGCACATCAATACCAGGGCCAATAAAATTCTTTTTGATCAGCTCATAAGTGTATCGGCGGGTTATTTTCTCAATTTCACGTTCAGAAAATTTAGATTTATCAATTTTTACACCGCCTTTTGCTCCCCCAAAGGGTACGTCCACAACAGAACATTTATAAGTCATGAGTGCAGCAAGCGCCATTGTCTCATCCTCATTTACCATCATATTAAATCGTATACCACCTTTGGTAGGCAGCTTGTGATGGCTGTGCTCTACACGCCATCCCTCAATCACTTCAATCTTTCCGTTGTCTCTCTCAATCGGAAATGTAACGTGCAATACATCATTACAGATTTTCATTTGTGAAAGCAGCCCCTTGTCGAATTCTGTATATGCAGCCGCTTTGTCAAAAGATCTATTAACTTGTTCAAAGAATTTATAATCAGACATTTTGCCTCAGTTTTATTATGGTAGATTTTCTGTAAGTTTTATAAATACTCCGTTAGTTTCAAATACTTATTTCTTTACGGATAATTTTTTTTCAAAGATTACATTCCAGTCTTTCGGCTCACCGGAAAGTTTTAATAATGCAAGTGAAGATATTGTAAGGCTATCGGGCAGAGTTATTTTTGATTTATCAATCCTTTCCCAAACTTCTGTTTTATTAACAGTACTGTATAAAAGGCTTAGATGAAGGTTTGCGGTTTCTGCGCCGGATTTAAAATGATGATTTAAGTCATTCAATAAAGATGAGGCGGCTGAATGGTTCTTGAATGTCAGAAACAATTTTCTGAAAGGATGATCTGCACTTTTTAAATGGCCTGATTGCAAAACAAATGGTGAATGTTGATCTGCAATATGCTTCACCAATTCTTCAGCTTTACCTGGTGAATATTCAGAATCATCTACTCTGCACCCGGTAATGTGAGGCAAAAAAGGAGAGCTGTTGAACTTTATTGAAAGGCGATTTATAGTTGCCTGGATAATACCGGATGTTTCGTCATCGGGCATTATCCAAACCACATATCCGGTTAAAATCGGAAGTGAACTGTTATCAGGTATTTTATTATTGCTGATCAGCTTGCCTTTGCTTCATCGCTGTGAGAATCTTCGAAGCTAAATACATTCAGAAGAAACAGAAAGGCAATTGAACCGATCGCTGCATAAACCAAAGGCCCAAAAACATTGAGTGTAATCATTACTACACCAATAATTACGGATCCTACTGCCCCGCCCACTAAGTTGCCGATCAGGCTGATGCCTCTTCTTCCCAAAAATATATCAATTACAAACCCAACAAACAGCCCGATTGATATCAGCCAGTAAATCGTTACACCATTCAATTCTTCCATTAAAAATATTCCTATTTTTGATTATCTGCGTGAAGCAACTAAGGTACAAAATTTCATTTTTTTTTGCCTCTATCGATTTCAAAATTAAATATGGCTATTGATAACCACCCTGTCAGAAAAATAATCCACGTTGATATGGATGCTTACTATGCATCTGTTGAGCAGCGAGACTTTCCTGAATATCGCGGAAAACCGGTAGTTGTTGGCGGATCGCCGCAGGGCAGAGGCGTGGTTGCAGCCGCAAGTTATGAGGCAAGAAAATTTGGTATACATTCTGCCATGCCAGCCTCACGCGCCGTAAAGTTGTGCCCCCGGGCAATTTTTCTGAAGCCGCGCTTTGATGTGTACCGTGAAGTATCTAAACAAATAAGGCAGATTTTTCTTGAGTTCACGGAACTGGTTGAACCTCTTTCACTGGACGAGGCTTACCTGGATGTGACCGAGCATCCGTCGGCTACGCTTGTCGCAAAAGAGATTAAAAAGAGAATCAAAGAAAGCACAAAACTGAATGCATCAGCCGGAGTTTCGTATAATAAATTTCTGGCAAAAATCGCGTCTGATGTGGATAAGCCGGATGGCCTGTTTGTGATTACTCCTAAAAAAGCCTCACAATTTTTAGCGGAACTGCCGATTCATAAATTTCATGGAGTAGGTAAAGCAACACAGCAGAAAATGGAACGTCTGGGTATTAAATCCGGAGCTGATCTCATCAAATGGGACGAAGTAGACCTGGTAAAACAGTTCGGTAAATCCGGCCATCACTATTACAGAATTGTTCGCGGAATTGATAATCGGCGTGTAAAACCGGACCGTATACGCAAGTCGATTGGCAAGGAGCGTACTTTTCCTGATGATGTTTCTGATCTTCAGTGGATCACTGAGTTTTTAGATCAGCTTGCTGAAAAAATATCTGCATCGATGCAGGAAATGGACGCTGCCGGCAAAACAATCACACTAAAAGTGCGCTATAAAAATTTTGAAACGGTTACCCGGAGCAGCACATTGCAGTATTATACAAACAAGGCAGAAGATGTCCTCAGTATCGAAGCGCCTTCTCGAAGAGACCGAGGCGGGAGAGCGAGAAATCAGGCTGCTTGGAATATCCGTTTCATCACTAAACCTGACCGAAGGCGGTTCCTTTGGCGAACAGTTGGAATTGCCATTTGGAGGAGTAAAGAACCGATAAACAAATGCTGTATCAGGCTTAAAAAATCGCCCAATAATCTAACGGAACTCCAGTATTTTCGATTCAACGATTCAACGATACATTAACTATTTTAACTGACATACTAACAAAACTTCAATCATCTTGGATCCCCTAACGCACGGACTTGTAGGAGCTACAGCATCACAGTCGGCTGCAGAACGCGATAAACTTCGGCCTGCAGCATTTACCGGGTTTGTTGCAGCAATGCTTGCCGACCTGGATTACTTTATTCATATACCCTCCGACCCGCTTTTCAATATCGAAGTGCACAGGCAGTTTACTCACTCACTGATCTTTATTCCGGTTGGCGCCCTTGTTGCTGCCGGATTGTTATGGTGGTTTATGCGGAAGCACCTGTCATTTAAGGAGCTCTATAGCTACAGCATTTTGGGATATGCAACAGCCGGCTTGCTGGATGCATTTACCAGTTATGGCACGCAGTTATTGTGGCCGTTTACCGATACACGGATTGCCTGGAATTACATATCGGTGGTTGACCCGGTAGTAACTGCCGGACTGCTTCTGTTTCTGATTTTTGCCTGGTTCAAAAGAGATAAACTATTTGTTTATGCTGCTGGCGGCTGGCTGATAATCTTTTTGGTATTCGGATGGATACAGCATAACCGGGCTGAAAGTGCGGTTATAAGTTTGGCGATGGATCGAAATCACCAAATTGAAGATGTTGTCGTTAAACCAACCATTGGTAATCAGCGGTTGTGGCGTGCCAATTATATTTACGACGGCATGATTTATACCGATGCTATTCGAACGGGTATTATCTCAGGTATCAAAATTTACGAAGGCGAAGCGGAGCCAAGAATATTGATTGAAGAAGAATTTTCAGAATTTGAAAGCACAACGCTTTATAACGATCTCCAAAGGTTTCGAAATTTGTCAGAAAACTATCTAATCCGTCACCCTGAAAAGCCGGAAATCATCGGTGATGCACGTTACTCAATGCTTCCTACATCACTTATTCCGCTTTGGGGTGTTGAAGTTGATACAACAGATACTGAACGCCACCTTCCCTTCCTCTACTTCCGCGATGCCGGAGATGAAATCCGCGAACCGTTTTGGGATATGCTTCTTGGCCGGGATTTAGATTAGTTTAACCTTTGTGCTACATGTCGTACTTCACGATTTTTCCTTAGGATTTTAAACGGGCTGCAATCTGTGACACATTTGCTGCTCATTAGTCAAAGGACAAAGCTTTGAAAAACTGAAGAGAGGTTAAACCGCCAAGTCCGCTAAGTTACGCAAAGATAATCTTGGCGCCTCTTGGCGTTCTTCGCGGTTAATTCTTCTAAGGATTTTACACAAGCTGTAAGCAATTATAAACCTGCTGCTCATTAGCCAAAGAATTTATCATCTGGAAAGTACACAGAAGTTCAATCATCAGGGCCGAAAAGAAAATGCATCGATCATAAAACTTTTTCATGATCTGGTTCGTCTTTAGATTGAATCAGAAAATTAAAACTCAATTCAGCCCGGACTGTATTGACTGAAATGGATGAAACAACACTGGTGAGGCAGGTTCAGAACGGGAACCGTGCCGCATTTAATGAGCTTGCCAGCAGGTGGCAGGCGAAAATACATCGCTTTGCATATCGCTTTTTTGCTGATTCGGATGATGCGAGCGAGATCACACAGAAAACTTTGATAAAAGTATACCAGAAGCTGGATACGCTGGATAACCCCGGTAATTTTTCTGCATGGATTTACCGGGTGGCAAATAACCTTTGCCTTGATGAATTGAAACGGGCCGGGCGCCGAAAATCATCATCCCTTGAAGCATGGGTTGAACAGGCAGAAAAAGCAGGTACTGTTTTGCCTTCAGAAACCCTGGAAGCAAAAGAGCTGGGAAACATCATACATAAAGCCCTGCTTACGCTGCCCGATGAACAGCGAGTGGTTGTGATTTTGAAAGAATATGAAGGTCTCAAATTCCGGGAAATTGCAGAGATCCTGGAAGAGCCGGAAAACACTGTGAAATCCCGTCTGTATTACGGGCTTAAATCGCTGAGAAGAGTATTAACAAAGTGGAATATTCCTAAACAATATTTGAATTATGAATGAACAGGAAGCAAGAAACCGAATGATGGACTATCTCTATAATGAGATGGATGAAAATGAAAAAGCTGAATTTGAACAGTTTTTAGAGAGCAGTCCTGAACTGCAAAAAGAGCTGAATGAGATGCTGGCTACACGTAAACTTCTGGATGAAGTGCCGGTGGAAACACCATCGCATAAATTGTTGTACCTGCCTGAAAATGAGAGGGATAAACCCCGGTTTACCAGTGCAGCCAAAACCCTGTTTGCGGCCGCGGCTGTGTTTCTGCTCGCTGTGTTACTCTTTGCTTTTTCAAATATTCAGTTCGGATACACAGAGGACGGGTTTTATCTGACGATGGGACAGCAGCCGGCAGTTGAAGAGGCATTGAGTGAGGATGCTGTAATCGGCCTGATGAACCAGATTCGCGAAGAAAATGCGATGCTGATGGCGGCTATGCTCGA
>SL_3KL_010_SEDDRAFT_10004549_pt1 | contig 12520 bp, 6 predicted proteins | sample SodLakKL_010_SED_2_FD_10381 | JGI IMG/M metagenome (IMG submission 10381)
TGGTATTCAACGTGGAACCTGCCGATGCCCGGCTGTTTGTGGATGACCAGATCACCGAGACGAACCGCACGGTCCAGCTTCCTCCCGGATCCAAACAAATCCGCCTGGAACGTGAGGGCTTCCGGGTACTTGAGGATGTGATCACCGTCAGCATGGATAATGTGCTGTTCCGGTACCAGCTTGACCGCGTAGAAATGGAGCCAGTGCGTGTTCAAACAGATCCGGCAGGTGCCTCGATTTTGATCGACGGAATCCACCAGGGGGAAACCGATATCTCCGGAGTGCTAACCTTTTTCAGGTTTCCGGGGCTTTATGACCTTACTGTATCATTGGATGGATATGTTCGGCAACGACGCAGTATTGAGGTACTTGAGGACGGAAGTAATATTTATTCTTTCAGTCTACAGCGAAATATTGGGTCGCTCCTTGTCGACGCTATACCTGAGGATGCCCGCATCAGGATCAACAACAGAGTTGTGGCATCAGGTGAGCCAGTGGAGCTTGAGCCGGGATCTTACCGCCTTGCAGTAGAACAGGATGGCCACGACAGCCATGAAGAAGAGATTGTCATTGCCCTGGGAGAACAGCTGAGGCGGCAGGTCAGTTTGGAGCGAAATGCCGGCACATTAACGCTTTACGTTACCCCAAGTGATGCTGCCATTATGGTGAATCGCCGTGATTATGAAACGGGTGTGGCAATTGACCTTGCTCCTGGATTGTACCGGGTGGAAGTTTCCCGTAATGGATTTGACTCACATCAGGAAGACGTTCACATCAGCAGGGGGGAAGATCTGTCGCGCAATATTACCCTGGACCAGCAAACAGGCGAGTTACGCTTCAATGTAATGCCATCATTTGCAGAAGCAACTCTGATATCCTATGATGGCCGGGTTGTTGACGAGTGGACGGGTATACGTGTAGTACGGAATCTGCCGGCCGGACAGTATCAATTGAACGTGTCTGCAAGTGGCTTCCTGAACTATGAAGAACAGATATTGATTGAGAAGGATAAGACATCCGAACTTCAAGTGATTTTAGAGGAGGCGGCACTTCTTTTAGAACAGGATCAGGCGACAGAAGCTACAGCCGCTTTTCATATGGGGACAGCGCTAGTCGATGTCACTAATACCGCCACAGGACGAACTTGGATGGACCGAAATCTGGGGCGCCAGACGTGTGGCGAGATACAGCACCGACGAGCAGGCGTATGGCGACCTGTTCCAGTGGGGACGTAATGCCGACGGGCACCAGCTGCGAAATTCATCAATATCCAGAAGCTTGTCTAGTTCTAGCCAGCCAGGGCATGCCAATTTTATTCTTGTAGCAGGGAACCCATATGATTGGCAAACCCCACCAAACGATGATCTGTGGCAGAAAATAAATGGAGTAAACAATCCATGCCCGACTGGCTACCGCCTGCCCACCGAAGCCGAATGGAATGCCGAGCGACAAAGCTGGGTCAGCAACGATGCATCAGGTGCTTTTGGCTCACCATTGAAATTGCCTCTTACCGGTAGTCGTGACTACAGCAGCGGTTCGTTAGGCGGTGTTGGTTCACTAGGCATTTATTGGTCGAGTTCAGTTGCTGGTTCTCTCTCAAGGTTTTTGGGATTTGGTAGTAGCAATGCAGATTTGTACAGCGACTTCCGTGCCTACGGCCTCTCTGTCCGTTGCATTAAGGATTAATACAATATAAACCACTCAATAGCTGGCTCCATAGGTCACGAAGATGCCCGAAACTAAATAAGAAAATCCCGGATGATGATAATTATTATGCAGTGATGGAAAGCATTCACGATGTAAGCAAGATATTTAGATAGCGTCCTGAATCTGAAAATGGTATAATGTCTTTCAGAAAAGATTCGTGTTGGATAAACACCATTAAGTTGTTTCATGTCATGCCCGGAAAACAAACATTCATCATGTTGAAACTTTGGTTTTTTTGCCTGCTTATGGTGATTTTCCTGGCTGGATCGGCACATGCCCAGACGAGTGAATTGCGCCGCATAAATATCGAGCAAGTCCCTTCACCCGATCAGGGCATTCCCGTTTTTCGTGACCATCCCGACAAAGCCGCACTGATCATCTATTCCTCGCTGACCAACCTCTCGTTTGACTCGAACATGGGCGGGATCGTGGATCAGCGCAATGAGCCGGCAAGCGGACGTTACATCCTGATCATCGAGCCCTATACACAGATTATTCAAATCAACGCCCCGGGATTCATGACCGGCCGTTTCCGGGTGGCCGCACCCCAGGCCCGCGATGTGCTCTACTACGAAATCGAACCCGAGGAGCGCACACCCGACCTTATCCCGCTGGTATTCAACGTGGAACCTGCCGATGCCCGGCTGTTTGTGGATGACCAGATCACCGAGACGAACCGCACGGTCCAGCTTCCTCCCGGACCCAAACAAATCCGCCTGGAACGTGAAGGCTTCCGGGTACTTGAGGATGTGATCACCGTCAGCATGGATAATGTGCAGTTCAACTACCAGATGGAGGAAATCGACATCGTACCGGTGCATATTCAATCCAATGTGCCTGGAGCCAGCGTGCTGATTGATGGAACGGTTCGCGGAGTAATTGATCAAGCCGGCGGTTTGGGTTTATTTCTTTATCCGGGTACGTATGTACTGACGCTTAGTCAAACCGGCTATGTAACTCATAGCGAAAATCTTGAGATTAGCGAAGACGGTGAAAATCGGATAACGGTCGATTTGCAAAGTAACTTCGGCACGCTTGTCCTTGACATCACGCCTTTCAATGCCAGGGTCCTGCTGAACCGGCAGGATTATAGCGAGCAGGCTCTTGTGGAATTGGCGCCTGGCAGATATCGGTTGGACGTGCAAAAAGACGGCTATGCCCCACATAGCGAAACCGTGGAAATTATTCGCAATGAGCAACTGGAAAGAAGTATAACCCTGGAAGCCTATACCGGTTCTCTGCAATTTTCGGTGACGCCCAGCAATGCCCGGGTGAGTTTATTGACTGATACCGGCCGAACAGTGGAAAGCTGGCAAGGCATAAACCTGTTGCGCGGTCTGAAAGTGGGACGTTACAAGCTGGAAGCAAGCGCACCAGGCTACCGGATTCAGGAAGAGAATATTGTTGTACGGCGTGACGAAACTACTCAGGTTCAGCTGGAACTAAAGTCTCAGGCTGTCACACAAAGGACTCAGCCAATCTTGCAGCCAGAACCACATGATAGTCAAAGGCGGTTTGCATGGATTATTTCTGCTGAAAGAATGCTGTTTGGTGGTTCCGATTTCTATGAAGAAACACAGCCTTCAGCTATGTCGGGTATGTCATTCGCAGTGTTTAGATCTCTATCTCAAGTTTTATTTGGGCGTTTGGGCCTTGGGTTATCATATGATCCGTCTGTTCAATTATGGTATCCCTACGGACAGACAGCGATAGGCGTAAAGCCAAGGGATTTCAAATTTGAAGCCCAAGTAAGCATGGGCCCATTTCTGTTTAGCGATGGGCAAAATGAAGAATCTGTTAGTCGTTCTTTTTTACATGCCGGGATAGGTGCAGGACTAGTTTCCAGAATGGGAGTAGAATTCATGCTGTACTATGCAATTTATACGGAACCGAGTCAAAATGTTATGGCGGGCCTGACATTATCGTATTGGCTATAAACAAGAACTGGATCGTATATTTGGCATGTTTCTTCTGCTACTGATCAACTCACTGCCCAGCCAGGAAATAATCCTCTAACAAAAAATTGATGATGAGGGTGACTAAGTAGAAGTTGGTATTAAATGGCCCATAGAAAGTGATACTGATATTTCCTAGGAAAATGATATGATCGTGTATTAGTCGAAAAAAACGAGTATACTTAATGCCATAGAGGTATGTGTTTTTTAAAAGTATTCATACATTCGGATTTATAGTTATATGCCTAATTCGGGCACTCATGTGTCCAGATAAACAATATTGATTTGCGGATGAAGGGTTTCATACATAATATCAAGAGGGCAGACCGGATATTGGCTGCAGGTTTTTTGCTCATTGTTCTGACCACCGTCACTAATGTCCAGACCGGTGAATTGCGCCGCATAAATATCGAACAAATCCCTCCGCCTGATCAAGGCATCCCCGTTTTCCGTGACCATCCCGACAAAGCCGCACTGATCATCTATTCCTCGCTGACCAACCTCACCTTTGACTCGAACATGGGGGGGATTGTGGATCATTATAGCGAACCTGCTCTCGGACGTTACATCCTGATCATTGAACCATTCACCCAGATAATGCAGGTCAATGCGCCGGGGTTCATGACCGGCCGTTTTCGGGTGGCCGCACCCCAGGCCCGCGATGTGCTCTACTACGAAATCGAACCCGAGGAGCGCACGCCCGACCTCATCCCGCTGGTATTCAACGTGGAACCTGCCGATGCCCGGCTGTTTGTGGATGACCAGATCACCGAGACGAACCGAACGGTCCAGCTTCCTCCCGGACCCAAACAAATCCGCTTGGAACGTGAGGGCTTCCGGGTACTTGAGGATGTGATCACCGTCAGCATGGATAATGTGATGTTCAACTACCAGATGGATGAAATCGACATCGTACCAGTGCGGATTGCTTCGAACGTTCTGGGTGCCCGGGTAAACATCGACGGCATGGACCGTGGCGAAATCGACAACCGGGGTGGTTTGGGTTTGTTTCTTTTCCCGGGCAGCTATGCATTATCGGTGACAGCCAACGGACACATCACGGAGAGCAAAACCATTGAAGTGCTGGAAACTGGCAACAACAGCTTTTCGGCGGAGGTGCAGCGTAATATCGGGACGCTTCACCTTGCGCTTACCCCCCCCGATGCAAGTATTGCCATCAATCGCGAGGATTACTCCGGTCAAAGTGAGATTGAACTGGTTCCTGGTCGCTACAGGCTGGAAGTCCGCAAAGAAGGATATGCGCCATTTGCTGAGAGTCTGGAACTGGCATTAAATGATACGGTGAGCCGCAACATCACGCTGGAGGCCTATACAGGGTCACTGCAGTACAGCGTGGTTCCCAGCGATGCCCGGGTCAGGCTTCTGGATGCGTCCGGCAGCCAAGTGCAGAATTGGGAGGGGTTGAACCTGTTGCGTGATCTCAAGGTGGGACGTTACAAGCTGGAAGCAAGCGCGCCGGGATACCAAACCAGTGAGGAGTACATTCAAGTCAGCAAAGATGAAACTTTGCAATATCGTGTTGAACTTATTGAGGGTGCCACATTTGATAATGATACTCAGACAGTAGTTGTAGATATCAGAAACCCCGCAACCGGGCGCGTATGGATGGACCGCAATCTTGGTGCTTCACGCGTGGCAACTACCTCGACCGATTCCCAATCCTACGGCTATCTATATCAATGGGGCCGTGCTTCAGACGGGCACCAGAAGCGAACCTCGCCGACGACTAACACCCTAAGCTCATCTGACCAGCCGGGCCACGGGAGTTTTATCCTTGCATCCAACAGTCCATACGATTGGCGAAATCCTCAGAATGATAATTTATGGCAGGGAGTAAATGGTGCCAATAATCCCTGTCCTGCCGGATATCGTTTACCAACAGAAGCAGAGTGGAATGTCGAAAGAAACAGCTGGGTTAGCAAAAGTGCGTCCGGTGCGTTTAGATCACCGCTGAAACTGCCCTTGGCAGGTTCCCGCGGCTACAGCAATGGCTCACTCTTCCGTGTTGGTTACGGCGCCTACTATTGGTCAAGCAACGTGTCCGGTAATTACGCTCGGTACCTTTATTTCAGTAGCAGTCCATCCGCCATACGTAGCTACTTTCGGACTAACGGTTACTCTGTGCGGTGTCTCAAGAACTAAAAAGGCCCATTGTTTCATTGCTTACCGTCCTGCTGGGCGGGAAAACGAACAAACCCCGTTCAAGCCGATGTGAAAATCTCTTAAAAAACATGATATTTCAATCACTTAAAATCCGAACCCTGTTTCTGCTGCTTGTTTACGGAGCAGTTGCGGGTACGCTTCTCCCCGACTCGGCGCAGGCGCAGCTCCGCGAACTGGAGGTCAAGCCCGAAGACGCGCCGGCCACCATCCCGGTATTCCGCAACCACCCCGACCAGGCGGCTGTCATCATCTACTCTTCGCTGACCAACCTGGACATTACCTCGAACATGGGCATCGTGGAGGACATGAGCAGTCCGGCGGATGGACGATATGTGCTGCTTATCGGTCCCTTCCGCCAGATCCTCACTGTTCGGGCAACCGGCTACCAGGAAACGCGTATCCCCATCCCCAACATGAATGCCCGCGAGGTGGCCTACTTCAGTGTGGAGCCCAAAGAGCGAGAGCCGGTCACCGGTCGAGGTACGCTTATCCTGCGCAGCATCCCTGAAGGCGCGCGTATCACGGTGGATGGCATCCCGGATTTTGAGCAGCAATCGCCCTACACGTTCGCCGACTGGTCCGCCCAGAGTTATCTGATGCGGGTCACGCTCGACAAACACGACCCCAAAGAGTTTGTGATATCTATCCCGGAAGGCCGGGCTGTGAGCCGGACCCTGGAGCTGGTGCCCGACCACGGCTTCCTCACCATCCACGAGGAGGGAACGCTGCGGGTGCGGTACCATGGCGAGGGCAGTATGTCGCGGATCAGCTACACACCGGGAAGTCCGCTTGAGCTGCCGGTGGGCAATCATACCCTGGAGCTTTCGCGCGAACACTTCGAAACAGAAACGAACAATATCACAGTCGAGCCGGGAGAGCGTGCCACATGGCGTCCGGATTCGCGTCCGACGTACGGTCGGTTCAGGGTGCGCGCAAACACCCGGGTACGTGTTGATGTGGCCGATAATCAGGCCCCCGCGCCGCCTCCGGGAGCCAATTACACGTACGTGGAGGCCGGTCGAAAGCAGGTTCGGGTAACGGCACCGAATTATGTGGCCAATGAATTTTTTATCGATATGCCTTCAGGCGGACAGATCGATACCACCATTACGATGCTCAGCGTTGCCGAGGCACAGGACCTTGAGCTTCGTCGTGAACAGCCGCGCGGGGTGATCATGGCCACAGTCGACATCGCAGATGCGGAGATCTGGGTAAATGGGAAGATGGCCGGTCGGGGGTTTGCCAATGTGACGGTGCTCACCGGAAATCACGAAGTAGAATTCCGTCATGCCACGGGCACCCGAGGTCAGAGCGTCTATGTAGGTCCGGCTGAAATGGAGCATGTCTTCATGGAATTGCGTCCGTCGCGCACCCGGGCTGTTGCACTGAGCACGCTGTTGCCAGGGGGTGGTCATATATATACCGGCCGCAGCCGCGGGTATTTGTATGGGGCGGCCTTCCTGGGCGCCGCGGCCGGCACGTACCTGATGTTGCAGCGCTATGATACCAGGAATAGTGACTACGACACCGCCCTGATTGATTACGAAACGGCAATGCGAAACTATCAGCAGGCCGGCACAATGGATGATGCGGCACGGTACCGGAATGAGATAGAGGATCTTTTTCATGACCGCATCCCCCGTCTTCACGATGACCGTAGTCAGGCATTCGACCACTTCCGCTACATTGCCATCGGCCTTGCCGCCATCTATACGATCAATCTGGTGGATATTCTCGTGAGCCGTCCGCAGTACGGTTACCGCACAGGCCGTCCGCCGGAGGGTTTTTCGGTGTCGGCAGTGCCGGCAGGGGGCGGTAACGTTTCTGCCTCGCTGACTTGGCGCGTATCGTTTTAGCATTTTTCTCCTGATGCAGTCATCCAGACCAAGTGTTTGCAGCTTTCAAGTCCGGCAGTTCAGCAAGTATAAAACCGCTTGAAAAAACTTTTTAAACAGATGAACCGAACATGGCAGCCTCCGGTTAACACACCAGGGTATGATCAAATCCTGCCATCTGAGTTCATTCTGTCCTTATGAATCTAATTTGATTTTAACAGATGATACCAAAAACGAGATTATTCATCCTTGCCCTTGCCATGACGATAGGTGCCGCCGGATTGCTGACATGCAGCGGGCCGTCATCCCCCGATCTGTCTGATCCGTCCTTTGACAATCCCTACGACGAGCAGGGAGATAATTACATTCCCAAGCCGGACATCGACACAGCCCCGGTGACGGGCATCCGGGCGCTTCAGGCCGAGTCCGGTGGGCAGTTCGAAACAAATTACGGCAAGCCGGTCACGGCCAAGGGGGTGTGCTGGAGCACCGAGGAAAACCCGACGCTAGAAGACGATTGCACCAACGATGGCCAGGGCCTTGATGCATTCACAAGCGTAATAGTTGGACTGGAGCCCGATCGAGTCTACTACGTCCGTGCCTATGCCACTAATGAGTCGGGTACGATTTATGGTGGGCAGCGTATCTTTACGACAAGGGACGGTATTCCTGTTCTGACAACCATCTCCCCTTTTGAAATCAGAAGTACTTCCGTTTTGACAGGAGGCGAGATAACCGATGATGGTGGTGCGGATATCACCGACCGCGGGGTTTGTTATATTGATGGCAGTGTAGAGCCGGACTTTTCAGACAACTGTCTGGAAAGTGGTACTGAAGCAGGAAACTTTGAAGTATTACTGGAAGATCTTTTACCTAACCGTGAATACGCGGTGAGGGCCTATGCTACAACAAAAGTGGGCACTGGTTGGGGCCAAGCGAACATTTTTATTACTATCGGGAACCTGCCGGTAATCAGCACAGCTGAACCCGGTAGTGTTCGGGCATTTTCAGCTGTGGTTGGTGGTGAGATTAGTGACCAGGGCGATGCCCCGGTTGACGAGCGGGGTGTTTGCCTGTCGACAGATCCGGAGCCGGATCTGGAAGATAGATGTGAAACTTCTGGAAGTGGAACAGGCTTGTTTGAGGTGGTTTTCGAGAATCTTGAACCCGAAACCCGATACCATATTCGTGCCTATGCCATCAGTTCAGCTGGTACTGGTTGGGGCCAGGATCAGCAGTTCACAACTCTTGACGGAATTCCTGTCTTGACAACCACCGAACCATTTGATATTACGGCCTTCACGGCCCAAACGGGTGGGGATATCACAGATGACGGCGGTGCGGAGATCACTGGTCGCGGGGTGTGTTATGTTGAGGGCAGCGGCGAACCGGACCTTTCCGACCACTGTGTAGAATCCGGAACCGGAACGGGTGGTTTTGATGTGCTGCTTGAGGATCTTGTCCCTGACAGTCCGTACACTATACGGGCTTATGCGACCAACATAAAGAGGACCAGTTATGGTGCAATAAAAAGCTTCAGAACAAGTCAGGAGGATTCAGACGACTGGCCACGGGATAATCAAACCGCTGTTGTAGAAGTGACTAACCCGGCGACAGGCCGTGTCTGGATGGATCGTAATCTGGGGGCATCGCGCGCTGCAAGTTCAAGCGCCGATGAGTTGGCGTATGGCGACTTGTACCAATGGGGTCGCGGAGCAGACGGGCACCAGTTGCGCAACTCAGAAACTACCAGTACGCTGAGCAGTTCCGACCAGCCGGGCCACGGGAATTTTATCCTTGCACCTGACTGGCCCTTTGACTGGCGTAGTACTCAGAACGACAACTATTGGCAGGGAGCAAATGGTGTCAACAATCCTTGTCCAATTGGTTACCGTTTGCCCACAGTAGCAGAATGGGATGTCGAGAGAAGTAGCTGGAGTAGCGATAACGCGGCGGGTGCTTTCGCATCTCCGTTGAAACTGCCTCGGACGGGCCGCCGAAGCAGTGAAATTGGTTCACTCCACAATGTTGGTTTTTCCGGCTACTATTGGTCTAGCTCTTTATGGGTTTCATCTGCACATTATTTAAACTTTTTTTCCGAAGCTACAAATTTGCTCTACGCAAATCGAGCAAAGGGTTACTCTGTGCGATGCATCAAGGATTAAAAAGTTCTTTGCGCATTACCTCTCGGTTCCAAAGCATGGACTTGTAGCCGATATGATTATATATAAAATTAATATGCTTTTTGATGTATTAAAAAAGAGAAGTATAAGGTTTGCAACATACTGCCGCCAAATGATACTATTACCGGTATTTAAAATTCACAAAAAAGATTAGCGTAAATATGGTGCTATATTAAGAGAAGCGCTTAAATTTAGAGCTTCTCTTCAGTACTGTCCCCTTTTTTTAGGGTCTTATGAAGTATAGCAACTAAAGTGGATCATTTCTAAGTCTTTTAAGTAAGATGTGATACAAATCATCATGACGGTGATTAACCGGAATTCAGTTTCTTTCAGATGCAGATAAAATTTCTTTTTACTGATGCCATTAAAATTGGAAAGACGTCTTTTGGTAAAGCTCCAAAACGACTCAATACCATTGATGTGACTGACAGAGTTAGCAAACTCATCATGGCTATGATGAACCCGAAAATGCTTATCAAATCCAATATCAACCATTCCTTCATAGCCTCTCCAGGCATCGGTATGAATAATACTTTCAGGATTAAATTCACCCCTTATAATGCGTTGAAGCGTCTTTTTGCGGGCATCTGGAACAATTTCGGTATAGACTTTTACTTCACGTCTAAAGATACCAAGGACGATGGTTTTCCCAGAAGCACCACGACCACGCTTGCCAGGAATACGACGAGTTCCAAAGTAAGACTCATCAACCTCTATGGTCCCGGAAAATGGAGCCGATTCTTCACACCAGTTGGCAATCTTACTTCTGATATTGTCAAAGATCACGGTTAAATCCAGAGCAAAACACTTAATGATGTATCGAAATGTTGACTCTGACCTATTTGAACGATCGTAGTACTTGTTATTCATTGTATAGCAATATGATAGAAACAATCATAACATGCTATACTTCATAAGGCCCATTTTTATTATCTTGAGTCAATCTTTAATGAAATAATATTTCAGTTTTTTTGTATCATGTATGATATTTTTTTAGATAATTTAAAAAAGAGTGGAGAGGGAGTCATGTTACGTGTCCATACAGTTGTTCCAGTACGTATTGTTGTTTTTTTTCTGATGGCTTTTCTATTCGCCAGCTCATCTACGCGGTATGAGGTGACCGGTGTCCTGGTAGATCAAAACAAGGCCCCATTGGCTGGCCTGTCTGTGATCCTGTTGAATGAAAATGAAGAACAGATTGACTCAGATATTTCCGATAATCATGGATTTTTCACACTTGCCTATCAGGTGGAACCAACATCCGTGAACCCGTTAGGAAATACGGATTTGCCATCGGAATTCAAGTTGGGGGCATCTTATCCCAATCCGTTCAATCCGCGTACCACAGTTCCTTTTTATGCTCCCGAGAACACCCGGGCTGTCATTGCTGTCTACAATATCATCGGCCAGGAAGTCCTGCACACACAGGTTGATGTGAGCGCAGGCAGCCATGAGATACAGGTCAACCTCGGAGGAAGGCTTTCCCAGGGACAATATCTGCTCAGAGTTAGTGGGAACGATTTTTCACTTACGCAGATGATGACATTCATAAGTGCGGGAGTAAGCAGCGGTTCGTCTGGGATTGCATTGCGTCCGGCAGGCGGACAGGAAGCTGCCCCGATATCATCGCAGATTCAGTCGACGAGTAATAGCTCAGCTTACCGGTTAGTGGTGGTAGGAGGAGATGCCTTTAATGAGAAGGAGCTTGCAATTCCGGTGAAACAGAACTACGATACAGGAGAGATAACTCTTGTTCGAAAGGATTACCCGCTTATTATAACCATTGAAGGCGAAGGAAGCGTTGAAGAAGAGATAGTCACAGCCAAAAACTACGAACACGGCACGGTGGTGCGCCTGACTGCGGTGCCTGCCGAGGGCTGGTGGTTTGTTGAGTGGTCAGGTGACGCAGAAGGCACCTCAAGCAGTGTGGAGATCACCGTGGATAGAGAGAGAACTGTGATGGCCACCTTTAGAGGTACAACAGTTGTCGATGTTACCAACCCGGCAACAGGCCGCATCTGGATGGACCGTAATCTGGGGGCATCGAGTGCGGCAACGTCCTCAACGGACTCTCAGGCATATGGCGATTTGTACCAGTGGGGCCGCGGAGCGGACGGGCACCAATTGCGCAACTCACCAACCACCACTATACTGAGCAGTTCGGACCAGCCGGGCCACGGGAGCTTTATCCTTGCACCCAACAGCCCATATGACTGGCGCATGCCGCAGAACGACAATCTGTGGCAAGGAGTAGATGGGATCAATAACCCCTGTCCTGCCGGTTACCGTTTGCCATCCGAGGCGGAATGGGAAGCCGAGCGGGGAAGCTGGAGCAGCAACAATACGGACGGGGCGTTTGCTTCTCCGTTGAAACTGCCCTTAGCGGGCGGCCGTAGCAGCAACAATAGTGGTTCACTCTTCGGTGTCGGCATCTTGGGCGAGTATTGGTCAAGTACCGTGTCTTGGTCAAATACCGTGTCCGGTAGTGTTGCGCGGCACTTGGGCTTCAGTAGCAGCGTCGCAGGTGTGTACAGCAACGTCCGGATGAGCGGTCGCTCTGTGCGTTGTATCAAAGATGAAGTTCCACAAACAGTTATCCCAGAACTCACAACATCTCCAGTCACTGATATCACCGAGAACTCAGCCGTATCCGGTG
>SL_3KL_010_SEDDRAFT_10004550_pt1 | contig 12515 bp, 7 predicted proteins | sample SodLakKL_010_SED_2_FD_10381 | JGI IMG/M metagenome (IMG submission 10381)
GATCGCCGCCTCCCGGATCATGTTCGCCCGCCGCATGGACGACGGTTCCCAGGACCTCTGGATGGTGGATGCGGATGGGGAGAATCTCCGGCGAGTGACCCGGGACCGCCCTGAGGAGGAGGGGCACCCCATTGCCATGTCACCGTCATGGTCTCCCGACGGCAGACGGGTGGTTTATACATCCTACCGGAGTGGGCTGCCGCGCATCTACCACCTGAACCTGGACACCGGCGAGCGTCGGAGTGTGCCGGCGCCCATGACCGGCGACTACATCACACCCACCTTCCTCCCAGACGGTGAGCGCGTCGCCTTCGCCGTGAACGCCGGGCGCCAGTCCGGAATCTTCACGTACAACATCGTGGAGCAGTGCTGCTTCGAGGAGCTCACCCGGGGTAGGTGGGAAGACATCTCTCCCACTTTCTCTCCCGACGGGAGCCAGTTTGCCTTCAATTCGAATCGTCTTGGGGTCGGGGCGCCGCAGATCTACAGGATGCCCATACGGGGGGGACAGGCCAGCATCGTCTCACCGTATCTGTTCGAGCGGCCCGGCTACTACACATCTCCCGACTGGTCGCCGGTGGGAGACCGGATCGCCTTCCACGGACGGATCGATCGGCGGGGGACTCACCAGATCCTGGTGACGGAGGTGGGGCGGCGGGGACGCATCGTTCAGCTTACCCGGGACGGGAACAACCAGGACCCGAGTTGGGCGCCTGACGGGCGCCATCTGGTCTTCGCAGCGGAGCGCAATTGGGGGCGGGCCCTCATGATCGTGGACACCGAGACCGGGGCCACCCGTACCCTGGTATCGGGGATGGTGGCCCGGATGCCCTCCTGGTCGCCCTCTTTGGGGGTGCGCCTTGCCGCAGACGCGGAGGCCCCCTGAGGGGACCGGGATTTCACCACCTCACCGGCCCCGCCCATGCCCTGAGTGGGCCCCTGGGGGCTGTTCGTGGTTGTTGTTGGTGCTGGGGAACCGGGGAGTAGCAACCGGAGTGCGGGGGTGTTAACTTTCCTGATCTTTGGGAAAGAGTTATGGGCCCCGAAGGGAAATGGATGGGATTCCAAGGTTTGCGCTCGGAGCCCCATCCGTCTATATGAAGTGAGGCTCCCGGTCTCGACCAGGGGCTTCGTCGGGGGTGACCGCGTGTGGATCCGCACGCTTCGTGAGAGTGTATCAGGGCCGGCTCCGGGGGTTCCGGATGGTTCTGCCTGTCGCGGGAACCGTTCGGATCGGACGACGGCGCCAATCGTGTTTGTCCGCTCGTATCGCCAACTTCTTCACACCAGGAGTAACTGCGATGTACCGTCGACTTCTCGTCGTCGCCGTCCTGATGATCGGTGTCGGTGTAGGTGCCTGCCGCCGCGAAGCCCCTGAACCCCCTGCGCCGCCGCCGGCCGAGGAGAGGGGGCCGGACCTGGATTCACTCCGCGCGTATGAGGATTCGGTCCGCGCTGCTCGGGAGGCCGAGGAGCGTGCTCGGGCCGAGCGTGAGCGGGCTATCGCTGACGCCCGGGCCATCCTTGAGCAGCGGGTCCACTTCGACTTCGATGAATCCGCCATCCGTTCGGATGCCGCCGCCGTCCTGCGCCAGAAGGTCGCCGTTCTCCGGTCGAGCCCGGATGTCCGGCTTCGCCTGGAGGGGCACACCGATGAGCGTGGTTCGGCTGAGTACAACCAGGCGCTGGGCTCTCGCCGTGCCCAGGCGGTTCTGGATTTCTTCCTGGAGCAGGGACTCCCGGAGAACCGTTTCGTGACCACGTCGTACGGTGAGGAGCGGCCGCTGAACTCCGCCAGCACCGAGGAGGCATGGGCCCAGAATCGGCGTGTGGAGTTCGTTATCACCGCTGGGGCGGCGTCCATCAATCCGCCCGAGTGATGTAGCCCGGCATCGCGCAACATGCCGAGTGCTCGTCCAAATTGCTGTTGACCTGAATCGAGGTCGTTGACATGGTGAAGATCCCTCCCCCGTCCGGCACCACCCCCGCGATTCGGCCTGGGCGTTTCCGGGTCGGGGGAGGGATCGGCCTGTTGCTTGTGGCTGTCCTGCTCATTCCGCTGGCAGGGTGTGCTACCAAGGCCGACGTCCGGGATCTCCAGGGTGAGATCCGGGAGCTGTCCCAGCGCCAGGAGGCGCTCATGAGGGAGCTCCGGGCCGAACAAAGGGCCCAGGGTGACACTCTCGGGGCGCTCTCCGAGCGGTCCCGGCAGCATCAGCTTCAGCTGAATCGCCAACTCCGGGATATGGAGGACCAGCTCATCCGGGTGCAGGAGTTGGCGGGGATATCCCAACAGGAACTGGCCGCCCTCCGGGATCAGATGGAGCGGCGTCCCCAGCAGGACTTGTTCGGTCCCGGTGCCACCGACCCAGGGGGCGGCGGTGAGGCTCGCGAGATCTACGAAGAAGCCATGACCCAGTACCGCCGGGGCTCGCTCACGGCGGCGCGGTTCGGGCTGGAAGATGTGGTGCAGAGCTTTCCGAACCACCCGCTCACCCCCTCCGCCCGTTACTTCCTGGCCGACATCATGGCCCAGCAGGATGAGTTGGAGGGCGCCATCCAGGCCTTTCTCCAGATCCCCGAGTTCCACCCGGATGCTGAGCGGGTTCCCTACGCCCTCTACCGGGTTGGGCTTCTCCACCAGGAGCTGGGGAATCGGTCCGAGGCTCGTGAGGCGTTGGAGCGGGTAGTGAACACCTGGCCCGATACAGAGGTGGCCGACATGGCCCGGAGAGCCCTGGCGGAGTTGGGCTGACAGCCAGGTCACTCGCTTCCGCCCGGGAGAGCCGGGTGGGTCCCGGGCAACCGGGGTCGAGCTTGCTCCATCTCCCCCACCGTCCCTACCTCCCGGCTTTACCCATGCGCTGTCCCCGTTGCGACTCACCCCAGAACCGAGTGGTGGACACCCGCACCAGTCGGGGTGGGCGGGCCCTGCGGCGGCGCCGGGAGTGTGCGGACTGTGGTCTGCGCTTCACCACCTATGAGTATGTGGAGGAGCGCCCCATCCAGGTGCTCAAGCGGGACGGAGCCACTGAGGAGTTCGATCGGGCCAAGCTCGTGAGGGCGGTGAAGCTAGCCTGTGCCAAGCGGCCTGTTTCACTTTCCGAGATCGAATCCATTGCCGATGAGGTGGAAGACCTTCTTTCCCGACAGGCAGGGGTGGAGGTGCCCAGCCAGGAGATCGGCGAGAAGGTCATGGAGCGGCTCAAGCCGCTGGATCGGGTGGCCTACATCCGCTTCGCCTCCGTCTACCGGAACTTCCAGGATCCCGACGAATTCCAGGAGGTCATCCACGAGATGCAGGAGGGGGCACGTCAGGAGCTTCAGCGGAAGCACCAGGCGGAGCTGCCCCTGAGCTGATTGGCCCGGTCTTTCTCCCATGCCTGCCCATCCCCCTCCCGGTCCGGTCCGACGCAACCCGAACCCCACCGGTGAGATGCCCTTCCTCGATCACCTCGAGGAGCTGCGCTGGCGGGTCCTGTGGTCGGTGGCGGCGCTGGTGGTGGGCACCGGCATCGGCTTCGCCCTGGTTCACTACTTCGGGGTGATGGAACTCCTGATCCGACCGGTGCGGCCCTTCCTCGCGGGGGAGCGACTGGTCTACTTCAATCCGGCCACGCCCTTCTTCATCACCCTGAAGCTGGGTCTCCTGGTGGGGATCATTCTGGCCTTCCCCGTCGTAGTGTATCATGTCTGGGCCTTCTTCTCGCCGGCACTGGAGCCGAGGGAGAAGAAGGTCATCGTTCCCAGCCTCTACTTCGGTCTGGCCCTGTTCACCGCCGGTGTGGCCATGGCCTACTTCTGGGTTCTGCCTCTGGCCCTACGCTTCCTCACGGGGTTCCAGCAGGCCTTCCTGGAGCCCACCATCGAGGTGGGGGAGTATCTGGGCTTCGTGGTCCGTCTGCTGCTGGCCTTCGGATTGGTGTTCGAATTGCCAGTGGTGGTGATGATTCTCTCGGCGCTGGGGCTGGTAACGCCTAGATTCCTCAGGGAGAAGCGGCGGCACGCCATCTTCCTCATCGTGGTGCTGGCCAGCCTTCTCACCCCGGGCGACATCGCCTCCACCTTCCTCATGATCGCTCCCATGATGGTCCTCTACGAAGTGAGCATCGTCATCTCCCAGGTGATTCAGCGGCGGCGTGAAGCGCCCCTTGAGCCCTCCCGGGAGCCGCCTCCGGGCTCGGTGGAGGCTGGGCCGTGAGCGTGCGACGCAGAGCAGTGCGACGCGGTGGTTTCGTGGCGACGGCGCTGGCCGCGCTGCCGCTCCTGGTAGCGGCCGTGCCGACCACGGCGGACCCGGCAGGCGGGCCGGTAGCCGGCTCCGTGGCCACGCCATCCGCGGTGGGTCCCGCGACCATGTCGTTATCGGCCCCGGTAGCCAAGGCGCCGGGCCCNGTGGCCACCGCGGTGCCGGCAGATACGATCCTGTCCAGGGCTGATTCGGCGCGGCTCCGGGTGCTGGAGCGTCTTCGCACCCCGCCCACCGGAACNGGCCCCGGGGCAGCGGCGGACACCCTCCCTGACCTCCCGGAGTTGCCCGATCCGGACCTGCAGGCCGACACGGTGATGGCGGATCCGGAGGCAGTGGACCGGCAGGTGGAGGACACTGTGGCCGTCCCCGGCGCCCGCCCGGGGGCTCCTGCCCGGGATCGCCGACCCACCCCGCCCACCGAGCTCCCCGCCGGCGCCGACTCCATCATGAGGGCGCTGGCGCAGCTTCCCGGCTACTCGGTAGCGGCGTACCGGGGAACCGAGGCGGACTTCGAGGCGGCGGAGCGGCGACTGGTGCTGAGGGGTTCTCCCGACGATCGGGCCCTCTTCTCCGGGCAGGGGAATCGGGTGGAGGCGGATTCCACCATCACCTTCGATGACCGAACGGGGCGGGTTCGCACCACCGGGCCAACCCTCTTCTCCCCTCAGGAAGGGGATCCGGTAGAGAGTTCTGCTCTCATCTTTGATCTGGAGGGGCGACGGGGAACGGCTCCGGCCGCCCGGACCACCTTCACGGAGGCGGCGACCTGGTTCGTCCGGGGGGATCTGGATTCGGTGGAGGAGGGGCGCCTCTTCGGCAGTCGCGCCCGCTTCACCTCCTGCGACCACGACCCGCCCCACTCCTTCTTCGAAGCCTCCCAGGTGAAGATCGTGGCCAACCAGGTGCTGGTGGCCCGGGGGGTCCGGATGTACGTGGAAGATGTGCCGGTGCTCTGGCTCCCCTTCCTGGCCCAGAACCTGGGCTCCGGGCGGGCTTCCGGGCTCCTGACCCCGGCCTTCTCCCTCAACGACGTGGTACGTACGTCATCGGGCTACAACCGTCGAATCTCCAACATCGGCTACTACTGGGCCATGAGCGAGTATTCCGACGCTACCCTGGCGCTGGACTGGTTCTCCAACAACTACCTGGCCCTCACCGGCGGCGTTCGGTATCGGTGGCGAAGCCAGTTCCTGGATGGGAACGTGAACCTCCGGCGTTTCTGGCGGGAGACGGGGCAGCAGGAGTTCGGACTCGACACCCGGCACAACTGGGAGATCTCGGAGCGTACCCGGGCAAATGTGTCGGGTCGGTTCATCACCAGCTCCGAGTTTGTGAACCAGAACTCCTTCGACCCGCAGGAGCTGACCCAGACCATCAACTCCGAGGCGGGGTTCAGCCATCGCTTCTCGTGGGGAAATCTCTCGGTGTCGGCGAACCGCCGGCAGCACCTGAGCGACGATCGGGTGGACATGAACCTCCCGACGGCGAGTCTGAACGTGAACACCATGACGCTCTTCCCGGCGCCGGTTCAGTCCGCCTCGTGGTACAACAACCTGACGCTGGGTGGGGGGATGAGGGTGAGCCGGGACGTCTACGAGCGTCCTTTCCAGCCCGATACAGCCTTCGTCCTTAACCGGGCCGACGAGGTGCGTACCCGGGCCCGGGCCAACGCCTCCGCCGGACTCGGCGACTTTTCCCTTTCCGGGAGCGTGGACTTCAGCGAGACCCTTTTCGCCGATGTGCCCATGGGGCTCTTTGAGCGAACTCCCGGGGATGAGGCTACAGCCAGCATGCGCCGCTTCGGCGGGTTCACCACCGGGGACGGGCTTCCTCCGGCGCTGGATCCCTTCCTCCAGAGCGATTTCATGGGGGATCCCCGGGGGCTCTTCGATGTGGAGAGTGCCCAGATCAACTGGAATACGAGCCTGTCGTACCGGTTGAACCTCATCGGCTCCACCACCTTCAGCCCCAATGTGTCCATCTCCGGGGAGACGCTCCGGCACGACACCATCCCCGACGCCATGAGCTTCGTTTCGGGGCCGAACCGGATCTCGGCGGGGGCGAGACTCCAGACGGACATCTACGGTTTCTACCGGGGAATCGGGGGCTTCGACGCCATCCGCCACAAGGTCACCCCGGCCATCACGTACTCGTACTCTCCGGAGGTGACTCCCTCCGAGCTTCAGCGCCAGGTGTTCGGGGCCCGGGCGGCCCGTCCCCGGAAGATCCTGACGGTTGGCTTCAACCAGACCTGGGAGGCCCGGGTCTCGGAGAGGGAAGAGGAGCGGGCGCCGCGGCGGGAAGACCCTCCTGTGGAGGATCCTGCCGTGGAGCCGGATGATCCCGATGAGGTGGTGCCCGGAGTCCCGTCGCCGGATGATCCCGATGTGGTCATGGATCCCGACGATCCGTTGGCGGAGCCGGAGGATCCCCAGGACGTGCCCACCATCCTCCCTGGTGAGGGTGATCCGGAAGACGGACCTCGGCGGGCGCCGCGGGCCCAGATCGTGAACCTCCTGGCGTTGAACACCACCGCCATCACCTACGACCTGGTGGAGGCCGACTCCACTGGCCGTTTCATCGACGGCTTCACCACCACCCGGCTGAGCAACACGGTTCGCTCCGATTACCTGAGGGGGCTGGATCTCTCCTTCGAGCACGACCTCTTCGAGGATCCGGGCCGGGTGGGTGGTGAGAACGGGGAGGGGGCGGGCCCCGGGCGCCGCTTCGCCCCGCACCTCTCTCGGGTGAATCTGGGATTCCAGCTCAACCAGGATTCGCGGGTCATCCAGACGCTGAACCGCTGGTTCGGCGTGGGTCCGGACGAGGATCCCGGGCACGATGATCATGACCACGATCACGATCACGACGAGGACCGCGGGCCCTCTCCCGAGGAGGAGGACGACTGGGATGGGCCGCCTCCAGGGACGGGTCCCGACGGCTTCGACCAGAACCGGATCGTTCCGGATCGGGACGGTGCCCGGGGGGCCACCCGCGGGGAGGGCTGGAATGCCCGCATGCGCTACAGCCTGAACCGGCCCAGGGAGGGAGGGCCCGGTGCCGGAATGGGGCGAAACGAGCAGCTCCAGTGGGACCTCTCTTTCGCTCCCAGCCCGAACTGGGCGGCCACCTGGCGCTCCGCCTACAATCTGACGGAGAACCGGTTCGCCGATCACGATGTACGACTGATCCGGGACCTGCACGAGTGGGAGGCGTCATTCGGGTTCCGCCAGACGGTTCGGGGCAACTGGTCCTTCACCTTCGAGGTGGCCCTCCGGGCGAACCGGGATCTGAGCTTCGACTACCAGCAGCGGGACTCGGCGGGGGCCGGTCGGGGCCTGCGCTAGCCTGGGGGGGCTCCGGCGACGGAGCACGGCAAGTGTGGCAAAGGGTGAGGGAGGGCGGAGTCTGTGGACCCGACATTGGGGGCCCTGCCCCGCCGTCCCCGCGGTGTCCGAAGGGTGTCCCCTCAAGGGGACAATGGGAGGGCCTGATTCCGGGAGAACCCGGCCCTTCCGCCTTCGGCACACCTCGTGCTCCCATGGGCGTCGAGACGAACGTTCCAACCGGGAGGCGACGATGTCCAGGATGCGACGGCGGAAGCGGTGGTGGCTCGGGGGAGTGGCGGCGGCGCTCCTGGCTCTCGTCGCCTGCGAAACGTCGGAAGTGCTGGTGCCGGTAGACGGGAGTGGGAGCGTATCTCCACCCCGGAACCTGGACGTCACCTACTACGCCGGCGCCGTCCTTCTGACCTGGGACCTCCCGGTCCGGTGGGACGACGAGTTCTTCCGAATCTACGGGCGGCGCGTCACCGACAGCGACTTCTTCCTGGTGGCCGACGTGACGAATTGCTCCGACGGTGCCTGCTCCTACTCGGATCGGAACGTGGTGCCCAACGTCACCTACGAGTATTACGTGGCGTCGGTGGATCCACGCTCCGGCGCCGAGGCTCCGTCCGCCTTTTCGGTGGAGATTTTCGTGCCCCGTCCGGACCCACCCCCGGTCCCCGGTGAGGTGGAGGCCATCGCCCTGGACAACGCCATCTTCCTGCGCTGGAATCAGGCGTCCCGGGCTGTGGACGACTTCCACTTCTATCGGGTCTACCTGGAGGAGACCGACGGGGGGAGCTTCCTCCTGGGTGAGACCGACTCGGAAGGGTTCCTGGATCTCCTGGTTCAGAACGGTGCCACCTACCGCTACTTCGTGACGGCGGTGGATCGGCAGGGGCACGAGAGTGGCGGCAGCTTCCTGACGGAGGCGACGCCGCGACCCGACTTCCGGGGGGAGCTACTCTATGCCTTGGAGGATCGACCCAGCCAGGCCGGGTTCATCTTCCGGGAGAGTGAAGACCTGGACCCGGTGGTGTCCGGGACCGATCCGGCCCGCCACTTCCACGTGGAGATCGACGCGGACGGCTGGTGGCTCGTCCCCGGCCCCGGCGTGCAGGTGCATCAGGATAGCTGGTTTACAACGAGCCTCCGGTGCGGTCCCGCCGCCGACGCCGGATGCACCGATCTGAGGGTGGCGCCCCTGGCGGGCTATGGAACCCAGGACATGCAGCTCGTTCCCGAGCTGAGCTACGTCCTGCGTGTCCCGGCTCAGGGGGGAGGATGGCGCTACGGAGTCATCCGGGTGAGCCATGTGGGGTTTGCCCAGGACGGCGCCATCGTCATTTTCGACTGGGCCTACCAGCTACAGGTGGGCAACCCGGCGCTTTCCCCTGTGCCGGACGCACCTATCTTCCGAGAATAGGGGGATAGCGGGATCGGTGAAGGGTCCCCCGAAACCTCAGGAGCGTGGCCGTTGTCCATCAAGATCGAGAAGCTGAAGCGGAAGGCCCGGGAGCACGAGCAGCGGGAGGAGTGGTCCCAGGCGCTGGAGCTCTACCAACGGGCGCTGGACGAGTCCGTGGACCAGGACGACACGGAGATCGCTCTCCACAACCGGATCGGCGATCTCCAGATCCGCCTAGGGGACCGGGAGGGCGCCGCCACGAGCTATGAACGGGCCATCGACCTCTATCTGGAGGGCGATCTCCCCAACAACGCCATGGCGGTGTGCCGGAAGCTCCAGCGTAACGCCCCGGATCGGGCTTCCACCCTCCTGCGCATGGGACAGATCCGGATCCAGCAGGGATTCGTGGTGGATGCTCGCCAGAACTTCCTGAGCTACGCAGAGGCCCAGGTGGCGGCAGGGCAGGGCGAGGAGGGGCTGCGAGCACTCGAGGAGTTCGCGTCCCTGGCTCCCGAGGACGTCCAGGTCCGAGTGTTCCTAGCCACCTTCCTGGAGCAGCAGGATCGTACCGACGAGGCGGTGGAGCACCTCCGAGCCGCCTACCGCCACCTCAGGGAGCAGGGTGACGACCAGGAGGCGGCCGATGTCCGAACCCGGGTGCAGGAGATGGCGCCCGGTGTGGATGTGGAAGCGGAGGCGCTCTCCCGGGAGGCGGCGGAGGCGGCGGAGGCATCCCAGGAGGAGAGCTTCGCCGATCTTCCCATGGAGTGGCCGGAGGCGGAGGTCCCCGAGGAGGGGCAGGGGAAGGGAGAGTGGGACGACCTCCTCAGCGGGGATGACGACCCCCTCGCCGGGGGCGACGGCCTGATCAGCGAGCGTGACGAACACCGGACCGGGGGCGGCGACCCTCTCGGTGGGCATATGGTGGAGCTGGATCCGGCGGAGGGTGGACCCGCCGATCTGGAGGGGAGAGACGAGCCCGTTGACCATGACCATGACGACGGGTACGCCGACTTCCCGTCGGAGGAGCTGGACACCCTGGAGGGGGGCTACGACTGGGTGCACGACACGCCCTCGGAGCCCCGGGACCAGGATGACGCTTCCAGGCCCCCTGCCCGGTCGTCCTCACCCCTCCCTTCTTCCGAGCCGGCCCCGCTGGATCACCAGGAGGGGGCCGGGATCCTTGATGCCGCGGCGGCAGAGGAGGATGGCTCCCGGGAACCGGACGAAGACACCTACGTCCCCGAGGGGGAGAGTCCCTGGGAGGCACTCCCGGATGAGGATGAGCCGTGGGATGATCCGGAGCCCCTCCCCCTTCTGGAGGACGCGCCGCCGGCCCCCGAACCCCCCGTTTCCTCATCTGCCTCTCCCCCTCCACCGGCGCCGAGCCAGGGGACCCGGGAGACCCTCCTCCGGCTTCGTGCCCGGGTCACCCGTGATCCAGGCGACGCCGAAGCCTGGCGGGGTCTCGGGGCGGTGCTCCTGGACGAGGGGATGGAGGAGGAGGCGCGGATCGCCCTGCGCAAAGCCCACGAGACTTACGCCGAACAGGGTGATCCGGAGCGCGCCATGCGCGTGGTCCGGGATCTCATCTTCCTGGATCCCGATCACCTTGACCTGCATAAGCGCCTGGTGGAATACGCCCACCAGACCGGCGACCGGGCCCTCCTGGTGCCCGCTTTCGTGGAGTTGGCCGAGGTACTGGCCCGTCGCGGAGCCGGGCGGAAGTCCGAGGCGGTCTACGGCCAGATCCTCGCCCTGGACCCCCGAAATCCCAGGGCGCTCCGAGCACTGGCCGGTATGGCCCCCGGAGGTGAGGAAGGGGCGACCACCCCAGCAGCGGCCGCCCCCCCCACGCCCGATGCCCCGGCACCCGATTCACCCACTCCCCCCACCGGGACGGAGACGGCAGAGGATGTGGGCCATGGCCAGGAGCCCCTCCCGGCGCACGAAGATGGAGAGCCGGAACCGGAATCTCCTGGGGCGGACTTCGTGAACCTGGGCGGGATGGTCCTGGATGCGCCCGCCGGTCCCAGCGACTCCTTCCGGTGGAAGGTTCCGGTTACCGACCCCTCCGGGGACGAGGAGGCGGACTTCGCCAGGATGCTTGCCCAGTTCAAGGAGAAGGTGGCCCGGGATCTCCCCTCCGACGACATCATTGCCCGCTACGACCTTGGCGCCGCCTTCAAGGAGATGGGGCTCCTGGATGAAGCCATCTCCGAGTTCCAGCAGGTGATCCGGTCCAAGCCCCGTCACCTGGCCTCCTACGAGATGCTGGGGCAGTGTTTCCTGGAGAAGGGAGAGGCCGAGGTGGCCACGCGGCTCCTGCGGAAAGCCCTGGACGCACGGCATGAAGTGGAAGACGAACTGCTGGGAATCTATTACTTTCTGGCCCAGGCCTACGCAAGCGCAGGGAACCCCGAGTCGGCACGGGAGTTTTACGAACGCGTCTTCTCCCTCGATATCAATTTCCGGGATGTGACGGAGCGGCTGAGAGAGCTGCGGTGACCCGTCCCCGAGGAGGAAGGCCCGGTTCGGACGACCGGCTGATTCCCCGTCTCCAGACGAGCAGATGATGAACCCCTCCTCCTCGGCCACCATGCCCAAGGTTTCGCGCCTCTCCCGCATCCAGGACCCGGTGCGTCACCTCCTGGACGATGTGGTCCCGGAGATGCGCCGCATCCTGGCGGCGGACTTCCACATGCAGGAGGAGGTCAACGAATACCTCCTCAAGATGCGGGGGAAGCTCTTCCGTCCCACCCTGCTCCTCCTGGCCAATCAGGTCGGGGGGCGACCGAGCCGGGATGCGGTTCCGCTGGCGGCGGTGGTGGAGATGGTGCATCTGGCTACCCTGGTGCACGACGATGCGGTGGATCACTCGGTAATGCGGAGGGGGATGCCCACCGTCAACCAACTCTGGACCCACCAGATCGCCGTCATCACCGGGGATTTCCTCTACGCCCGCTCCATCCGGGAGCTGGCCAGGCTGGGCCACATCGCCGCCATCTCGGCGCTGGCCCAGGCATCCAGCGAGATGAGTGTTGGGGAGCTGCGGCAGCTTACCTCCTACGATGCCCTGGATTTCTCGGAGGTGGACTACGATCGGCTCATCGCCTCAAAGACCGCGTCTCTCATGGCGGCGGCCTGCGAGATCGGGGCGCTGGTGGGATGCAGCGAGCACCGGCAGGCTCTCCGGACCTATGGGCACGCCCTGGGCATGGCCTTCCAGATCGCCGATGATCTCCTGGATTACGTAGGCGACGAGGATGTCACCGGGAAGCCCACGGGGCACGATCTCCGGGAGCGTAAGGTCACGCTCCCACTGGTCGAGGCGCTCAGGCGGGTAGGACCGGAGCAGGAGCAGCGGATTCGCCGCTTCTTCACACGCATCGATCCGGCGGAGGAGGAGATCCGGGAGATCGTGGACATCGTCCGGGAGGTCGGCGGGCTCGACTACGCCCGGCAACGGGCGGAGACCTTCGCGGCTCGGGCCGAGACGGCGCTGGATTCGGTGGGCGCCGAGGGACCG
>SL_3KL_010_SEDDRAFT_10004552_pt1 | contig 12514 bp, 11 predicted proteins | sample SodLakKL_010_SED_2_FD_10381 | JGI IMG/M metagenome (IMG submission 10381)
CCATCTCGAGGCCCGCCTCAACAAAGGCTTTCGCATGAGCGTCGTTGCTGCACAGCAACGTACCATCCAGGTCCAGGATCATCGCACGTACGCCGTTCATTGTTGCCCTCTTGTTCTCTCTGATGCCCCTTTCCCCGCGGGCGCCACACCGATCCGGGTCAACGCGCGCCGGAGGCGCTCATTTCATTTGTCCGCATCGCGTCGAGTGCGGCATAGCCTCTCTCGTCGTTGTCGAAGAAGCAGTAGACAGTCCGGCCCTCATCCCGCCATCGCAGGAAGCGCCGTACCCAGCCGAACAGCGTGCGGCCATCGTACCGTCCTTCGTAGGCGGACCCCGGGCCGTGAAGGCGCACGTAAACGAGATCGCTTGTCACCTCGATCGGCGACTGCCACCCGGCGAGGTGGTATATGCACAGCGCAGCGTCGCGCCGCGACAAGGCATCGTAGATCTCCGGAGCAAACCAGCTTTGGTCCCGGAATTCGAACGCGTAGCGGTGATCCCGGGGCAATGCATCCAGAAAGGTCTGGAGACGGTTGCGGTCGACATGCCACCGGGGCGGCAACTGGAACAGGATCGGTCCAAGCTTGTCTTCCAGCGTTTCCATCACCCGGAAAAAGCGCTGAATGCTGTCGCGTGCATCCTTCAGTTTTTTCATGTGCGTGATGTACCGGCTGGCCTTGCATGCAAAGACAAAATACGCTGGCGCAATGTCTCGCCAGTGGGCCAGCGTTTCCCGTTCCGGGAGTTGATAGAAGGTATTGTTGATTTCCGCCGTAGCAAGGCGCTGTGCGTAGAACTGAAGGAACCCCTTGCTTTCGAGATTGGCGGGATAGAAGGGACCCTGCCAATGATCGTAGTGCCATCCGGAGGTTCCGACTCTGATGCTTGCCACGGCCGTGCCTCGGGTCGTTGGTCAGACACTGCAAACCGAACCCAGGAAACGCTGGTACGGATGCTCGGCAAAAATAGATACTGCGCGTTCTTTCCGATGCAACCTAGGCGTGGAGATGCCTAGGTAACTTACCCCATCGAACGGCGCCGGTGCGCATAGTACGGTGCGTGAATAGTCAACCAGCGGCATGGTTGAAGCCCGGGGACCGGCGTGCAATGACGCAAATTTGCGCGAAGCGCAATCGACACGCCGGAAGCGCTTCCGTTCCCTTGCCGAACCCCCGGTTCGGGTTCAAGGGCAACAATTCACAGCCGCAGACCAAGGAGGCCCGAGATGTCGAACGACGGAACCAGACCCACCACGACTGACGCCGGCATTCCCGTAGCGAGCGACGAGCATTCACTGACCATTGGTCCGGACGGGCCGATCGTTCTCCACGACCACTACCTGCTCGAGCAGATGGCCAACTTCAACCGGGAGCGAATTCCCGAGCGCCAGCCGCATGCCAAGGGCAGTGGTGCCTTCGGGCGCTTCGAGGTGACCCAGGATGTCCGCCAGTATACAAGGGCCGCGGTATTCCAGCCGGGCGACCGCCTGGTCTCGAACGTCGTCGGGCACCTGAAGGACGGTGTTTCCGAACCGGTACTGGAGCGCGCGTTCGAGTACTGGCGCAATATCGACCGGGAGGTTGGTGACCGCATCGCAAAAGGCGTCAGGGGCAGCTGAGCTGCACGTCTTTGCACGGTTCTGACGGAGCGCGAGAACCCGGCATCGGCGCAGAGGAAGACTGGTGCGAGCCGGCCACGGACGGCCTGCCGGGTTACGTGAGACCGCCCAAAGTGCCGGGAAACGCCATGGCCTTCCCTGGGCATTGTTTGTACTGCCGCCCCGCGGGCGCTGTCGGCATGAAGGTCGACGATGAGCGGACCCGGATGGTGGATTGCGGATGTCCTCGCGTCGTTCGGAGACCAGCACGGATGGTGAGGACCCGCGCATCGGCACGGTGTTTTCGGTGTTCGATCGGCGACCGAGCCCGCCTCCTGCACGCAACCAGCTTTCGCGGAGCCGTCGTGAAGGAGGAAGCCGGAAGGGATCCAACCTCCAGCGGGAGTACGACATGATCATTGGTGAGCTCTCGATGCAAAATTTTTCGGCTCTGCCGCCCGAAGCAACGCTTGTGGACGCAGGGCGCGCGCTCCAGACCACCGGGTCTCCGGTGCTGGTGGTGATTCAGGATGGCCAGTTGCTCGGGACCGTCAGCGATCGTGATCTGGCGGTGAAGGGTTGTGGCGGTGGCCGCAGACCCGAGGCGTTCACCGTGTTGGACATCTGTGACCGTAATCCTGCCGTTTGCCCGATTGGCACAAGACTTTCACGCGCGTTGGAGATGATGAAGGAACGGAGCCAACCGTGGCTTGTGGTCGTGGGGCACGACGATCAAGTGGCCGGTGTTGTATCACTGGATTCTCTGATTTCGGTACTCGCCGGCCTGGTGCCCGAGGAGGGGGGCGGCGGGCCCGAACCCGAGTACGTGCAACGTGTGCGCGGCCATGGGCGGGGCGATTGAGTTTTGCCGGGATGAGCGGGTTTTGCCGGAACCCGGGTGATGTCGCTGCATTTCGACTCGGCCTTGATACGGGTGGGCAATTTCCCGCCTTGTACTCGCCGGGATCACGACCATACTGGGACAGAGAGCTCTCAGGCGATCGACGAAAGGAGGACGCGATGCCCCGGAAGAAGTTCGAACCCGGCCACGATGTGGAGCACCTTTCGATTCTCGACGAGAAAGGCAAGCTGGACTCCAGGCTGGAGCCGGAAATCGACGACGAGTTGCTGCTGAAAATGCATCGCACGATGCTGTTCAGCCGCCGCTTCGACGAGGCGCTCCTGAAGTGGCAGCGTCAGGGGCGCATTGGAACCTTCGCGCCGGTCAGCGGACAGGANGCGGCCCAGGTNGGTTCGGCTGCCGTCCTNGAAGAGGAAGACTGGATGGTCCCTGCCTTCCGCGAATTCGCGGCGGCCGTATGGCGCGGGACACCACCCGTTGGCCTGCTCCTCTACACCGCCGGTTACAACGAGGGTGGCGCGATCCCCGAGGAGCAGCACGACCTTCCCATCGCTATCCCCGTCGCGTCCCAGCTGGTGCATGCGGTGGGCATCGCCTACGGGATCAAGTACCGGGAAAGGGAGCAGGTGGTACTCACCTATTTTGGCGATGGCGCCACCTCGGAAGGCGATTTCCACGAGGCCATGAACATGGCGGCGGTGTTCAGCACCCCGATCGTCTTCGTCTGCCAGAACAACCAGTGGGCGATCTCGGTGCCCCGGGAAAAGCAGGCCCGCTCCAGGACGCTGGCGCAGCGGGCACTCGCCTACGGCATGCCCGGGATTCAGGTTGACGGCAACGACCTGCTGGCCGTGTATGTGGCGACCCAGGAGGCCGTGGAGCGGGCGCGCGCCGGCAAGGGGCCGACCCTTATCGAGTGCGTGACCTACCGCCTTTCCGTCCACACCACAGCGGATGATCCGGGCAAGTATCGCTCCGAAAAGGAAGTGAAGAAGTGGGAAAAGCGCGACCCGATACCCCGCTTCCAGAACTACCTGGGCAACAAGAACCTGCTGTCAAAGGACGAGATCGAGAAACTGGAAAAGGAGATCAAGGAGGAGATCCAGGGCGTCTGGGACGAGACCGAGAAACAGATGGAACGGCTCGGCGATCCGATGGACATGTTCGAATACATCTTCCACGAGATGCCGCCCTATCTCGAGGAACAGCGTGACGCCTATGCGGAGTTCCTGAAGGAGCGAAAGGAGAATCACGATGGCTGATCTGACCATGGTCGAGGCCATCAACCTGGCCCTGAGACAGGAGATGGAAAACGACGATCGCGTGCTGGTGCTCGGCGAGGACGTCGGCGTCGATGGCGGGGTTTTCCGCGTGACCGACGGACTGATCGACGAGTTCGGCGAAGAACGCTCGATCGACACGCCCGTGGCCGAGGCTGGGATCGTGGGCATGTCCATCGGCATGGCCATCTATGGGCTTCGACCGGTGTGCGAGATGCAGTTCTCGGGTTTCAGCTATTTCGCGTTTCATCAGGTGGAAGGCCATGCCGCACGTATGCGTTGGCGCTCGCGGGGTCGGTACGGCATCCCGATGGTGATTCGCATGCCCTACGGTGGCGGTGTCCATGCCCTGGAACACCACTCGGAAAGCAGGGAGGTGATCTACGCCCACACCCCGGGCCTCAAGATGGTCATTCCCTCGGGCCCGCGCAGCGCTCGGGCGCTGCTGGTGAGCGCCATCCGCGATCCCGACCCGGTGATTTTTTTCGAGAGCAAGTTGATGTATCGCAGCTTGCGCGAGGAGGTCCCCGACGATGAGGAGACACTGCCGATCGGCGAGTCGCGGGTTGTGCGCGAGGGCAGCGACCTCACGATGATCAGCTACGGCGCGATGCTGCACCGAACACTGGAAGCGGCGGAAAAGCTGTCCGAAGACGACGGCGTCGAACCCGAGGTGGTCGATTTGTTGACCATCTCACCGCTGGACGACCGGAAATTCACCGATTCCGTGCGCAAGACCGGCCGGGTCGTGGTCGTCCATGAGGCGCCGCGCAGCTTCGGGCCGGCCGGTGAAATCATGGCGCGCATCAACGAACGTTCCTTCTATTACCTCGAGGCGCCCGTGGAGCGCGTCACCGGCTTCGATGTGCATGTTCCCTACTTTGCCCGTGAGCAAGCCTACCTGCCGGACGTGGATCGCATCGTTTACGGGGCGCGCAAGGCACTGAATGCCTAGGAGACAGGCTTATGACCAGGGAATTCAAGCTCGAGGATCCGGGCGAAGGTATTCACGAGGCGGAAATCACCGAAATCCATGTATCCGAGGGTGACACCGTGAAGGACGGCGATACCCTGCTGAGCGTCGAGACCGACAAGGCGGTCACCGATGTCCCTGCCCCGTTCAACGGAAAGATCGGAACGATCGAGGTGAAGGAGGGCGACCGGGCCACTGTCGGTGATGTGCTCATGACGTACACAGAAGAGGGCAGCAGCAGCGACGAGGACGAAACTGCGGACCAGGACAGGGAACGAGACAAGGACGAAGTCGAGAGTAAAGGCGAGGACAGGAAGAGAGACAAGGGCAGGAAGAAGGACGACGGCGCAGACAGGGATTCCGAGGCGGAAGAAGGAAAGGAGCGCGGCAGCAAAAAGGAAAAGCCGCACGCGGAGCACGACGAACCAGAAGAGGAACCCGACGCGAGGGCGGGCGACAAGGGCAGGTCCGACCAGAAGGAAGAAAAGAGCGAAGGGCCCGTTCCGGCAGCTCCCGCCGTGCGTTGGCTCGCCCGCGAGATGGATGTCGATCTGCGCGCGGTCGAGCCAAGCGGGCCGCAGGGGCGCGTCACGGCCGACGATGTGCAGGCCGTGGCGGAGGAGCGGAAGGAGGGCGCTAAGGAGAAACGCGAGGAACGTCCCGCACGCGAGGCGACGATCGATGTGCCACCGCTGCCCGACTTCAGACAGTGGGGACCCGTGGAGGAACAGCCGTTCCGCTCCGTACGCCGGGCCACGGCGAAGAAAATGGCGATTTCCTGGGCACAGATCCCGCACGTGATGCACAAGGATGTCGCCGATATCACCGACCTGGAACGTTTCCTTCGCCAGCACACGTCGGAGGTCGAGGCGGAAGGCGGCAAGCTGACTCTGACCATCCTGATGATGAAGGCCGTGGTCGCCGCGCTGAAGCAATACCCGTACTTCAATGCCAGTCTGGATCTCGATAACCAGGAGATCATCGTCAAGCGCTACTACAACATCGGCGTGGCGGTGGCGACCGACCAGGGACTGCTGGTGCCGGTGATCCGCAACGTGGATCGCAAGAGCATCGTCGAGCTCAGTGTCGAACTTACCGAGGCCGCCGAACGCGCCCGTCAGGGTAGGGCAAGTCGCGAGGACATGCAGGGTGGGAGCTTCACGATCACCAATCCCGGCGGGCTCGGCGGGGTCAGCTTCACGCCGATCATCAACCACCCGGAAGCGGCCATTCTGGGCATGGGCGCGGCCGGTTTGGAGCCGGTGATCCAGGGAGACATCGACGATTACCAGGTCGTGGCACGGCTGCGCCTGCCGCTATGCCTGGTATACGACCATCGGCTGAACGACGGTGCTGTCGCTGCCCGCTTCCTGCGCACGATTATCGACCTGCTGCGCGACCCGGAGTCTTTCCTCCTGACCGTCTGAAGCACGTACTGCGGCGCGGCCGCTGGAGTGCAAGGTGGACAATGCGACACGTGCACGGAGACGACGATGACGGACACGGCACGAACACAACTGCTCGTGATCGGCGGTGGGCCCGGGGGCTACGCGGCGGCACTGCGCGGGGCGGACCTCGGCCTGGACGTCACGCTGGTCAGTGACGAGGAACGCCTGGGTGGCGTCTGCCTGCTGCGTGGGTGCATCCCCTCCAAAAGTCTGCTCTCGCTGACTGAGCTCCTCGGCGACGCGGCCAGTGCATCGGACAAGGGCATCGGGTTCGGCAAGCCCGACATCGATCTGGACGCAATGCGTGACTGGAAGCGGAAGGTTGTGGACACATTATCGGGCGGGCTGGCCGGACTGTTCCAGCAACGTGGCGTCCGGCGGATCCGTGGGCGGGCAAGATTCGAGAGTCCGGGCCGGGTGTCGCTGCAGGACGCTGATACCGATGAGATCCGGTTCGAGCATGCCATCATTGCGACCGGCTCCCGGCCCATCCCGCTGCCGGACACCGGGTTCAAGGACGGCGGCCGCATCATGAGCTCGGACGGGATGCTGGAGATGGCGGATATCCCGGGCAAGCTGCTGGTGGTCGGCGGTGGCTACGTGGGGCTGGAGCTGGGGATGGTGTACGCCTCGCTGGGCAGCGAGGTGACGCTGGTGGAGATGACCGACCAGCTGATGGCCAATGCGGATCGCGATCTCGTAGAGCCTCTGGAACAGGCGGCCAGGAACGCTTTCGCGACGATTCATCTCGACACCGCGGTCAAGGGCCTCGAGGAGATCGGGGACCGTGTCAAGGTCAGCTTCGAGGCCGAGGAGTTGTCATCGGAAACCTATGACCGCGTGCTGGTTGCGATCAGCCGAGAGCCCAATACCGACGATCTGGGACTGGACGTCGTGGGTGTCGAGCTCAACGAAAACGGCTTCATTAAAGTGGACGCGCAGCGCCGAACCTCGGTGCCAAACATCTACGCCGTCGGCGACGTTACCGGCGGCATGCTTCTGGCGCATGAAGCCCTTTTCGAGGGCAAAGTGGCGGCGGAAGCCATTGCCGGGGAGGCCGCGGCGTTCGACGTGCGTGCGATCCCCGCAGTTGTCTACACCATTCCCCAGGTGGCCTGGTGTGGCCTGACCGAACAGCAGGCACGCGAGGAGAACCGTCAGGTCGAGGTGACCCGTTTTCCCTGGCACGCGTCCGGACGGGCTGTGTCGATGAGCGCCACAGAGGGCCTGACCAAACTCGTCCTGGAACCCGGCAGCGGGCGGTTGCTCGGCATGGGCGTCGTCGGCCGCGAGGCCGAGACGCTGATTGCGGAAGGGGTATTGGCGATCGAGATGGGCGCCGTGGCCCGCGATCTGGCCCTCTCGATCCATCCCCATCCCACCCTGTCTGAAACGGTCGGTGAGGCGGCAGAGCTTTTTCTCGGCAGCGCCATTCACTTCCATGGGTAAAACGGATGAGCGAACCGAAGAAACCGATCGTCCTGATCACCGGCGCGGCTGGTCGCATCGGCAGCGCGCTGACGCGCAGCCTGCAATCAGAATACTTCGTGGTGGGCCTGGATCTCGTGCCCGCGAAGGAAGCGGATCTCAGCTACACCTTCGACCTGACTTCCGAGGAGTCGGTGCAGCTGGTGCTGGAGAAGATGGCCCAGGGACGCACGCGCAACATAGCGGCGGTGATCCACCTGGCGGCCTACTTCGACTTCAGCGGCGAGGACTCGCCGGCCTATCGGGCAGTCAATATCGATGGCACGCGGAACCTGCTCAAGGCCCTTCAGGCCTTCGATGTCGAGCGGTTCATCTATTCGAGCACCATGCTGGTGCATGCGCCGACCGTGCCCGGTCGCAAGATCACCGAAGACAGCCCCCTCGGTCCGCGCTGGGTCTATCCGCAATACAAGGCCGAAACCGAAGCGGTGATCGAGAAGGATGCGGGTGGGATCCCCTATACCCTGCTGCGACTCGCCGGGTTGTACGACGACCAGACCTGCGTGCCGACACTGGCCCACCAGGTCGCGCGGATCTACGAACGCAATCTGCAGAGCCATCTCGGGACCGGTGACACCAGTGTCGGCCAGGCCTTCCTGCACAATGAGGACATGCTCGACGCCTTTGTGCGCACCGTCGACCGGCGCCAACAGCTTCCGCAACGCCACGCACTGCTGATCGGAGAGGACCGCACTGAGAGTTACGAGGCGTTGCAGAACCGGATCGGCGAATTGCTCCATGGTGCCGAGGGCTGGCGCACGATCGTGGTGCCCCGGCCTCTGGCGAAGACCGGCGCGTGGCTGGAAGAAAAAGTCGCCCCGGTGATCCCGGAGGACTTCGAGAAGGGGCAAATGCCATTCATTCGGCCGTTCATGGTCGAACTCGCATCGGATCACTACGATCTCGACACCAGCCAGGCGGGGGAGTTGCTCGGCTGGCGACCACGGCACTACATCTACGAGGGCCTGCAGAAGATTACCGCCAGCCTGAAAGATGATCCCGCCGAGTGGTATGGCGCGAATGGCATCAATCCGCCGCAATGGATCGACGCGGCTGCCGGCCGCGGCCAGAATCCGGACAGGCTGCGCGAGCGGCATGAGAAGGCCTACGCCCGCGCTCACTACGACAACCTCTGGGCGCCCATGCTGAACGTCGGGGTCGGTGGCTGGCTGGTCACCTCGCCGGCGATCCTCGGCTATGGGTCCACTGCGATGGCGGTGAGCGATATCGTCGCCGGCCTCGCGCTGACGGCATTCGCCCTGTTGTCGTTGTCGGTCCACCAGCGCTGGGCGCGCTGGGCGAGCGCAGCGGTCGGTGTCTGGCTGCTTTTCGCGCCCCTGGTTTTCTGGGTACCCGGTTCGGCGGCCTACCTGAACGGCACGCTGGTGGGGATGCTGGTGATCGGGCTGGCCGTGGCCGTCCGGCCCGCGCCAGGCATTTCCCCGGTGGCGGCCACGACCGGGCCAACCGCTCCGCCCGGGTGGAACAACAACCCTTCGGACTGGTTTCAGCGCATTCCGATCATTGCGCTGGCTTTCGTGGGTTTTTTCCTGGCTCGCCACATGGCCGCTTACCAGCTCGGTCACATCGACTTTGCCTGGGAACCGTTTTTCGCCGGCACGCGGCCCGGCCTGAATGGCACCGAGGACGTGATCACCTCGGAAGTGTCTGAAGCCTGGCCGATTTCGGATGCCGGCCTCGGCGCCATCGTCTACGCGCTGGAGATCCTGATCGGGCTGATTGGCGCGGCGAACCGCTGGCGAACCATGCCCTGGGTGGTCGCGGCCTTCGGCGTGCTGATCGTGCCCCTCGGCGTGGTGTCGATCACCTTCATCATTATCCAGCCGATCATCATTGGCACCTGGTGCACGCCCTGCCTGATTGCCGCCGCCGCCATGCTGTTGCAGATCGCGTATGCATCCAACGAGTTCGTCGCCACCGGCCAGTTCCTGTATCACCGCTACCTGCTGGGCAGACCCGTCCTCAAGATTTTCTTCGTGGGCGACACCGCATCCGGCCGGGCCGGTGTGGGGCGCGACGACTTTGCGCAACCGCCGCTCGCGGTACTGAAGCGTTCATTCAGCACCGGTGTCGGTCTGCCCTGGAATCTGGCGCTGTGCATGCTGATCGGCCTTTGGTTGATGTTGACGCGCATCACGCTCGGGCACGATGGCGGCATGGCCAACTGGGATCATCTGATCGGGGCGATGGTGATCACCGTGGCCGGGATCGCGATGGCCGAGGTGGCGCGCCCGGTGCGCTTTCTGATCATCCCGCTGGCGCTCCCGTTATTCGTGACGCCATTCGTCTACGGTGCCGGCCCGGTGTCGATTCTCGCCAGCGCGGTCGCAGGCGCAGCCCTGATCGGGCTGTGCATCCGTCGTGGCCCGATACGCGGGCGTTACGGGGACTGGGATCGCTGGATCGTTTAATAAGATTTCCGCTCAGTGTAACCAGCCCCCCTGGCGACACGGGGTGCCGAGACCTCGCGTCCCGTCACAGGTCGTGAATGTTTCGCCGCCCGGGATGTCCAGATGGGTAGGGGCGACGCAAGGCAGCCGCCGGGCGCATCGTTCGCCTCGCAGTCATCCCGCGGATGTGGTCGATTTTGAGGATGAGAGAAAAACCCGGAGGGATCAATCGTGGCTGACAATGCCAGCGGACCCGAAAAGGACCCATCGCCACCACGCGTCCAGTGCAAGGAATGTCTAAAGGAGATTCCGCCGTCCGAGGCCGATCAACCCGAGGCGGAAGAGTACGCGCTCCATTTCTGCGGCCTCGAGTGCTTCCAGAAGTGGCATGAACGCGCGGATAAGGAAATCACGCCGGGCAAAGACAACAAGCAAAACGACAAATGAACGGTGATGCGCCAACCGATGATCACGAAAGCTCCACGGAAGCGCCACCCACAACCAGAATGGGCTGAGCCGGACGTCTAAAAAAGTGGTTCTTCGTCGTTTCACGTGGATTTGAGGATGGAGCCCGCGGGACTGCCGATCAGGTAGATCATGGTGATGAAGGTGTCGGTATTGCGGTATCCCCGAGCTCTGGGTCGGATCCTCTGGAACAGCCCGTTGAAGCCCTCCAGGCGGGCATTGGTGTCCATCGGGGCCTGGGGTCAGGCCTGTGACCCCAGGCCTGACCCCATCTCGCATCTCCTGCCGTGACCTCATCTCGTGCCGCTTCTACTCCTGGCCTTAACGCCTCGATTGTGTGGTCAAAAACGGCCTTCTAAGGCCTGAGTTGGGCTGGAATTGGCCTGAAAGGTCATATGAATCAGTCAGGTACCTTGGTCCGACCCCCCCAGGGGGCGGGAGAGGGTCAGAAGCGGTAGCTGTAGCCGAGCTCGAGTTCGAACTGGTCCATCTCCAGCTTGATGGTCTGGGCGGGATCGAGCGGGTTTGGACCACGAACGCTCTTGCTGGGAGCATACATGCTCGCAAAGTGGATCTCGCCGCTCTCGCCGACATCCGTGCTGAAGCCGAAGGTGAAGTGATCCTCCATCACCCCCGGGGCAAGGATGTTGAACAGGACCTCTTCATCCGGAATGGGGTTTTCGCCGCGGTTGTATCCCGCGCGCCAGGTCCACCCATTCGGGGCTGCGTACTGGAAACCGATCTTGAAGACATTGATGTCTTCCCAGCCGAAACCGGCTCCATTCTCTGCACCCAGACGGCCGCTACCGTCGGGCCGGAACAGATTGGAGAAGGGATTCCCCACCGAATCCACATCCGAATAGTTGATGCGCTGGTAATCGACCGCGACGGTTAACTGCGCAGTTACCTCGAACGCGACGCCAAGCCCCCAGGTTTCGGGAATGTCAAAGTCACCGCCCTCCGCAAAGAGGCCACTGAAGTCATCGAAAGTGGTTCCTCTCAATTTGCTGCGGTAATTGGCACCGACACGGACCCGATCGTTTACCTGAGCCTGGAAGCCGAGTTGTCCGCCATAGGCGGTGTCTGTATCGGTGCTGTTGTCGCTCAGGTTTTCGGGATCGACACTGAACTCACTGAATGCGGCCAGTCCCTCCGCCTTGAACCGCTGATAGCCGAGAATGGGGCTCACTCCGATGCTCAGGCGGCCCTCCATGAAGGTCTGTGCGTAGGTAGGTATCAGCAGCAGTTGCTCGAGGTTTACCCCGGCGCCGGTGCCGCCGAAGAACGTGCCGCTGGGTGCGCCGGGGGCATTCTCGATGTCGGGGAAGTCCGTGTTGAGCCCGCCGTTGGCCAGCACGGCGATCCCCCAGGAACGACGGTCGTCGATCTGGTGGACGAACCCGAGTGAGGGAATGAAGAAATTCTTGCTCCGGCTATCGACCGTGCCCGGGGTCAGACCGAATGCCGGTGGTCCGGATGGATTCCCGGACACCGTGTAGGACCGGTCCGGGCGGAACCAGGCGAGGGCACCGTCGATGCGACTGCTCATTCCGGCGATGCCGGCCGGATTGGTGCCCGGCGCGAAGGAGTCATGTGACAGGGCCATGCCGGCCCCGCCCATGGCCTTGGTCTGCGTCCCGTAGCCGTGGGCGAAGTAGCCGTTGGTGGCATGCGCCATCCCCGCGCCGCCCAAGGCTGCGGAAACCGCCAGTGCCAGCAGGCTTCGGTGGATCATGCATTTTTTCATTCTCATTTTCGTCTCCTTGGGTGTTGCACAACTCGCTGCACACGCCGTGGCCACGGGTTACGCGTATCGAATGGTCGAGTACGGCGAGCAGTGTGGCCCCTGTCCTTCCAGTGCATTGCAGCTTGGAAACTGCGCACAGCGCGTGCAGTTCATCGTCACCCGGGTTGGAGATAGGGGTAATAGGCATAAACCCTGAGGGAACCACTGGCCCGTCCCGGTCGCGTTTGCGGGAGCTGCCGGTT
>SL_3KL_010_SEDDRAFT_10004553_pt1 | contig 12513 bp, 11 predicted proteins | sample SodLakKL_010_SED_2_FD_10381 | JGI IMG/M metagenome (IMG submission 10381)
TCAGTGTCCGGTCAGGCTCAGTGTCCGGTCAGATTCAGGGTGGATGTGCGACTGCCCCGGCCGCGTGTGTCGAACGTGCGCAGGCGGATTACGGGAATGCCGTGTACCGGGGCAGGACCCTCATAAAGAAGCGAGTGTTCCGTCGGCTCGCTTCCGTCGGTGGTATAGCGGATCTCGAAACCGGGATGAGCCACGTTGGCACGCAGCATGCCGTCTTCCACAACCGCACCTGGCGGCGGGATCCTGTAGGCATATCCACCGTTCATATGATCCAGCCGGTGAAGCTCGCGCTGACCTAAACGATTTGAGAACTCGTTCCATGCAACATCAAGGGCTTCAGTTCGGTCACTCCTTCTTGGAAGATTCATCCAGTCCTGCTCTGGCACCCAGGCGCGTTCGGCCAATACAATGATGCGCGGCAGGGCCATGAACTCGACCCGTTCGGGCGTGCGGAACGTCTCCGACCAGAGTTGCGCCTGCAGGCCGAGGATGTTCTCCCGGCCCTGTTCCGTCAATTGCGGAAAGCCGTCGAAGGCATCTTCGGACATGGGACGTCCCAGGTGGTCCCGGACCCCGCTCTTGTACAGATCGAACGGGATGAACGCGTACGGGTCGCGGGTATCGACAAAACCGGCCCAGAACAGACCCGGCTCTTCGGGGTGCTTCTGGTAGGTGAGGTCAAAATAGAAGTTGGATGCGTGGTTCATGAGGATCTGGTATCCTGCATTGGCCAGCTGATAGGAGTAGGATTCGGTACCGGTACCCCAGATGTTGGACCAGACAAAGGGAACGGAGTTCCCGGCGAAAAGCGGGTTCGGCACCATTTGGCCGGTGTCCGGATCGCGGATCAGCGAGAATTCCTCCCAGGCGGCCATGGTGAGCCCACGGTCGGCCAGATCGGCCTGCGACCGGGCAAAGAAGTAGTCCATCAGGTCGGCGGTGGAGCTGACATGATCCTCCCGTGCCATCAGGTCGCGGCATTCCGGCGATTCTTCCCAGACCCCGCGCGGCACCTCGTCGCCGCCGATGTGGATCATGGTGAGCGGGGCTTCGGCTTCCCGGTGCATGTCGATGATCTCGTCGTAAACAACCTGCAGGAAACGGTAGGTGGATTCCTGGCAGACATTGATCACGTTGTCGGTCCAGCGCTGTATGGACATGTACTCCGAGGTGTCTTCCGGGTCGTGGATGCGGTAGCGCCCGGCCTCCCCGGCGCGTCCTTCCTCATGCAGACGTTCGTAGCGGTTCTGCATGGCGACCAGTGCCGCCCGGGCGTGTCCGGGCACGTCGATTTCGGGGATCACCTCGATGTGTCGTTCGGTTGCGTAGCGGAGCAGTTCGACATAATCCTCCCGGCTGTACCAGCCCGAACCCATGGACGCATCAACATCCGGTGAGGGTCCGGAACCGTACGATGGCATAAGGTGCTCTTTTTCATCGGGGGTGTGTCCGCGCCGGCCGCCGATTTCCGTCAGCTCCGGGAATGCGCTGATGGCCAGCCGCCATCCTTCATCGTCGGTGAGGTGAAAGTGGAAACGGTTGAGCTTGTAGAATGCCATCACATCCAGGAGTTTTTTGACGGATTCCACGGACTGGAAATTCCGGGAGACATCCAGGTGAAGGCCGCGGTACCGGAAGCCCGGCGCATCCTCAATCACTTTGCCAGTCAAAGGGATGGACGGAATGGCGGCAAACCAGACATCGACGGGCAGCAGGGACCGAAGCGACTGGATTCCGTAGAAAACCCCGGCCGCATCACTGCCGGTGATTTGGATACCGGATTCCGATATCTCGAGCCGGTAGGCCTCGTCGCCGGCCTGGTATTGATTTTCATCCACCGTTACGGCACCGGTGTGCAGATGGATGCTGCCTTCCGCACCAGCGAGGCCGTATCCACCAGTAGAAACAGTTCCGCCGGTCTCCTCGGGTCCGGCGATAACGGAAATGCGGGGACGCCTTCCAAGGACCTGCTCAAGCGATCGGGCCAGGAATGCGGCCTCACTTTCCAGCCCGTCTTGGTGGTAAATGATGGCCTGTGCACTCAGCTCGAAAACACCACCATGGATCTGCATGGAAACGGGGGTCGGGACCACATCGGTGATCTCATTGGGCTCGAGCAGATGCAGGTTCCGGTTCTGTTCAAAGAGCGCCTCCGCGTTCGCAAGGGGTACGGCGTCATCAGGCGACCGGTGCCACTGTTCGGGACGTTCAAAAGGGCCGGTCCGGATATCCATGGTGAGGATCCGCCCGTCTTCAAAAACGATGTAAGCTCCATCCGGCCCGTCGATTTGCAGGATGGTGGCCCCGCGTGTCCGAAACGGTATGCGGAGTTCCCCGCCGGGAGGGACCGGTTCGTAGGAATCACCTGGTGTTATCCGGTAAAAGTCGCCGTTGATATGGGTAATGCCGGCATTTTCCGGTGACCACCCGGTATCGATCAATCTCATGAAATTGAAATAGAGCGACCAACCGTCCCCCAGGTTGCGGCTTCCGTTATTCACGATTCTCAGTTCATTATAAGCGTGTGCCGTATCCCTGAAGTTGCTCGTCACTTCCCAGTGGAGCGTCAGGTCATTTTCGCCAAAGGCATCGGATTGCGGGCGGCATCCAGGGATTGTGGCCAGCCCGCACAGAAGAAATAGTATTGTGTTTCGGGTTGATTTCATGATTTGATTACGTTTGTTGCGGGGAGGGAACGGAACAGGTCAGGCTGTCCGGATGCCGGTGTATGTTTTAGCAAGGAATATTTAATCACATAATTTAGTGATTTCAAGAGTAATGATTGCTCGGAATTCCTGTCGTTGTATCATTTCAAGGTGCAAATAAATTTCAACTGTGGATACATGGTGGATACGGCATGGCGTCAAGTGACCTTAGGGCGAACATGGATGGGAGGTGGCAAACTCTTGATGGATATATGGATGATTATGAGGTTCGGGTCAGATATTTTTTTTAAAATGATCATGTAACTTTTCGCCTGATCCGTAGTCCTACATTTATACACCTTTTTTTCGGGATGTGTAACAGTTGCTTCTGTTTTTTTTGATCGATGTTTGTTTTTAAGCCTGATAATGGTAGATTTAGCCATTCGGGTCGGGCAGCGTAAATACATTGATTACACGGTACGTTTGTACAGTTATTGGTCTGAAAAGGTTCTGATGCCATCTATCTTGAACATCACCGTTTATTTTTCCGGCAAACTTCCGTTTCAAACATATTAGAAGTGTTTGTGGTCCATGAATGCGCTACCAAGCGCTCTTGCGTTACAATAATCTTAAGGAACATCTCAACGAAATTTTTAACAAGTAATTAAATGAAATGTCCATGACGGAATACCGATACTGGAGCATGATTATAGTCGTCATGGACATTCTATGTGACCTATTGAATCAAAAATTATAAACAGATGAAATGTCCATGACAGAATACCGATACTGGAACATGATCATAGTCGTCATGGACATTCTATCTGACAATATGAATCAAAATTTATAAACAGATGAAAGTAAATATCAGTAAAAGCCGGGACTTTGTTCTGGTGTGGGCAAAGGGGAATGTGGATCTCTATCTGCAGCCAAAAGGTAATTTTGACACGGCCTACAACGATCTGAAGGATGAAGATCTCAGGATCCTGAAGGGGCTCTGGAATCACCTGCAGTCAAAAAAACGGAATCTTGAGTTTGCCGCACTGGAGAATGGGATTGCGGAAGTTATTTCCGCCCTGGATAAAATATTTGATGAACGAAAAAACTGAGACATGCGCTTCTGTCCCTCCTTAACCGTCCCGGCAAGTCCTGTCACCGGGGCAAACTCTACAGAAAAGCGCTATTCCTAAAAAAGTATTGCCAGCCGTCATAATGGCATTAACTATTTAGTTAAATTGTTGTGTTCGTTTAATTAATTCAATATAATTAAACGGTCTGCCAGAAAATGTGCGGATAAAAAAAAGGGAGCATCCCGGTTTTGGGCCTGAGGATGCTCCCGCATTTCCCATTCAATCACAACAATGATCAACAGGAACGAGGTAAAATTATGTGGAAAAGGTATGTAAAAAAAGGATTGTTTTGTGCAGTCCTGATTGCAGGTGTCATGCCGGGTTCCGTGTCTGCACAGGTTGGTGTAGGTGTGGACATTATGAGCCGGTATGTTTGGAGAGGGGCTGATTTTGGAAATTCCCCGAGCATCCAGCCGGAAATCACCTACAGCTACAGAGGTCTTGAGATTGGAAGCTGGGCCGCCGTGGCAACAACGGGCAATCCCGACGGGTATGAGGTTGACTGGTTTGCATCTTACACTTTCGGGACCGGTGCAGGTGACCTGTCTCTGTACTTGACCGATTACACCTTTCCCGTGCCGGAAGCGGGTGGCTATTTCTCATCGGAGAGTCACTTCCTGGAAGCAGGAGTGGGAATTTCGGATATCGCCGGATTGCCGCTGGACTTGTTTGCCGGAATGTTCCTGACCAATGACGATGATAACTCCGTCTACCTGGAGATGGCCTACAACCTGGAAATGATCAGTTTCCATGTCGGCATGACACCAGGCGAGTCGGCAATGTACGGCACTTCGGGTCCGGCTGTGATAAACACGGGCATCAGCGCAGGGAAGTCCGTAAAAATATCGGAATCGTTTGAGTTGGGGTTGTCGACAAGCATCATCCTGAATCCCTATTCAGAGGATCTCTTTTTTCTCATTGGAGTAAGCCATTGAGAAATGACGCCTGCTGTAGGGGGGATGTACCGTTATTGGGCATCACCCCTATTTTTTAAACATGTTGGTCAGTACGAACCAGATGTTTTCCTTGCGCTCGCGCAGGCGCCGGCTGAAATAGGGGAGCCACATAGTGCCGTATGGAACATAGACGCGGACCCGGTATCCATCGTTCACAAGTTCCTCGCAAGTGCTCAGGCGCAAGCCGTAGAGCATTTGAATTTCGAACTTCTCTTTCGGGATCCCGTTTTCTTCCGCATAACGCAGGGTCCACTCGATAAGGTGATCATCATGTGTCGCAATTCGGGTGAAGTCGGTTGACCTGATCAGCCCGGAGGCGTATTCCTTGAAGACCGCACGGATATCGGCCATGTTTCTGTAGGCAAGCGAGGGCGGCTCGCTGTAGGCGCCCTTGCACAGCCGGACATCGGCCCCGTCCCGGACCAGTGCGGCTACATCATCCCGGCTCCGGAAAAGATAAGCCTGGATGACGATGCCGACATGGCGTCCGTACGCTTTCCTGGCTTCAAAGAAAAGATCCATGGTACGCTGGGTGTAATCGGACCCCTCCATGTCGATACGCACGAACTGATCCAGCTCTCGCGCCTTGTCCAGCAGGGTGAAAAGGTTCTGTCGGCAGTAACCGGTATCGATGTCCATTCCGAGCATCGTCAGCTTGATGGAGATGGTCGCATCCAGCTTCTGCTCCCGGATCCCGTCCAGCAGTTCGCAATACTCCCTGGTCGTGGCATCGGCCGTTTCCCGGTCCGTCACATTTTCGCCCAGCAGATCAAGGGTCACAGATATCCCCTTGTCATTCAATTCCCTTACCTTTGGAGCCGCCTGGGAAAAGTCTTCGCCGGCGACAAATCGTTTTGCTAAAAAAAATGGAAGCTGCATGCCGTGTCGATTGAATAGAAGGAAACGATACAATAGTAGTTTTCGCAGTATACGATTTTTCGGATTATTTCCATATGAGCCCGAAGCAGCCCGTGTCGTAATGCAGAAAGGCCAATTTTGGCCTGATGGACGGGCATTTCTGTGGCGGGGTAATTTTTTGTAGCATTTCCGGCAGATTATTATATTGTCACGATCAAACGACCGGAGGTATGACGAATCTGCATTGACATTTTTTCAATTCGTCACGTATTTATTCAATTATCGCAATGGACTTTTTTTCACTGGCAATCAGTATTGTGTATGTCCTGCTTAGCCTTTCACTTCTGGTGTCACTCGTCAGGGTGATCATCGGTCCAAGCCTGGCCGATCGGGTAGTGGCGCTTGACCTCATTGCATTCGTCGTTATCAGCCTGATTGCAACGTACGCTATTTCATCCGGACACCCGGTCTATCTGGATGTGGCCATTGTACTTGCACTTGTTGCTTTCCTGGGGACCATCGCATTTGCCCGTTTTATTATCATGAGGGCCGAGAAGCTCAGGAAGGAGGGCACCCATGTTTGAGATCATTGCCGGCATACTGCTGATTTCGGGCGGCTTTTTCGTGCTCGTCGCCTCCGTGGGCATCCTCCGCCTGCCGGACATCCTGATGAGGATGCACGCATCCACCAAAGCGGGAACCCTGGGAGCGGGGCTCATCCTGCTGGCCGTTGCGTTCACCTATGGTGAAATCGGGATCATCTCCCGGGCGGTTGCCACCATCATTTTTATCCTGATGACGGCACCGGTTGCAGCACATGCGATTGGCCGGGCTGCGTACAAAAGCGGCTTCAAGTTCTGGAAAGGCACCGTAGTCGACGATCTGAAAACCTATTACGAACGGTCGGGCACTCCCGGGCACGAAGACGGCGAACTGCCGAAAGAAGATTGATTTCACGTGTCCTGGTCCAGGGGACACGTCCTGTATCACTGATTACTGCTCGTTCAAAATCCGATTTTATGGACGTTACATTTTTTTTAGTAGAAACGGGGCATCCCGATGAATTCAAAGCCGGTTGCGGCAGGAGGATGTTATGCTGACCGTGATCGCCCTGATTTTTATCGTAGCCCTGGTTTCACCCTGGATACACAAGCTGTTCGGTAACAAATCCGGCTGGGTGCTGGCATTGCTTCCCTTCGGAAGCTTCCTCTACCTGGCATCCTGGCTGCCGCACATCACCGCCGGAAATGTGGTGCAACAGTCCACCCCCTGGGTCTCCATGGCCCTCTTTCAGGTCGACCTGGCATTCTACCTGGACGGACTGAGTCTCATGTTCGGCCTTATCATCACCGGTATCGGGACGTTCATCGTGCTCTATGGCAGCGGATATCTGAGCGGAGACGCCTACCTCTCCCGGTTCTACTGCGCGGTACTGCTTTTCATGGGGTCCATGCTTGGTGTGGTACTGGCCGATAACCTCATCAGCATATTCGTTTTCTGGGAGCTCACCAGCTTTACCTCGTTCATCCTCATCGGTTTTTCCCATGAACAGGAAAACTCCCGCAAGGCCGCACTCAAGGCCCTGCTGGTCACTGGCATCGGCGGACTTGCCCTGCTGGCCGGCCTCGTGCTCATGGGCTTTGCATCCGGACACTGGGAGGTTTCGGCGCTCCTCAACGAAGGGGATATCATCCGTAACCATCCGCACTACCTGGCCATCCTGATNCTCGTACTGGCAGGTGCGTTCACCAAATCGGCCCAGTTTCCCTTCTCCTTCTGGCTTCCGGGCGCCATGGCGGCCCCGACCCCGGTCAGTGCCTACCTGCACTCCGCGACCATGGTCAAGGCCGGTGTCTATCTCCTGGCCCGCATGAACCCGGTACTCGGATCCACCGAAACATGGCTGATTTTGGTGGGTGGATTCGGTCTGCTCACCCTTCTTGTCAGTGCCTGGCTGGCGCTCAGCTTCACGGACATGAAGCAGATCCTGGCCTACTCCACCGTGATGGCCCTGGGCACCATGATCATGCTGATCGGACTGGGGACCGAAATGGCGATGAAGGGCCTGGCCGTCTACATCCTCTCCCACGCCATGTACAAAGGCGCCCTCTTTATGGTGGCCGGCGCCGTGGATCACGAAGCCGGCACCCGCGATGTGTTGAAGCTGGGCGGACTCCGTCCCCTCATGCCCATTTCATTTGCAGCCGCAGCACTGGCTGCCATCTCGATGGCCGGCATCCCCCCGCTGTACGGATTCATCGCCAAGGAAATCGTATACGAAGCCGCCCTGGAAGCGCCGCTCTGGCCGGTGCTGGTCATTACCCTGGCCGTCATCGCAAACATTGCGATCGTGGCGGCATCGGCAATCGTGGTGATCCGTCCCTTCCTCGGGAAAAAAGTGGAGACACCGAAAAAAGCTCATGAGGCCCCGTTGACGATGTGGATCGGCCCGCTCATCCTGGCAGTGCTGGGCGTGTTGTTCGGTGTGCTGCCGTTTCTGGTGGACAGGTCCCTCATGATTCCGGTGGCATCCAGTGTGTTTGGCGCNCCCATGGACTTTTATCTGTCGCTCTGGCACGGTTTCAACCTTCCCCTGGTGCTCAGTCTGCTGACCCTGACCGGCGGCATCCTGGTCTATCTTGTTTGGGACAGGTTGCGGGAATCGGCCCCGATGAAGGTATACCAGAGCGGGTTTGCCATGGGTCCGATCAATGGTTACGAAGGATTGCTGGCCGGGCTGCTTGGACTTGCCGGCTGGCAGACCCGTACCATACAGAACGGCCTGATGTCCAACTACCTCATCACCATCCTGGTCACGATGCTCGTTGCTGTCGGCTACACCTTCATTACCCGGTCGGGTCTTGTCTGGAATCACTCCTTCGAGAATATGCTGCTGCAGGAGTGGGCGTTGTCGATCGCAATCCTGACGTCCCTGGGCATCATCCTTGCGTTCAGAAATTCCCGCCTGACCATGGTCATTGGTGCCGGTGTGGTTGGATTCAGCCTTGCCCTGATCTACCTGATGCACGGCGCAGCCGATCTGGCCATGACCCAGGTGCTGGTGGAAACGCTTACCGTTATCCTGGTGGTGCTGGTGCTGATCCACGTTCCCAAGCTCATAGAGGTGCGCAGTACCACATCACGGATCCGTGACGCTGTGGTCGCCGTGGGAGCGGGTGTATTGATGACCCTGCTGATCCTGGCCGTAACGGCAGTACCGTTCGATGCCTTCATCTCCGAATACTATGCCGAAGCAAGCTATCCGCTGGCACACGGACGCAATATCGTGAACGTGATCCTGGTGGACTTCCGGGCGCTTGATACCATGGGCGAGGTGGTCGTTGTTGCCATTGCCGGCCTGGCGGTCTACGCACTAATCAAAATGAAACGGTTCGGGTCCCCCGACGACCCGGAAACCGAGGGTGCGGCTCCCGATGGCACCGCTTCAAAACAAGGAAAATCATCATGAAAAGCCTGATTCTGCATACGGCCACACGACTGATGATCGGTGTCCTGGTCCTCTTTTCCCTGTTCTTGTTCTTCCGCGGACATGATGAGCCGGGTGGCGGATTCATTGGCGGCCTGGTGGGAGCGGGAGCGTTCACCCTGTACGCCATCGCATTCGGGACCGAGGCGACGCGCAAGGTCCTCCGCATCCACCCGATCACGCTTATTGCCTATGGCCTGCTCAGTCTGGTTGTGAGCGGGCTGATACCTATGTTCATGGCGGAACCCTTTTTGACGGGCAAGTGGCTTTTCATTGAATGGGGTGCGTTTGACACCAAGTTGAGCACACCGCTGCTGTTTGATATCGGGGTCTATCTGTGCGTGGTCGGCTTCATCGTCACCGTCATTTTTTCACTCGAAGAAGAGTAGTCTGTTTTTATGGATACGATACTTCCCATTTTAGCCGGAACCATATTCGCAACAGGCATCTACCTGTTGCTGAGGCGGAGCCTGATCCTGACGATCATTGGCATCATACTCATCAGCAACTCCGTCAACCTGGCGCTCTTTTCACTCGGACGCCTGTCTACTGAAAATCCGCCGCTCATCAAGGCGGGCAGCCTGGAGCCGCTGGCGCCGTTTGCGAATCCGCTTCCCCAGGCACTGATCCTCACTGCCATTGTGATCGGTTTTGGTCTGCTGGCTTTTGCCCTTGCCCTTGCCTACCGCAGCTACCGGGAGCTGGGGACCGTGGATCAGGATGAATTGCTGAAAGACGCTGAGGATACATCGGCGGCCATTGTCCCCAAAAATGACTTCAAGGATGGAGGGGACGTATGAACGGCCTGCTTGTACTGCCTGTTGCGATTCCCCTGATCACCGCCACCCTGGCGTTGCTTTTCCGGAAATCTTCCCAGTTGCAACGCTGGATCGGAGTCCTGGGCATGGTTGCACTGCTTGGGGCGGTCCTGGTCCTGTTCCGGGATGTCCACAATGACGGCATCCAGGTGCTGCAGCTTGGCAACTGGGCGGCGCCGTTCGGCATTACGCTGGTTGCCGACATGCTGGCGATGCTGATGCTGGGCATATCGGCCATCATGGGTGTGATCATCGGCATCTATTCCATCTTCGACATCGACAGGGAGCGGGAGCGTTTCGGTTATTATCCGTTGCTGCACATCCTGATCATGGGCGTGAACGGCAGCTTCCTTACGGGTGACATCTTCAACCTGTACGTCTGGTTTGAGGTGATGCTGATCGCCAGCTTCACGCTGCTGGCACTCGGAAACAGCAAGAACCAGCTCCAGGGAGCGCTCAAGTATGTGTTCATCAACCTGTTTTCCTCGCTGATTTTCCTGTTCGGCGTGGCATTGCTTTACGGTATGACCGGCACGCTCAACATGGCCGACCTGGCCGTGCGCCTTCCACAAGTGGAAAATACCGGGCTGGTGACCACTGTAGCGATGATCTTCCTGGTATCGTTCGGCATCAAATCGGCCATATTTCCGCTGTTCTTCTGGCTGCCGGCATCCTACCATACACCACCCGTGGCCATTTCGGCCATCTTTGGCGGACTGCTGACCAAGGTCGGGGTCTACGCGCTGATCCGTGTCTTCACCCTGCTGTTTACCGATGCAAGTGTTCATAATGACTATCTGCACCACATCCTGCTCTGGGTGGGCGGTTTCACCATGGTCATCGGCGTACTCGGGGCGGCCTCGCACATGGAATTCCGGAAGATCCTGTCGTTTCACATCGTCAGCCAGATCGGCTACATGATCATGGGCCTGGCATTCAATACCGCCATGGGTCTCATGGGGGCCATATTCTACGTACTGCACAACATCCTGGCAAAATCCAACCTGTTCCTCATCAGCGGAATCGCACAGCGGTTGCTCGGCACGTTCGAGCTCAAGAAGATGGGCGGTCTCTATAAACACTATCCGTTCCTGGCCGTGCTGTTCCTCATATCCGCATTTGCACTGGCCGGATTCCCGCCGCTTTCCGGCTTCTGGGCCAAGCTGAGCCTGGTGAAAGCCGGTCTTTCGCTCGAACTATACGTGATTACCGGTGTGGCCATCCTGGTCGGACTCCTCACTCTCTTCTCCATGACAAAGATCTGGCTCACTGCCTTCTGGGGAACGGTCCCGGAAGAGGTGCCCGGGCATTTTGGCAAATTACCGCTGTTCGGTGCCGGCAAGCTGTACATACTTGTCATTCCGGTCATGATCATTGCCGGAATGATCATTCTGGTCGGACTCAATGCCCAACCGTTCCTGGAGCTGTGCATGACCGCAGCCGAGCAGCTGCTCGATACATCCGTATACATTGAAGCCGTTTTGGGACCGCAATGAAAATCTTTCTCTTTCATATCATTCTGGCGCTGATCTGGACCGCGGTTACCGCGACGTTCTCTTTCGGGAACCTGCTGATCGGCCTGATCCTGGGTTATCTGGTTTTGATTGTGGTTGAACCGGCAATCGATAAAAATCATTACACTCGTCGGGTCTGGAAAGGCATTACGCTTATCCTGTTTTTCCTGAAGGAGCTTGTTGTATCGAGTGTGCGCGTGGCCATTGATGTGATGCGTCCGGGATTCCACATGAAATCCGGAGTAGTGGATATTCCCCTGACAGTGACGTCCGATCTGGAGATCACAATTCTTGCCAACATGATTTCGCTGACACCCGGTACGCTCAGCCTGGAAGTGTCAGAAGACAAAAAAGAACTGTTCATCCATGCCATGTACATCGATGAGGGGGTGGAGCATGTCCGCGAAAATATCAAGAATGGAATGGAGCGGCACATCATGGAAGTGACACGGGGAGTGCAGGTCCGCGACTGATATCGTCCAAGAGGATAATTCCTCTTATGAGGAGTTCCAGGGCGGCCTATTTTCCGGGAACGGGACCAGCCGGAACAGAAGCGTCCGGCCCGGCGTTGTATGATTGGTAGCATTCCCTGTATTTTACACAATTGCACGATTCCCGGCATACTTCCTATTCCCGCTTCATTCGTTCCATGAGTTCATCCCGGACAAAACCTGCTTTGAAAAACAAACCGGACATCACTGACGGTAACGGCACGGGTGGCAGCTCTACCCGGTCGCCCATCATCATCAAGGGTGCACGGGTGCACAACCTGAAGAACATTGATGTCACCATCCCGAGAAACCGGCTGACGGTTGTAACCGGTGTGAGCGGATCGGGCAAGTCCAGCCTGGCGTTCGATACCATCTATGCCGAGGGACAGCGGCGCTATGTGGAGAGCCTGTCGAGTTATGCCCGGCAGTTCCTGGAGCGCATGGACAAACCGGATGTGGATTTTATGCAGGGAATCTCGCCGGCCATGGCCATCCAACAGAAAAACACCACGACCAACCCGAGGTCAACCGTTGGCACCACCACCGAGATCTACGACTATTTGCGGCTGCTGTACGCCCGTGTCGGCAGGACTATTTCCCCGGTTTCCGGCGAG